>Ga0308166_1000964_pt1 | contig 33519 bp, 30 predicted proteins | sample PhyCR2_2_FD_202137 | JGI IMG/M metagenome (GOLD analysis project Ga0308166, IMG submission 202137) | Phyllosphere microbial communities from UC Gill Tract Community Farm, Albany, California, United States - DLSLCC.R2 | ecosystem: Host-associated > Plants > Phyllosphere > Unclassified | place...
TGGTCTCTTTGAAATAGTATTCTCTCGCTCTCGCATAATCGTCTGTGCAGGCCACCAGCACGTTTTCTGTGACCACTTCATAGCGTCCCTGGCAGTCTTCGCCGCAGTCCAGCAGCTGCACGCCGGTTCTTTCTGACGATGCCAGCACGGTTTTCTGGATAGGCAGGCTAGCAGCGGGGATCATTCGTCCGTAAACATCGTTCATTTAGCATTCCTTTTTTTCAGTAAGTGGTGGTGCAACCAGCCGCAGAGCCAGACTATACGGGAAAAGTGGCAAAAACCTAAAGTCATTTTTATATAAATTTTATACTTTAAATTCTTTTTCAGGTTTGGCCGCTCACCCTCCGAAATTACAAACTCCCTATTCTCTTTGCTCCACTTACCAGATCGGATGAGTTATGAGCAACCGTAAAGCCTCGCACTTTGAGCTTTTCCACAACCTGAATATGGCGCTGCGCGAAGATCCGCAGTTTTCCTACGAATATGACTATTCGCGTGAAACGCGTACGCTGATGGGAACGCCCTATTGGCGTCTCACTCCATCCCAGCGCACCTCGCGCAACACCATGATTGAGCAGACGATGGCAAATGCCACGGCGGAAGATACCCGCGTGCGCATGATGGCCATGCGTCCGGAACACCGCTACCTGCTGATCCCGACATACATCTGCCTGGCGACAACTGAGTTTTACCAAGAGATGCAGGACTCACTATCTGATGAGCCTGAGACCGTCGATCTGATGCCGGTCATGTGGGCCGCAATCTATGCGCTTAACCTGGGACGCGATATGTCTACCGACGTCTGGAAAGAAATGTCCAAAGCTGACCAGCTGACGCAGGTCAAATGGGTTCAGAAGGTACTGAATACCGTCAAGCTGTCGCGCTATATCACCGATGCAAGCCGTGCCGTTTGGTTGGGCCTGTTCGTGACCTTCAGCGATATCCCGGATGATTTCTACGATCTGATGGAATCGCAATGACCAGTCAGGTGCACTGTAGCGCCGGGGGCTGCTGATGCCTGCTGCCGGTACGCTGGATTCCGTTTGTTCCGGACATGGTGCCTTCCCTTCGCGCCAGACTGCCGAGGCTGATGCGGGGCTGACCATTAACGGCAAGGCCGTGCTGGTGGACGGCAAGCTGTTTAAGGACCACACGGACGGCAAAAGCATCCATAACGGCAAAGCGGTCTCTGGCCGTCCGTGGTTCACCATCAATGGCAAAGGCATTGTGTGCGTAGACGATCAGGTTTCATGCGGATCGACAGTCGCAACAGGCGATGCCGGATTCCAGGTGGGCTAATTGCTCTCTCTCACTCACGCAGCCGTCATAGCTGCGCTTACACAGGAATAACCATGTTCAGTGAGATCACCTTTACCAGCTGGCTTAAACGCGCTGTCGCCACGGCACTCTGCGCGGCTCTGCTGCTGCTGGGGCATAAAGGGTACGTGAAAATTACGGACCACTTTAAGCACGTCGCTGAGCTGGAATCAGCCAACGACACACTAACCACTAACAATAAAACGCTCACCGGCAATAACAGCACGCTTAAATCTTCGCTTTCAGAGCAGCAGGCGCAGCTGGTTACGCTGCAGCAGACGCTGGCTAAGCGGGAAAAGGACCGGCAGGAATATGTGCTGAAGCAGGCGGAGCTGGAGCAGGAATTAGAGAAACTTAAAGAGGATAGTCAGAATGAAATTGATGAAATCAACCGTGCGATACTGCTTGCCGGTATTAATCATACTGCTTTGCCTGCCAGCGTTATTCGCGTGCTCCGGGACAAAGCCCGTGCCGTTAACGCCCGAAGTCGTGACGGTCACAAAGCTGGTGGAGCTGCCGCCTCAGAAAGCGCAGGCCTACCAACCTTGTCAGGTGGATGAAAACGTTCCGGGATTTACCGACATGTTACCGGCATACTTGGTGCGGATTCTGGCAATAGTTGATGAATGTAATCGAAGAAATTTGCTGATTTCTATACATAATTCGAGTATCTAAAACACTCGATGTTGAGGAGCCGCTAACAGCATAATTTACTGTGAAGCGGCTTTAAAATTTCAAAGTAATTCTTCTTTTTAAAATTTTTAACGATTACAGTGGATTCTTATCTTTAGTTAAGGAGAATCTAATGAGCCTAGTAAATAAATTCATAAAAAACAATTCTTTAAATGATGCCTCGATAGACATTAAAAATTCCGACAAGAAATTCCTAGAAGAAAACCTTTTGGATGAAATGGGTGACAAGCTTGATCCAAATGATGATAGGAGAGGTGTTTATAATAATATGTTCTTCTTTATGCGCTTGCGACCGGATGTACATAATTTAGTTCAGCAAATAATTGAAATGAAAGACGATGACTCGTTCACTATTCTTGAAAAACATTTGGCCATGTCTACTTTCTATCACGAAAACTGGCATTGGTGGCAATATATTGGCTCAACATCAGGATTGATTTCTAGCCTTGCTTTTCCGGCACAAATTACCACGAACCTTATAGATCTTAAAAAACACATTTCCCTTTCCGGAAAGGTAAAGCCAATAATACGATATGCTAAAAAATTACCACCTACAGAAAAAGCATCCCTTAAAGAGAAAAATGAAATAAATAAAATAAAAGCGATACTGATTCAAGCTGAAGCTATAAGGTATTATAGGATGTTTGTAAAAGAACCTGTAAAGTTAGCTGGTAAAGTGCAGCATAGAGAAGCTGAGTATTTTAAATCTGTAGGTTACTCATTTTACACTGCATATATAAGTTCGATAATGCTATTAAGAAGTGTTTTTGGTGATAGTCATTCTTTTTTACCATCCCCCTATCCTTGGGTTGAAAAATTTAATGAACTTCAGAAAAAAAATAAGCAAAACTATCATGATTTTTCTGAGTTAGTAATCTACCCAATTGATACGCGATCCCTGTACGAAGGACAGGCGAGATTTAATCAATTGCTTTATTTAAATATCGCCTCTAATAAAAAACTTGATTGGTCCGAATTCGATCATTATAAAATGTTAGAAGGAGTGTATTATGAAGCGTTTACTCATTTCATGAATATACTTCATATCGAAAAAAGACCTGAAAGCATCAATGATCCGCTTATAGCACTCTACTTGTTGATTATTGATATAGCAATTAACCCGACAGAGGGATTCCCCTTCGACATCATAAACCCTCATGCCTTCGTCGAACTTACTAATCCAGGAACCAGATTTATTTACTTATGCCATATCGTTAATGACTCACATCCAGAGCTAAAAAATGCCATTACTTCTTATAGTGGTGAAGAGTATAAAAATGTCACAAGAATTATATGTGACTCTGCAAAATTCCACTTGCCGGAGCATTATGAAAATAAAGTTAGGGGGTGGTGTGAGAATGAAAGTTGTATAATTGATCTTCTGAAGCAAAACGAATCGTTTAAATATGAATCTTCAAACATCTTAATAAGAATCGTTTTCGCTAGATTCCTAAGCTTTCAATTAGATAAGTTTGAAAAGCCAGAGTTCTTTTGCTGGCCGGGAGCATATATGAATGATGTGTATAAAAACAAAGAACTTGAAAAACTTCACTTTAAACACTTTGCTATTTTTAGAGAGGATAAAAACCGGAATATTGCCCCCGCCACTTCTAAAAGCGTCAGCAATGAAAACATATTAAATACCACCTTTCAATTTTATCAAGCTTTGGGGGTATATGATTTATGTCGTCAATGGATATACGAAGACGGTCCTTTTAAATACAGATTTGCTTGGACTAGAGATAGTGAGGTAGAAGACGACATTAAGAATGAGCTAAATTCAAGCTATCAAGCATATTTTGGAGAGTCTTTGGATGGTTTTCGGGAATTTTAAGGTAAGAATTTTTTTTGGATAATGCTAAATGCTAAATGCTAAATGCTAAATGCTAAATGCTAAATGCCATGAGCCGATTAGTTCGGCTCATGAGCTTAATAACTATTTGAGATTAGTTCATGCTGTGATTAACACATCCAGAATTAGCTGTTGTATCAATCATGTATCCCGCCGCCACTTCCGGCCCACCAATCTCCAGCATAATTTTGCGCATTCCCGCCGCTAGGGAACCGTCACCCTGATTAACCAGAAACTCACGCGCCGCGAGTGGCATGTAAATGGACGCTGTTACCGGGTTGTGCATCTGCTGCGTATTCCCTGCCCTGCGCCAGCGCGCCGTACCGCGAATAGCATCGTCCTCTAACGTCGGGCATGCCTCCATTATGATTTCAGCGCCGTACATGATAACGATCTGCTTAGCCAGCGAACGTGGCTCTTTCTCACTGAGCAGATAATCCAGATGGAGACGGGCGTCGCGCTGGCTTCCGGTCGATAAGGTGTGAGATTTTGTGCCGTTCGCGTATTGAAAATAGAGCTTATAAGACATGAGGTTTACCAGTGGTCAATTACATGCCGGAAAGGTACATCAAAAACTAAATATTTTCCTTAGATTTTAAAATCTTTTCTTGCCTCTCTCACACCGCAAAGTACAAACCGCATAAATTTGCCTCGTCAAAAATTCCCTCGCAGCCGCGCCCTATAAAAAGGGCTGAATTGTGAGCAAAGATATTACCCCTGCACGTATGCGTGAGCAGGACATTATGACCCGCGCCTCGCGTGTCATGGCTTTTACCGTTGATGCACAGCGCAATGCTTCTGGTGCGATGATTTCTGATCGCGTCGAAATGTCTCAGAACATTGGCAATGCTGCAGGCCAGGATCCGATGTTTGAAGGCGCTAACCCTGAGTTCTGCCGTATTGTCGGCACCGCCTGGGCGTCGAGCATGATCGAGTACAAAGAGCGTCACGGTCACTATCCACCAGCTGACCAGCTGGCGAACGCCAGCCGTGCGCTGGAAAACCTGATGACCGAATCAGCGGCTGAGAAGCACGAAGGCAGCGGCAAGGCGATGTTTGAATCTGTCGCGGCTGATATGCGCACCTCTGATGGTGTAATGCGTCAGGCGCAGTTTGCCGCTCTGATCCTGCCTGCTGTACTGGGCGCGGCCACCAGCGACGCGTGTACCTTTGTCCCGTGTGAGCGCGATGAAGCGAAGATTTACGAGCTCCTGAACGTCGCCGGTACGAAGTTCGGCACCTTTGATCAGGGCGACGAAATGCACATGCAGTCTGCTGCTGTGTACTCGCAGATGAAGCGCCTGTATCCGTTCCCTGCTGCGATGCAGCCGGACGGCACCAAGAAAACCTTCACCTTCTCCATGAAGACCGTAGAAGGCGCTGACATGCCGATCCGCGCTGGCCGTGCCAAGCTGCTGATCAACCGTCGTCCGGGCAAAGTCGATGACGGCGACGGCAACCTGTATTTCTCTGACAAAGACGTTAAAGGCAATGCTTTTGCGGCTACCTGTAAGGTCGATTACGACAAAGGCACCATCGCTGTAACCTTCACCGATGCACCGGCTAAAGGTACTGAGCTGGCAGCACAGGTTGAGATCAACGTCGAGAAGGCACCAGGCTTGATCCCGGTTATCAACCAGTCCATGCGTGAGTTCACCGTTAAGCCGTCGCAGTTCGTGATCGCGTCTGAACACACCGTTATGGCCGCGTCTGATCTGAGCCGTGAATTTGGCATCAACCTATCGTCTACCCAGTTTACCGCTATGCGTAACTGGCTGAGCCATGAGCAGGACATGATGCGTCTGCGCACGATGGCATTCCATAACGTCTATGACCGTGAATTTGACGTGGCACTGCCGGAAGGCCAGACCTACGAATCGTGGGTAGGCCTGATGAAGCACGCGATCACCCAGCTGAGCACCGACATGGTTAACCGTACCCGTAAGGCCGGTATCCGTGGCGGCTTCGCTGGTGGTGAAGCTGCGAACTTCCTGAAGAGCCTGCCTGCTAACGTCTTCCAGGCTGATCCTAACTTTGTGCAGTCACCGTACATCCAGCGTATCGGCACCCTGTTTGGTATCTATCAGATCTTCGAAGTCCCTACTGCTACCTGCGATCAGTTCGTGGCAAACGGCGTGGCGCTGGGTAAAGAGGACATTCTTTTCTACGGCCGCGGTGATTCTATCGGTGACGCTGGCCTGATCGCGGGTGACGCGGTTCCGGCCATTCCGTATGTCCACGAAACCAACCCGTCGCTGGTCAACCGCACCACGCTTTGGGGTTCTTCCCTGAACGAGCTGCACCCGCGCAATGGTGAAAACTACTTCGCCAAGCTGACCCTGACCAACACCAAAGTCGGCGCTTACAACATGCTGACCGGTAAGTTAATCGAAGGCGAAACCGCACCTGCAGCAGCGGCAACCGGCACCGCCAGTTAATCCCCCTTAACGCCCCCGTTAAGGGGGCATTTCATGGACATTTCACATGAATAAGATTCGTTTTTCTGTGGGCCAGGCGTCCGGCATTGCGGTGCAGGAAGTCAACGCTGATGCGACGTCTTTGCCGGTCTGGTCATTTCGCGTCGCGGCAAAATCGGCGCTGTCCTGCGCGTAACCGCTGATAACTATCAATCCGTGCTGGGCGAAGCCATTCACCCGCGCAGCGGTGCAGCGTTTGAGCCATTGCGCCACGTAGCGACTGCCGTTAACGGCGGTGATGGCTATGTGGTCCGTGTGGCAGCGCCGGGTATGAAGATCCCTGCCCTGTCCCTGATGGCTGATACCACCATGCAGGAGCTGAGCGTAGTGGCCAGCAACTTTGCTCCGTCTTCCGATCCGGTTCTGGCGGCTGGCGCTGCTGCGATGATTTACATCGAGGATGGCGACGCCTCAGCAAATCGCACACTGAGCATGGAAGCCGACAAAACGGCACCGGGCTTCTACATCCTGACGCTGAAGGAAGTTGACGCAGCTGGCGGTGAGTCGGTGCTGGAATCTCACCAGATTTCTTTCAACACCAACGCCACCAGCGACATGGGATCGCCTGCCTTCCTGCCAACCGCGCTGGAAAACGGCTCAACCCGCCTTCGCGCTATCGTGGCGGACAACGTTGAAACGCTTATGCAGCCTATCACCGAAGGCTTCGACGATATGCAATTCAGCGGCGGCATTGATGGCGATCTGTCTGCTATTGCTACGGCTGACTACACCAAAGCCCTGACGGTCCTGCGTAAATCCATGTTCTCCTGGACCGCTGTACTGTCGCTGGGCTGCTATGACCCGACCGTGATCGCGGCGCTGGTCAAGCTGGCTGAAGACACCCGTACTGACATGTTTTATGACGTACATGGCGCGCAACTGTCAGCAGCAGCAATGGCCGAAGCGCTGGGCCACGGCCTCGGCGGTTCACACCAGCCAGCACGCTACTACTGGCCGTACACCGCACGCGACGCATTTACCGGCACTAACGTTAACTGGGGTATCTCCTGTGACGCGTTTGTAGCGAAGGCGAAAGGTGTAGCGCTGGTCTCCGACGTCGGCGGCTGGCATTACTCACCGGCTGGCGTGTCACGCGCAATCATCAACCGCCAGAACATCAAGCCTATCCCGAATCTGGATGAGATCGACCGCGAAGCCTTTGTGACTGCGCGCATCAACCCGGTCAGCCTCGATAAAGCCGGGAACATGTATATCGACGACTCCCTGACTACGTTCGCCAAAAACAACTACCTGCGCCTGCAGCACATCAGTTCGCTGATGAACGCGATCGCACGCGGTTTTTATGACGTGGCAGAAGCGCTGAAGCATGAGCCGGACGGTATCACCTTCAAAGGCCTGACTGATGGCTTAACCGACCTGCTGGAGCGCTTCGTTGCCGCTGAAGCACTGGTTAAACCGCGTGACGTCACGCAAGGTACCCAGCCGTTTGTTGTCTCCGTCGTGCAGAAAGATATCGACCTGTGGGAAGCCTCCTGGTCTGTCTGCCCTACCGGATCTTCCCGCCGCATCATCGGCAAGCCAACGCTGTTCCGTTAACAGAGGAAATTATGAACAACATTTTCAATCACAAATCGCATGGCCTGCTGGGCGCGGCATTCCTGGCGCCTGCTCCGGCTGAAGAGCCAGCCGTAAAAGATTCCATGCTGGAAAGTGCAGGCTTAGGCAACGCTACTTCGGCGCGCATTGTGGCGATGTTTGAGGCTGTGGAGCGTCGCGCTGGCGAAGATACCCGCTCTGTAGCCGCTTCCCTGCTTGCGGGCTGGGTGGCAGATGGCGAAGCCGATTCTGACAGCTTTGAAGCGCTGGCACTGGTGCTGGCCGGTCTGGATTCGCTGTCTGACGACGACGATCTGGATGACGAGCAGGTAGACGCTTTCAATGACGCTCTGGGCCAGCTGGCAAACGCCGCTGTTGCCTTGGGCGCGGACCAAGATGACGTTACCAGCATGATCGATGACGACGACGATAGCGCCGCTGAGAGCGTTTTCGAAGCGCTTTCCGGCCTGGCTGATGATGACGAAGCAATCGCAGATTACACAGTGGCTGGTGGTGAAGGCGGTGAAGCAATGCTGGAATCAGCCACCTTCAAAGCCGTGCGCGACGGTCAGGTAAAGCTGATCCGCAAGCGTCCGAAGAAGCGCCGCATGACGTCGCTCCAGAAGCAGGCGTTGAAGAAGGCCCGCACGAAGGCGCATAGCTCGATGGCAAATGCGCACCGTAAAAAGTCGATGAAACTGCGTAAAAAACGCGGCCTGTAAAGGATAGCCGCCGGGTAAGACCGGCGGCATTGAGGATAGCGCGATGATCTGCGGTGCAATCATGCCGGATGGAGTAAGCCCTTTCCTGAAAGTCTACATCACGTCAGAAACGGCGATGGTTGTGGGCTACATCGGGGAAGGCTCTTCAGCCAGCATTGAGTCCATGTGGGAATCCCCGTTTGCCAATGACTCACTGGGCGGCGTCGCCGGTGCAGTGAGTGCTGCTGGCGGCAAGCTGGCGGGCGGTGTGCAGGCGGTGAGCGGCAGTACATCAAAGTCAGACTTCAACTCCCTGCTCATCTGGGAAGGCCAGCAGCCGCCTGAGTTCAGCATCGTTGTAGACCTGATGGCCACGATGAATGCGAAGGTGGAAGTCATGGACGCGATCATGACGCTGCAGCAGATGGCTTCACCTGAGCTGAACGCCGCACTGCCGGGTGGTCGCCGTCCTCTCCCCGTGATCATGGACGTTGGCCGTCGCCTGAAATTGATGGATGTGGTGATCAGAAGCGTCGGCTACCAGCTGGACGCACCCCGCACTGCCGAAGGGCATTACACCCACAACACCGTCACGCTCCAGTGCTCCGGCCTGAGCGTCCAGAACCAGTCTGATATTCCATATATGTTTATCTGAGGAACAAATAATGTCCGGATTTTCCAACACGAAAGCCGACACGGCTTTTCTGAAAAAGCGCTTTAACCAGAACCTTGCTGCGGGCGAAAAACTTATCGGCTCTGAGTACTGGATGACCGTTAAAGGCTACCCGAACCTGTCGATCCTGATCCGTACCACTCAGCTGCCTGAAATGGCCCGTGAGGACGTAGAAGACGTTGCACCAGGTGGCATGAAGTTTAACCAGCATGGCTCCCTTAAAAACTCTGGCGAGTTCCAGATGACCTGCGTTGAAACCATTAAAGGCGACGTGTTTGCAGCGGTTCGCCAGATGGTGCTCAACAAGGAATACGTTGATATCACGTTTGCAGCAGCAGCAGAATCTAACGGCGGCGACAGTGCTGGCCTGACACGCAGCTACCTGCACTGCAAGGTGTACTCGGATGCCGTGGATTTTGGCTCTGAAGACACTACTGCAGCCGTAAAGCTGCCGCTGCGCGTTGTCTATAACTGGGCTGAATAATCATGACGCCGGTCGAACTGCTTGAGGCCGTGAAAGCGCGCTTCACGACGCTGCTGGTGGATGAAGAGGCACTATTAACCAGCCTTCTCCGCCAGGCTCTCGGCGTCTATCAGGATCGGGCCGGTGTACCAGGCCGTAAACGCATTGAGAAAACGGGGGGCGCAAGCCTCCCTTTTCCGTCTGATTACCTGTCACTGGTAAATGTCAACGATTTCAATGGCGCGCTTGTGTATGCCGATCCCTACGATTCAACCATAGAGCTTGAGCTGAGTGGCCGTGAGAAATGGCCGTTTACCCTGCTCTACTTCCGCAACCTCCGCGACTGCGATTACGAAGAAACACAGCTACCGGCAGACATTACCGGACTTCTTGAAGACTACCTGGAAGTGCTGATCGCTATCCCGAATGTCGAGCGCCTGCGCCGCCTGCATATCGCCGGTAAGTTTGACGCATCGTTTCTGCCGGATGAGGCCACGCTCCACCAGCGTAAAACTGATCTTGAAATGCAGATCTCCGGCAGTCGGGCAATTATCCCCGCTATGAGCACCTGGTAAGGGGGCGCTATGAGCTTTTTTAACGGTCTGGCCGGGAACATCAAAGGCTTTGCCACCAGCACAGCAAAACAGGCCGGAAGCAACCTGATCTCGAACATCCTGTCCCGTGCTTCCGCCAACATGAGCGGCGGCGCCGGCGCGTCATATGCAGGTCTGCCGCCTGAGCTGGCCAACGCTAAAACTATCCTCGAAATGGCTATGCGAATCAGGTATGCGCAGGGCTGGCAGTGGAACATCGAGATAGACGGCTTCTCCCGCGTGGACATGTACGTGAAGGATATCACCTACAGCACAGGCAACGTTGAGACCGAAAGTAAGCTGATTGGCGGTAACGAGTTTGTGAAGCCCACTCACGTTACGGCGGGCTCTGTCTCGATGACCGTTCGTGATAACGAGGATGGTGAACTTCTCCAGAAGTTTAAGGAGCGCCGTGCGCGGATCCATAACGGAGACGGCACCTTTAATCTGCCGCCAGCCTACCTGCTCAATATCCGGATCTATCGCGTCTCACAGGACGGTCGCGCCACGCTGGAAGAGGAAATGAAAGGCTTTATCACCACGATCGGTGAGATCTCCCGCGCCCGTGATGCCGTAGGCGAGTTTGCCACCATTCCGGTCACGTTCGTGAAGTACACCAGTGCCGGAAGTCTCGCAAACGGATTGCTGAAAGGTGTAACCGGGGGAATTACAAACCAGGTTCAATCATCCGCATCAAACCTCATTAAATTCTGAAGGACAACACAGTGATCATTCCTCCACTGCCGCTGGCGTCGCGCCCTGCCACTGAAATCATCTTCCGACAGCCGGTCATTAAAGACGCCCTGAAGTACTCCTCTCCCGACGTGTTAGGTGACGAGCGGCGCGTTACGGAATACCTGAACGCACTGCAGGAAGGTCCGATTGATGACAGCCGCGACTGGACCGCACAGGAGCGACGCACAGCGCTGTGGTGGATCATGATTAACAGCCGCGCTGACAACCTGGAGGCGTTTCACTATAGCTGTGAGCACTGTCAGGAGCTGCACACCTATGACTTCGATCTGAGTGAACTGGCGGAGACCGTTGAGTTGCTGACCATCGTGCCATTTGAGCGGGTGAATGTCCCGGTAAATGGCGTGCCGACTGAGTGGACGCTCAAACCGCTGACCGGGCGCGGGCAGGAAATGCTGGAGCGTATGCGCGCCGGTCTGCCGGATGCTGACGCGCCAGATTATGAAACCGCCATTATGCGTATGCGCATTGCAGAGTTCGCGCTTTGCACCGCACTGAATGACGATCCGGCTGACTTTGAAGAGGCTGCAAATCGCCGCTTCGACATTCTGGAAAGCATGGTTCCCGATCTCGAGTTCGCGCCGCTGGTGGCTCACATTCAGCTGATGCAGCGTAACCTGCGCCACGGCCTGCTGATGCAAATCACACAGGGTGAAGTCCGGCTTCTGCTCCCGCCCTGCGCCTGCGAAAAGGAGGGCAAGCAGATGAACACGACTCAACTGTTTATCCCATTTCGCTCTGGATTTTTTGTTCCACGATTTTCACCTCAATGGATGGCTAACCATCATTGACAACCTGACGCTGACCGCACGCCAGCCAGTAGGTGACGTTGATGCACTGCCGTTATGGCGCGCCATTCAGATGAACAACACGCTCACAGAGCAGATGAGAAAGACTAACAACAGGTCCGAATGATGAAGCAGCAGGATCAGGCCCGCATCATAGATGCAATTCAGAAAGCCAGCGAGGCGGAGCTTAAACAGCTGACGCTGATTCGTGACGCGCTCACTGGGGCTGGAAAGCCGTCTTCTGGCGACAGAAATAATGGGTCGTCAGGGATGACAGTGACGCGATCACTGACCCGTCGCAGTACCAGTCAAAGTGATATTCAGTCGAAAAATAGTGAGAACGCCAAAAAACCGGCCCACTCAGATAAAGAACCAAAAAGGACAAAAAAGAGCCTTAATAAAGACTTTAACGGGATTAATAAATCCAATACGGTTCCTTTAACTGAATGGGGGACTGATTCGAGCACCATAAAGAACCGTATTACAGGACAAAAAAGGAATTATGAGGCCCGTTTAGTTCCTGTTGGTGGTTACGGGCTTAAAAAGGCCTCGAATAAAGGACTAAATAGGATTTACAGGGAAAAAAAAGCACCATCAGAAGACACCAAAAAGGCGAGTGGTGGCGGGCGTGATTCCAGTGGAAGATTCATAGCGCGTACCGATTCTGCCGCTGCGTCAGCTGCAACACAGGAAAAAAATGCGCGTCGCGCTGAGCAAAAACAGCAGCAGGGTTTTTTACGCTCCTTGGGTAGCATGCTGGAAAATGCCACCGAAACTAACAGCGATGATATGTCTTCCGGCGCAGACATGGCTGGCACGGCTGCCGGTGGTCCGCTATGGATGATGGGTAAAGGGATGTACGACATTTCCGCCGAAGTCGGTAAGAACGTCGTCACGCTGAAAAACTTCATGCAGGGTAAAACTGAAGGCAACGCCGCGCTGAAGATTGAACCGCCGTTGACGCATCCACCAGTCACAACCGAAGCCAGAACGCCACCAGCGATCGGCAAGCCTAAATCGGCTGATGGCTTCAAATCCGCTCAACAAGCAAAAGCTATACAGGTCACGCAGGAACAGACCAAAGTGATCGCCGCCAATGACGATCGCATTGTGGATGCCCTGGACGACGTGCGAGAGGAAGTTAAAAAGCTATCCCATACGTCAGGGAAAGGAGCTGGCGGGCTAATGGATTCGCTGATTCCCGGCAGGCGTAAACGCCGCGGCCGTAAACGCGGGACGCTGTTAGCTGCTGCTGATATTGCTGACGTAGCCGGTGATCTGCTGCCAGACGGTAAAAGCAAGCCCGATGCCTCTAAACCCAAAAATAAGCCCAAAAAGAAAAGCCTACTGTCGAAAGCGCTGAGCGTACTCAAAGGCGGCAAGAAAGCGGCAACGATTGGTGGCGTAGCAGCGACGACGGCTGCAGCTGGTGCAACGATAGCCGCTGGCGGCTTGGCGGGCAGTGAAGCGGCGAAGGCTGGCGAAAAGGCCACGCAGGCTACAGCAGAAAAAAGCGCTGAGAAAGGCGGGCTTAAAGTCGCTGAGAAAACCACGGAAGCCGCAGCGGAGAAGACCACAGAAAAAGGCGGCTTGAAGTTGGCCGGTAAAGTCGCCGGTAAGACGGCGCTTAAAGCGATTCCGCTGGTGGGGACCGTGCTCGGCGCTGGCATGGACGCATACGAGGGGTACAACGACACAGCGGGGCAGCAGAAGGCCTTTGGCCTCAAAGAAGGCGCTACCGTCAGCGGCAGACAGAAGGGCGAGTACACTGCAGCAAACGTGCTGAACATGGGAGGGCTGGTATCCGGCGCGTCCGGGCTGCTGGCGTCCGGAGCGTCTGCGCTGGGTATGGACGGGGTGGCGAAATCACTGACGTTTGATACCGGCGACATTGCGAAGGGGCTTGATTCCGGGCTGGGTAAAGTGGGAGACATGTTCAATGCATTCTCAACCAGTGCATCAGGCGTCTATGACAAGCTGACCGGCACCAGCGCGGAGCAGACCAAAGCGATCACCGATGGCACCACGAAAACCGTCACGGCTATAAACCGCCTCGGTACACAGCTGCAGGGTGGCGAGTGGGGCGAGGACGGCGTAGGTACTCAGGGTAAAAGTACTGCTGATTATGCCGATGTGGCGCAGAACAGCATCGGCGCAGATCTCAATGTTGGCGGTGCAAATGCGAAGGTCCGTTCCTTCCGTAACAACAACTTTGGCAACCTGAATTATGTGGGACAGGAGGGCGCAAGCCTGGAGGCCAAAAACGGCAAAGGTGAGGCCCGGTTTGCCAAGTTCAACACGCCAGAGGAAGGATTCAGGGCGCTGGCGAACCAGCTGACAAGCTATTCAGAAGGCACCTCTAAAGCCGCCGGTTACAAGAAGCTGAATACCGTACAGGATATTATCAAGCTGTACGCGCCGGAGAGTGAAAACAACACATCACAGTATGTGGATTCGCTTTCGAAAAAGCTGGGCGTGCGTGGCGATCAGCAGCTGGACCTTAAAGATCCCAAAGTCATGACGCAGATGATGCGTGGCATTGCCACCATCGAGGGCGGCAACCCGCAGGTCACGAATGACTTCATGACAAACGCCATTGGCCACAATGAAAATGGTAAGTGGATCGGCGGGAAATTCAGTGATGAATCCCTTAAGTCGGTGAATGAAGCGCGTGCTAAGCAGGGGCAAGCACCAATTGCGGCGGACTCACTTTATTCAGCTGGCGACAAAGTGAAACTGACAGCTGGCGCAGTGGCACCTGCCGCCGCACCGGCAGCTATCACCGTATCCACAGCAGCGCCAGCAGCAGTGCCAGCCGTGGTCCCGGCAGCGCCTACGGTCTCGCAGGTTGCTGCAGCAAAAGAAGCCGATAAGGATAAGCCGGCTAACGGCGCAGCAGACAAAATCAAGCACGCCGGAGCAGGTGCATGGGGCAAAGTCAAAGCACTAAACGAGTGGGCTGACGGCAAAGTGCAGGGCGCGACTGAATCACTGGGCGTGGCCGGTATGTCCCGCAAACGTCCCACCAGCGGCCTGTCCCTGCCAGTTGGCGAATCACTTCCGGCAGGCCTCCAGCTGGCCGCGCTGGCGCCGGACCAGATCGCCAGCCGTTCCCGTCCCGCTGCTGTATCTCACGTCTCAACCAGCAGCGTACGCGCCCGTACTGGCTCTGCAACACCAGACACGCCGATCACTGTTGCCAGCGCTGGCACACAAGCTGCAGCACCGGAGTCCAGCGGCCTGTTTGATCGCATGCTGGGTGGTGCAAAGGATGGTGTTAACGCCGTCAGCGCTTCGATCATGCCCGCCATTAGCGACACGTTCAGTCAGACGCTGGGCGGCTTTAGCGGCAATGACATGGTAAGCAGCGTGCTGGACCAAGCAGGCATTACTGATCCGGGTATGCTTCGCGCCATTGCACCGCTCACAAGCAAGGCTGGCGGCTGGCTCGACAGCGGCACTAAGTCGCTGGCCAGCGCCGGTAAGTCATACCTAAGCGGCACCAGTGCGGCGCAGACAAGGCCTGCACAGCAGCCTCTGCTGAATCACCCGGCACAGATCCAGAACGTGACCGATCTCCCGCGCAGCGGCATGCGTCCGATGATGAGCGGCGACACCAGCAGCCACGATCAGGACATGCTTAAAGAGCTTAAAGGCATGCGTACCCAGCTGGAGGCTCTACTGGGCGTCACGAAGAAGAAAAGCGATACCGCGCCGGACAAAGTGGTTAACACCGCGCAACCGGCCCCCCGCACGTCATCAACCCTGAGCATCAGCGATCCGGCGCTCAACGAACTCCTGCAGGACTAACACATGCAAAACGAAATTGACTGCCTGATGCGCGTGGATCAGGGCGGGGTAGTGGTGAAAACCGGGGAGTCAGACGCCTGGCTTGCCCGTCTGGAGGAATGGCTGAGAACGCCACAGGGCAGTGTTTACGGCCTGCCCGGATGGGGCAACACCATGCAGGATTTCAAACATGAGCCGGTTGGATCGGAGACAGGCCACTTAACCGAAGTCGCTATTGAAGCCGCACTGATTAAAAAGCTGCGTATCGATCTGCCAGGGCTGGGACTGCGTGCTATCAGCTGCGCGCCGCAGAACGTCGATACCTGGCAAATCACCTTCATCACATCATACGGCCCACTTGCCGTGTCCATGAACAAAAATTAACCGGGGTAAATTGTGAGTATTCAGGAATTACTGGAAAAATTTAACGGCCAGTTGCAGGCCAACAGCTGGTGGAGAAAGTTTACCAACAGCCAATTCATTCAGATGATGGCCGTGTTTGGTGCACAGATCATCTACGCCGCGCAGACTACCGCTGAGCGCGGCCTGACGGAGGGGTTTATCTCCACGGCAACGAAGCGCTCAAGCATTCTGGCCGCAGCCGAAGATCGAAACTATCTCGGCCACTTAATCACGCCGTCGTGGGGCAGTGTGAAGATCACCAACAAAACGGATGAAGTCATTCAGCTGCCAATTTATGCAGAGTTTCTGTCGAATGCGCAGCTGCCCTACGTCACAACCGATGTAGTGATTATCCCTGCTGGCCACAGTGTTGTAGTGAACGACGTCCGACAGATGGAACACGTTAACGTTTCATCCGCGATCGACGCCGAAGCGCCGTTTTATACGGTAATGCTGCCGCGTGATATCACGGAGGAAACCGTCTCGATGGATGTGTTTGTGACGGAAAACAAGAACAAATCACTGTGGGAAAATAACCCGCTGTTTCGTCTTTCCCGCGGCACCAGCCAGCATTACGTGCTGGTTTACAAGCCGTCTGAGCAGCTGGGCGTCCGCTTTGGTGACGGTGCGATCGGCAAGATGCCGAAGACCGGCAGTAAGGTCGATCTGGATGTGTGGTGCAGCCGGGGCGACACCACGCTGACGCAGGGACAGAAGCTGACGCCCGCGGGCAACATTGCCGACATGAACAGCAAAATCGAAGTTGTGACCATGACGCCAATCACGGGCGGCAGCGGCTTCGAAAGCACGGAAGAAACGCGCAATCGGGCGCAGTACTACGTGGCGTATGACGAGCAGGTAGTCTGGGGCGGTGACTATAAGTACTTCCTGAATCGTGCAGTGCCGGGTATGTCCTGGATCAGCGCCTGGGGTGAGCAGGAGCAGGAGATTTCAACCGGCATTAAGTCACTGAGCAATATCAACACGATCTTCTTTTGCGGGCATAAACCGGGCTACACGCAGGCTGAACTTGAGACCATGATCATGATGGCTATCAAGGCTATTCCGAATGAGATCAACAAGAAATTTCGCTACGTCCCGACACAGGAAGAGCCATTTACGATCTCACTGACCGCGCTGGCGAAGAAGAACGTCATTCTGTCAGACGCTAAAAAAGCCGTTCAGGAAGCACTTGAGGTCCGGTTCGGACGGGATGCAACAACGTTTGGCGACAGCGATCAGAATGGCGTTGCAGCCGGTAAGCACTTCTCACAGGTGCAGGTGAAAGACCTGTGGCGCGTGATTGAAGAGCTGAACCTGTTTATCTCCTATGAGTTGACCCCGCACGACATGAAAACGGCCCTGCAACTGAATGATTTTATCTATCTCGATGTGGCTAACTCCACGTTTGATATTAACTACCTGTAAGGCACGGCCATGATCAGAAACTGGGTAAAAGACCGTCTTACGAAGGAAAAGCAGGGCTCTGAATTGTGGTCGGGGTTTGCTAACGCGCTGCAGGACATTTTCGAGGACACGGTAGAGCCGATTCTGGAGCGTATTACCAACCGCAAAAGCTACTACACGATGGATAAAGACGATCTGACGCTGCGCATGGGCGAATATGGCCGCTTTTTCATTGTGGCGGAGACCACAGACACCAGCAGGCCCGTGCTGCTGGCACAGCGTCTGGATGAGGTGCATTTTAAAGGCACCGATAAGCCGATCACGTCAACGTTCTGGCGTGAGTTCGATAACCTCCCGGTAAGCTGGCAGGAGCTGTATGCGCCGGTGGATCAGGAGCTGGCCCCTTATGGTACCTTCTTCACCACGAAAGAAGGCCTGCCGATTGCAGAGGCGAAATACGGCGAGTTTTTCCTGACTTCACGGGCGCAAATCTCGGTTGCTCTGAATGAGCTTTATGAGCGATATGGCTATCTGGAGCAGGGGGAAGCAGTTCAAAAGCTACTGACTCAATTTGAGCAGATAATTGCGCCGCTGCTACCACTTCACATTGTGTTTGACGGCGTAGCGCTCTTCATCTCATTTGAGATGAGCGCTGACGCTGAAAACATCAGACTTATCAGCGCTGGTATAGACTATCAGGCCAAAATGTCTTACGCCGATCTTCAGTCTGAGATCAAAAACTTGCACATGGCCACACAGCACAGGTATGACATTCCCGCCGTACCGCTACGGCAGGTTAAGCGCTGCGAACGTTACGACATGTTTGCCGCTGATGCCTGGACGAATGACTACCGCGCAAGGCCGGACGCCGCCCCAGCACCCATTGATATTGCCAGCGCTGCCAGTGACAGCCGCGCACGATTATTCAATGAGGGTGGCGTGCAGTACATTGCCATTCAGAAGGGCGACAGCCAGGGCGTCACAGCAACCGGCACGGACGGTAGTAGCGTGACAATGGCGTTTCCCTTTGACGGGATGCCGGATTTTGTTCTGGCGCTGCCCGACGATGGCAACGGCTCCAGCACGATCACCACGCTTTTTTATGAGCAATTTGTCGCGTAGTTGACCATCGGATTTTACGAACTCCATACCCTCTGGCCTCTTAACTCTGAGAGGCTTTTTTATGGCTGATACTATCTCTGTCAGCAGTAAGCTGTTTAAAGCGAAGCTGCTGGATTACTACTACATCCGTCGCGCTGAATCCTCCATCGGCAAGGGTTCCCGTTTCCAGATGGTAAAAGCCTACTGGGGCAAGTCTACGCTCGTCAGCAGCAACGCCGCTGGTGGGTGGAATATCGCGGATATTCCCTCAACATTCAGCAACGATAATCTGACCGGTAAATTCACTGAAACGCCTCTGGTTCTCACAAGCACCGGCGCGGATATCTCGATCACTATTCAGCTGGATGAAGCCATTCTTCCGGAAGGCAAAGCCTATGACCTAAATACGCTGACGCTGGTGGACGCCGACGGCAACGCGTTTGCTGTGCTATGCCTGCAGCAGGACACCGTATTCCGTGGTAAGGCCTACCGCCTTATCGTCACCATCGAACAGAAAACGGCGTAACGCACATGAGCAGTAATGAAATTACCGATATCGGCGTTATGGCGGGTAAGGCGTATGGCACCGCGCCGCTGTCGGCAGATATGCAGTATCTGGAGACCTACACCAGTTCAGCGCTAAATCGAAAACTGAAAGGCATTGTGCGATCCGGTTTTTACCTGGGCTTCTTGCCGGTCGCTGGTTCAGGGCTGAATGTCATCGTTACCTCTAAAGGGGCGGAAGGCGGGCAGGGCGCGGCCTCGGTAGATGTGAACGCTCACCAGATTACAGTGCAGCAACTGGCCGATCTGACACTGCCGGTTGTGGCGGGCAAAACTACCCGTATCGTGCTTGAGGCAAACTACAAACTGGGCGTTAAGACTGACCAGGTAGATATCACCTCCACGGTCGAGGCCGCACGTGTTTTTGCGCAGGATATCTCTGTTGCGCTGAAGCCGAACCAGCTGGAGCTCTGCCGCGTACTTGTGCCAACCGGCACCACGCAGGTTACGCAGGCGATGATCATCACCAATTACCGTATTAATCGGCAGGTCGGGATCACGCTGGATTCCATCTACACCAGTGACGACGAGCTGATTGCGGCCAACCTGAAAGGGCTGAAAATACTCAAAGGCATGATCGATAACAACATGGTCATTGCCAATAACGGCTCGGATATTCACGACAAAGCGATGTTCCGTGAAAACATCGAGCTGGATAAGCTGGTCAACGAGAAGCAGCTGATTGCCAGCGAGAATCTGGCTGATCTGCCGGACGTGCCGGAGGCCCGTGGCCACCTCGGCCTCGGTACCGCAGCACTGGCAAACCAGCAGACAAACCCAATGGATATGACGGCTGGTGCGCTGATGGCTGTGGGTGCGTTTGGCATGGGTTCGCCGTCATTTGTACTGGACAGCAAAATCACCTCACTGACTGACGTGTCTGTGACTGAGCAGAATGCCTTCTGGACATTGAGCGGCACCTTCAGTGACGGCCCGATTGATCTTGGTAAAACCACGCAGACGCTGCGCGGCCAGCTATTCAACATGCGCCGTAAATATGATGCCGACGCTGCACTCCTGCAGCTGCTGGTGGCGCAGGGTGGCGTAATGTATCTGCGTTTAGCAGGTAAAGTTTCAGGCGACTGGTCGTGGTCCGGGCTGTCAGATGGTGCGGATAAAAACGGCTGGCGGAAGGTGATGGACAGCGCCAGCATGACACTGGCGGACCTTGTTAAGGCGGGTGCGGCAAAGGCGGGCGATAACGACGATATCACCAGCACAAGCAAGCTGACCAGTATCAATACGCCAAAGCTGACGGTATCGAAAAACCTGGACGTCGGCTCTCAGATCAGCGCCGGTTTTCGTATTGGTGTGATCCGTTCTGAGCCGTCCGTGCCGTCTATGACGTTTTTGCGGACCGACCAGTTGGATGATAAGCCCCCCGCATACGAAACAGACGTTATGCAGATTGTGGGCCGTGTGGCGGCAGTGAGTGGTGATGCCTGGAGCGGAAGGATCCTCGGTGGCATAACTACCACGAACATGACGCACGGCGGCGGTAAAATTTCGATTGATGCGCGTACATCAACAGGTGTGATTGCGGCTCGCCTTGCTCTCAACAGTGGAGACGGCTTAGCCACATTACAGGGTGCTGGCGGACTGACTATCACTGGTGGCGGCGGTCTGTCATCTGATGGCGCGGCCTTTATCACTGCTGATACGATTGCATTGCAGATGAAGCCTAAAACTAAAGACAATGCCTATTATCTGCGCGGGCGAAAAGCGGACAACACGCTGCACTGGTATATGGGCCAGTCTACGGACAGTACCGATACCGTGACTTGGGGTAACTCTATCCCGAATACGTGGCTGACACTTTCAGGCGACGGCACGGGTGAAACCAACGTTTCGACGATGAACTTCCGCAATAACGCCATTGTCGGCGGCAACCTTATGGTAGCTGGCGGGGCAGACTTTACTGGCCCGGTAAACGTGCTGGCAAAAGGTGCAACAGCGGTAGGCGATCTGACCAATGCCGCGCTGGTGGTAACAGGTAGCAAAAGCGATGGTACTCAGGGGATCACGGTTAACAGCTTTGCGCCTACAGTCACCTTCATTGATCGTGACGCGGACGCAGCAGGTTTCCGCTTAAGAGGCGATGGCAGCAGCCTTCGTCTTGACGTTGATGGCCGGGATAACGGCGTAACGTGGAATCAGAATATCGCGCTATTCAGCGATAAAGGGCATCTTGCATTAGGCAGCGGCAGTGACAGCACCAGCCGAATGCTTACACTTGGGAGCACCACGCCCGGAAAAGGCAATATGTCCGGAGCGTCGCAAATTGTTGCGATGGCATACGCAAATATCGGAGCAGATGCGACTACACGCGGCATTGGTTTCGGTGTGGAAATGTCAGTAGGTGACGGTAATACTGGGCAAACCGTGGCTGAAGTGGTTGAGTTTTGGGGTAACAGCAGTGTTGTTAACAAAAATGCAGCTGTAGCGCTCATGTCATCGTTCCGCGGGCATGACAAAGCCAGCCCTGTTATTGCAACGGCCTATGCCTTTGAGGGCCTTCAGACAGCACGCGAAGGTTTAAACCGCTGGAACCTATTTATGCAGGGAACCGCGCCAAACTATATGCGCGGACAGACCATCATTGGCGGAACGGATATCGCATTACCTGTTAGCAGTGTGGGACTGGATGTACGCACAGACGCGCGTTTCAAAGGGCAAGTGTCTATTGAAAAGAAAGTCACTATTGCAGATGAAATTGTTCAAAAAAATGGTGGGTTTGCTTTCCGTGCGAAGTCTACTGATTATGCGGCCATTCTCAGAAATGATAATGAAAGTTTTTACTTACTCGCTACAAACAAAGGTGATACTGACGGTAAGTATAATGACCTTCGGCCCATCGCATTTAACCTGGCTACCGGCACGGTCAGGATGGAACAAGGCTTAGTCGTTCTTAAGTCGATCGATGTAGATGGCAGAATTACTGCAAATACATTAAATGCCATTAACCGTATTTCTATTGGAAACGCAGGTACCGGGAATTTTAATACTACGTCTGGTTCTATCAATATTGGCGACTCGGATACAGGCTTTGTTTGCCCCGGTGATGGCATTCTCGACTCTTACGCTAATAACGTTTTAACGACTCGTACTACCGTTAATAAGTTGTATGTCTATGGCAGAGTAGTTGCAGAAGATGCAGATGGATTTCGTATCCGCCCAGCGACGGGACAGATGGGTATGATTCACCGATTCGATGGTAGTAACTATTATTTACTCGTCACGAATGCAAATGACCCTGATGGTACTTGGAATAACTTGCGCCCATTTGCATTTAATGGGAGTACCGGAATTGTCACTATGTCCCACAATGTCAATGTCGGAGGGGCATTAAGCGTCTCAGGAAGTGGCTGGTTTGGTGGCAATGTTAGTGTGCAATGGGGCGGTCGAGGGGTAACTTATCAGGAAAACGGCGACATTGTACGCATGGGCAATGTTACTGATGGATACACAATGTTCAGCAATTTCGGGGGGAACACGAGTCTTTCCGGTGCATTGTCTTGGATTCGTAATCAAGGCTATAACGAAATGACTAGCAATGCCATGTCCGATTTCGGACGTGGCGGCCAACAGTATTCTGGCGGTTCTGGCACCGGCCAGGGACGGGCGTATGAAGTACCTGGTGGTTGTGTTTTAACAGGAATTAATACCAACGTTTCGGATGGTCGCGGAATGGGTGTTTATTTCAGGCAATTGATTGGGCGTAAAATTAATGGTGGTCAGTTTGGAATTGGAGATTTTGCATAATGGCTAAGGCAAAACGTTCATTTAGAAACGTTAAATTCGCTGGAATGAAGTTACATGACAAGGCATTTCCTGCTAATGAGGAATTTGGCTATCCCGGCATGCCAGTAACCTGCTTTGTTGATGATAAAGGCCGCGATTGGTATGACGAACGGGAAGACAAAAAGTGGGGCACTGTAGTTGCCACCTGGCCAGATGGCCATATCGGTGCTTTTGAAAAAGACGCCATGAATTTCATTCCTGTTGAAGGCTATACAGTATGGGAAATTGATCCGGCAGACATTCCTGAAACTGACAAGATGAAGTTATTTGGCTTTTATGCCTATGACGGCAAGGTTTTCACGAAAATTGCCGACTAAACACTAAATCTCACCTATAAAAATCTCCTCACAGCGCCTCCTGGCGCTGTTTTTCTTTACCGCTCTAAATTACAGACTGCTTACCCTCACGCCACCTGATTACCAGGTGCTAAGGGGGGTATGTGACCGATGTAGAAAAAATGCTCGCGGTTTCGCTTCTCCTGTCTTTGCTGAGTGGCACAGGCGTTTTCCTGCTGGGAGTGCGCGAATACCGGATCCGACCAACCGTATTCAATTTTACTACTGAGCTTGTGCTGGCGCTGATTACTGGCCTCACGGCCTATTTCTTTGCCCGCCAGCAGGGACTGGATGAAATCGTGATTTACCTCGCTGTGTTGGTTGCAAGCAACAACTGGCGAGAACTCTCAACTGTATTTAAAGAACGACTCATTGCGGCAATAAACGGCGTATTTGGGTCAAAAGGAGGCTCCGGCCCATGATTGATTACCAGAACCTGTTTATCACAGCGATGGCGGCGGCGATGGTTGTCGATCGCTGCGCCTTTGCCCGTAAAAAAGTGTCCCTGCTGGGATGTGGTGTGGCCACAGTGCGCGGCAACGCGCTGGCATTCCCGGTCCGCCTGAGCATTGCCTGTGCGGGCAAACTCGCGGGAGCCAAAATTGAGTACTGGCTGCGCGACAGCAACGATCCGACAGTGGTTATCTCCGGTAAACAGCGCACGCTGGACCTCTCACCAAAAGGTGTTAGCGAAGAGTTCCTGCTGATTGATACGCGCTATCTTGAACCGGGCGAGTGGTCACTGACAGTGCGCGTTACCCACGGTAACAGCCGCCTGAACCCGCTTTATCGCATTTTCCCGCTGCAGGATACAGTCACCAGAACCTACCAGCTGAGCAAATCAGAGGAGGGGGATTACCGTGTCGAATCCTAAAACCTACGTTCTGCTGAGCTTTGACGAGCTCAACGAGAAGGGGCTGGCAACACTGAAAAAGGCGATCGCCACCAGCGGCTTTGAAGTAGCCAAAATCACCGCCGCCGGCGCAGCCCGTAAAAAGGATGGCGTACTCACTAAAACCTTCAGCCTCACCGGCATGGACGAGCAGGTTATGACCGTGCAGGTCAATGACAGCGGCGACATTTCCGGCCTGAAGCTGAACAGCAAAAATGTGCCGTTTACCCACGTCACCACGATCCCCGACCTCGGACGCCAGCTGGCCGCGTTATTCAAAAAAGGCTCGACGGCATTCCAGAAGGCACTGGCACGCAAGATGGCGCGCGCCGCCGCCAGCAAGGACGACTCACCGCAGCCAAAACGCGGGGTGAAATCGTCCGTACAGTTGCTGGCCGAAGTGCGTCTACAGCGTGACGCGTACAAAGCGGGAATCGAGGAAACTCAGAAGAAGGCTGTCCAGCTGACGCGGGATGCCGACGCGGCACAGAAAAACGCGGACAACTTACAGACCGAGCTTAATCAGGAGCAGGCGATCACCCGCCAGCTGAAAGAGCAGATCGCCCAACTGGAAGAGGCAGCATGATGAATGACATTTTAAGCAATCGTATGGTGCTGGACCTCCAGAGCCGCACACCGGGCGCAGTGCTGGCGCAGGCAATTTACGACGGCCTGATGACCGGCAGCAGCGCGGATATGATGCTGGAAAGCGCCACGATCGATGATATCGATCACACCTACCTGGGAAGTGAAAGCTTGGTGCCGGGTGCGATGTTTGAAGCAATCAGCACTGAGCGCATGCGTCTGGCGCAGACCATGCGCGCTTTTGTGAAAGCATTAAACCGTGGCCTTAATGGGACCAATATCAGCGCCGGTACTGACGATGCAGGCACGGATACGACCGGGCAGAAAACCGTGGGCGGCGCGGTGATTGGCAAAGTGCGTCGAGTGGCCAGCATACCGGTCATGAGTGCGCTGATCCCATTATCAGATGGACAGAGCGTGTCGCTGGTGTTCCACTCTCCGACCGCAGACAACGGTAAGATCCGCAACCAGGATACGCTGGTGGCGTTCCAGTTCCTGATCAACAAGCGCGACGTGACGCACATCGTAGCCCCGATTGGCGGGCGGGATGTGTCGCTGCAGCAGGTCACGCAGGCGCTCTCCAACCTGATCGAGAAGAACAGCGGCAAGTTCTCAAAGCAGAAGGACGCACAGACGAAGCTACGCGCTGAAGTTGAAACTACCCAGGCGGAGACGGACAAGCTGGCAGAGCAGCAGTCTGCGTTGCTGGAAGTGGTGGACGCGCAGACCGCACGCGTGCAGATGCAGCAGGACAATGAGCAGACGCTGCGCGGCAAAGTCGCGGCGCAGCGACAGATTAATGCCGACCTTACCGGCCAGCTGGCGGCGCTGCAGCAGTCGAAAGCCAGTGAGCCTGAAAATACGGACACTTTCAGCGATCGCACTATTCAGGTGAAGGCGCGCATGAACATGGACGGGCAGGCGACGCTGAGCAACGGCGCGACGGTCCGCTATCACAGCTATGACCAGGACGGCGAGCTTAAAGGTAAGGTGATCATTACCGAGGCAGACGGGACCACGTATGAAATGCCGTCCAGATCCAGCCAGGGCGCGGAAATGGGTAAAGCAGCCACCAAACTGCTGAAGGCTTATCGCACTGGCGCGGCGGAGCCATATCGCGTCACGGCAGGTTCGCCACAACCAGTACCACAGCCGCAACCTGAACCACAGCCAAAGCCAGAGCCAGATCCAGAGCCGGAACCTCAGCCCGACACACCAGCAACCATCTGGCGCTATGCGCTGGTAAACCGGCCAGTGGGTATCGGCGCGGTACCGCCTGAATATGCCTCCGTTGAAGACCAGCCAGCAGAAGGCCAGCCATACAGCGGCGTTGCGCGCAACGGCATCATTTCCTACGACCGTCCACTTACTGAAAAAGAGATTGCTGACTTTGAGCTGAAGCTGATCCCGACGCATGCTGATCTCGATGCGCTGGCCGTAACTGTGGCCGACAAGATGAGCGATTACGACGCGCAGTATCTTGAAATGTCCGCAGAAGACCCAGATACCTACGCCAAACAGGTGCGCATGGTTGCCCGTAAAAACCTGACTGGCGTAGCGTACCCGGAAGGCGAAGACCTGACCTATTTCAACCAGGCCATTAATGCCAGATTGCAGACCCTGGCAGCAGGTGGAACAAAGCAGGAAGAAACCGACGTGACTGACGATCGTGAAAGCACTGACCCGTTCTGGATGGCGGCGAAACGCCTGGGCGATCTCGTTGGCTGGGCGTCTGACCTGGTGAATGCCTGGGCTGAAACGCTGGGCTATGACAGTGAGCAGATGAAGTATGTGGCGGACTACGTGGAGGCTAACCAAAGTCCTGAGTATCTGAATGCAGCAGAGGCCGCAATGATCACCGGCAAGCGTATTCCGCAGGTGGAGGAACTGAGCACCGCTGAGCCAGAGCCACAACCTGCGCCGGAACCAGTGCCAGAGCCAGTGCCGGAAGCAGACACCGACGCGCAGAAGGCGGTTGATTACCTCCAGGGGCTGACTTCGCTCGATACCGACGATATGGACGTGATCCGCGCTGGCCGCAGTCAGGTGCGCGAAGCCATTGCCGCGCTGACGGCCGCGGGTGTGTTCGATGAAAACGAGTCGCTGGTTAATGACGCCGTGCAGCACCTGAGCGATCTGCTGGTGGCCGTGCAGCGTAATGGGGTGGCCGCATGAGCCTAACCGCACTGCAAAAGCTGGACTTAGCCGACCAGCTGGACGAGCTGATCATCAAAGCGCCGACCGTGAAGGGGCTGGACCTGCTGGATCTCAATGACCAGATGGAGGCAATCATGCTCCAGCTGGGTTATGGCGCTGCGCCAGCACCCGCCACCAGCGAACCGGCACCCGCGCCGGTCACTGAGCCGCAGCCGGAACCCGTGAAGGAAGATCAACCCATTCCCGAAGTGGTTACTGACTTTCTGGCCGGTAAGTTCACCAGCCAGGCGCAGCTGGATTTTGTCGAGACGCTGCGCCGCGTCGGTGACTACATCGGCGTCTATCTGGAGCTCGACGACGCCAGACAACAGACTGCCAGCTGGATAGCGGCCAGCGGCCTCGCTGCTTAATCATCACCCCGTTTCGGCGGGGTTTTTTATTACCGGAATCAAAATGCTGAACGAGAAAATTCGAAATCTGCTGAGCGACGCTGGCAGCATATTTGCCCTGATCGGGCTGGTGGGCTCATTGCGTAAAGCGCAGACCACAACCGGGCGATCGTCATACGTCGTCACCGGCAAAGGGCAGGAAGTGAAGACTGCATTTAAGGTGGTGGATGCACGTCACCTGATTATCTCCAACAACCTCGATGGCACCATCAACCCGCTTTTCCCGGCTGAGTTGCAGCCACGCGACCGCACCCGCCTGACCAGTAAAGTGCAGGTCTCCAAAATCGCGGGAAACCTCCGACCGGCTAAGCTGACAGATTCCGGCATGAGCAGCCACGGCGCGCCCATCGTGGGCGCTGATAACGTGGTGGAGTCGGGCAATGGCCGCTCTATGGGGATCAGTCGTGCGTATGAGCAGGGGCAGGCCGACGAGTACCGGCAGTACCTGATTGACCATGCAAAAGACTATGGCCTGAAAGCGTCAGACATTACACAAATGGATATGCCGGTACTGGTACGTGAGCGCATTACGGACGTTGATCGGGCGCAGTTTGCCAAAGACTCCAACCTCTCTGATTTGCAGGAAATGGCAGCGAGTGAAAAGGCCTTTGTGGATGCCGAAATGCTCGATGAGCGGCTTATGGCCATATTCAATCCGTCCGATGATGGCAACCTGCTGGCGCACACAAACGACGGCTTTATCCGGGCATTCATGAAAGAGATTGGCGACACGGCGACGGCAGGCCTGCTGACCGAAGACGGGCGCCCGACGAAGCAGCTGATTGACCGTATGCAGAATGCGATCTTTGCCCGCGCCTACAAAGACGAACGCCTGGTTAAGCTGGTATCCGAAGAGCCGGATCCGGAAATGCGCAATATCCTGACAGCGCTCAACACGGCGGCAAGCGAGTTTGCACAGATGCAGATGCTATCCGGAGACGTTCACCGGCAGGCCGTCACTGGCCTGGTAGATGGGGTGCAGTCGGTTGATGGTCTCGATCAGCAGGCAATCGTCGCGCTGCAGGATGCTATTAAGCTGGTGCGGCAGGCAAAGGACAGCGGGCAGGCCATACAGGAAGTGCTGGCACAGCAGGGACTGTTTGAGGAATCCAGCGAAGAGGCCGAAGCATTGGCGCTGTTTATCGTGGCAAACAACCGCAGCGCGAAACGCATTGGGGCCGCGTTTAAAAAGATGGCGCAGAAAATTAACGACGAGCTGTTACACCAGCAGCAGGCGCTGGGGGATATGTTCGGCGGCGGTGATCTGACGCTGACTGACGTTCTCATCGCAGTATCTGGCGAGATTGAAGATGAGTTTGGAGAGGGTAAGGGGCTGACTTTATAAATTGTGGGCACATAGTGTGCCCACAAAAGATTAAACAAAAGTATAGAAGTTTTTTATGTTACTAACCAATTTACTAACTTTGACTCCCGCGCTAGCATCGTCATCCTTAGTGGCTTCATCAACCGGTTTATTATTTACTTCAAGGCTTAGTATATCTAATACATGCCAATGATTTTCATTATCTTCTATGATTATCTTACCGGTTTTTACTATTCTGGCGGTAGGGGTCTTTTTTAAGTCAAAGGAGTATATTTTCCCTCCAGGGAATTTTTCATCACAATATAATGGAGCAAGTTTTTTTCTAAAGTTAATTAAACCCGTCTGTTTAAAACAATCTCTAGCTTCTTCTGGTGTTAAAATCGCTGCCTTAATCATGTTATAAACTTTGAATAACTCATAACAAGTTGTCATGCCTCGATTTGCTATTCTTGCATCGTCAATTTGGCTTCCTTTAAAAGGAGGGTTGTCTCGCTCTTCAGGTGCTTTAAAACGTTGATGATTTACTATATATATAGCTCTGAATGTATAATCTAATAATCCACTTCTTTCTGCAGCGTCTCGTTTTCGCAACGCTATTTTATCTGGTTGAGAGCAATCGCTATCCTGTGACGTACCACCAATACCTTTGCACTCAATTATGTAAGAAAAATTTTCAGATAGTTTTATGTTTATATCTTCTTCGAATAACCCATCTACTGACACACTGTCATCAGGTAAAGATATATTCTCAAAACCTATATATTTTAAGAACTTATAAACTGAGGTAACAAGTTCATTTGATTGATCTACTAAAAGACTTTTAACCCATAAATTCTCTTCTCGCTGAGATATTTCATTCAATTCACTCTGGAGTTTAAAAAGCCTATCATTATGGTTTTTAATTTCTTTTTGTATGGATATGGTTTTTAATTTTTCTTCATGTGAAATATATTCGTAGGCATTAGCCCATTTAAATCTTCCAAAGTTTTTTAATGTATCCGAAAAGAAAGGTATATCTACTTCAGGTAGGGCTGAAGTGAAAAGCTCTAAAAGAAATTCTTTTTTGTTATGTATGTCAGGTAGGTATAAAAATATTTTGCTATTAATTACCTCATATTTAGCTATTATTTCTTTTGATTTGGATAGCATCAAAGCTCTACTCAAATTATCATTGAGCGTGTAAGCGACCCCATACTTTGAATTAGTCTCGTATTTTTTTATTAGCTTTATTATCCCTGTAAGCCTGTCATCTTGGTGTGCTGGCTCGACAAATATCGATCCCACCTTGGATTTAGCGTTTGATTCCTCGAAAGATTGATAGCCCAAGCTATCAACAGTGAATCTTTTGTCTTTTTTTTCGCCATCCCTATATGAAATATTAACTCTGTTTAAAGTGCTTGAATAGTATTTTTGGGCAAAGAAGATGATGCACTGTGGCGATGTATTATCCTGTAAGCTATCCATTATGTGAAGCATATCAAAAGATGTTAGATTTATAAATTTGGAGTTGTCTTTTGTCGTGAATTGAAAGAAGCCCTTGCCCGTATTTTTCTTTGCTGGCCTAGATTCGTTTGAAATGACTATATAATCCATTTCATGAATATTAGCTGGTGTTAGTTTGTTAACCCTAATTATTTCATTAGGATTATCTTTTGTTTTTGATAAAAGCCCATTGATTTCAGAATCATATACCTCAAAATTCTCTTTAACCAAAGCGCCTTCAATACAGTCATCCAAATTTATAAGCTGAATCAGTACTTTTTCAGTGTTCATCGTGCTTCCATAGTTATGCTTTTTTTTGATTTTAACACTGGAAGTCTACAAAGTAACTTTTAGAAATAACTGTGTAAATTACAAACTATCTATATTGGCGCTCCTATTAACACAGTGAGCGGAACCAAAATGTACCAATCCCCGAACCGTAAAGCCTTTGGCGACATGCTGGCCTTTTCCGAAGGCACCAGTACACACCCGTTAACCCGTATGCGCGGCTACGACGTCATCGTGACCGGGCTGGGCGAAAAGCAGGGCGAAATCTTCACCGATTTCAGCGATCACCCGTTTGCGCATCGTCAGGCAAAACAGATTAATCACGGCGGCCTGGCATCAACAGCTGCGGGCCGCTATCAGCAGCTTTATCGCTACTGGCCTGCCTACAAAAAGCAGCTGAGCCTGCCTGATTTTAGTCCCGCCTCACAGGAACGATTACTCGATCAGCTGCTGAAAGAGCAGGGTGCTTATGCCGACGTTCTGGCTGGGCGGATCCGCACGGCGATCGGCAAAACTAACGATATCTGGGCCTCGCTCACTGGTTCGCCGTATGGTCAGAAAACGCACAAGATTGAAGTGCTACTGACGGCCTATGTGAACGCTGGTGGCACTGTTACCGACTAACAACCGCGAAAGCCTTCCGGTATGACTGAGTAATCCACACCCGCCGAAAAGCTGCCGCTCAATGGCTCAGAGTAGCGGCGGCCTTTCGGCTTCCTGCCACCAGCAGGCTTTGCCCTGAAGGTAGACTTCAGCGCCTGGTAGGCTTCATGCAGTACACCGCCTTTTCGCTGAAACTCTTCAGCGCTTCGTTCGTTCTGCGCTGCTGACGATGCAGCCGCCAGCTGCTTTTGCGTGTTCTGGTAGAGCCCGAATTTTTTCACCGCGGCCGGTTGTGGTTCTGATGATTTTTCAACCACAGAATTTAATGGCTCCCCATTTTGTATTTCTCTTTTACTGGAGGGATCTCTTAATTCTTGTTGGTCAGATTGACCAGGGGGAGCCTGTTCATTCTGACTAGGGGTGCTGTGGATAAAATCTTTTTTAAAGAATGCTTTAGCGATAACTCTCCGGACTATGGTCTGGCGTCCGGACGGCTTCAGATTTGCCTCTTTCAGGGCTTCCAGGCTGGCCCGGACAAAGGACAGCGCTTTACTGGTAAACGTGTATTTACTGGGCTTGCTGACGCTGTGATTTTTCTCGTCACGCTGCTCTTCATAGTTGAGGATCCCCAGCTTGACGGCAGCACGATAAGCACGCTGAACGGTAGAGATACTGCAACCGGCTTCTTCGGCCAGATTCCTGAGCGATTTGATGATGATGAAATCGGACGTGGAACCGGCCAGATTGCAGGCGAATTTTAAGACACGGGTAACTGACTTCGGGAGGGGGGAAAGTTCGATAATATGGGTGAGGTCAAAGCCTGTAATTCGGACAGATATGTGCTCGTTATTTGAGCGAAATGCGGGAAAAGTGTTGCCGGGATCGGCGCTTTTAGCTACTATAGACACGCTTTTTGAGTCCTTGATATTTGGGACATGGACATGCCTTAATTCCTTGCTACTGGGAATTAAGAGATGATGTCCTCCACGAGACAGCAGGTGCAATGCCTGAGTCAGTGGTTTAAAAGCAACTTCCGATCAAAGAAGTTGTACGGCACAACGCCGGTGTGGTCTCGACAACCACGCAATGTTGTTTAAAAATCGTCTGCGCTAACAGGCGATTTTTTTTTCGTCCTCACATTCAGTCGCCAAACTGAATTTGAGCGCGGATAATAAACGCGATCCGATAAAGGATCAACACTCAGTTTTTTCCTAATTTTTAGTTTTGACTAAAACGTGCCCCAGTTTTCAGGGCACGATTTCTTTTTCCCCTTCTTATCGTGTGTTAATCCACAGCAGCGGTGCTGAGTCCACGGCTGGCGGGCGCGTCTCTGGTAATGCGTGCTGGTGGGCGGTTCCGATCGGTAGCGTGGCAGTCGCATTTGTGCCGATTGATTCCAGCATTGCCGCGACGATCTGCGCATCTTCCGGCGTGTCCATCCGGCATAATGCCGCCTGCTGGGCTTTACTTAAAAACAGCGGCATGTTAGCCAGCGCATCCTTCATAATCCGGCGGCGCGCCTTTGCAATAGTACCTGCACTCTCGATCATCAGCTGCGCGTTGCGCAGACGTTCCTCCAGCTCCAAACGCTTTCCATGCTCGATGTGAAGCGCAGATTCCATCAGCGAAGAATCCGCAGACTCCAGCATTGCCGCCTGGCCGCGCAGGGTTTCAAAATGCTGAATAATGTCGGCCGCCTGGTTCTCCGAATACCCCTTTTCAATCAGGCCTGCGTGCATAGCGTCAGCGCGTTCGCTGGCCGACTCCAGCAGCAGAGCAGGGTGATCCTTACTGATGTAGTTTGGATTGGTCACATAATCGAAGCCGTGGAAGCTGGTCACTTTGGAAATGGCGTTATCATCACCGCCAGTCGCCCACGACCAGCCACCAGCGCGAGAACGGTTCATGCCGTCAACGATGTTGCCAGGCTCAGTGTCCAGAATCTCCTGAACGTGAGTCACAATGCCGTTATCGTCCACGCTGACATCCAGCGTACGGTTAGACGGTACGTTTTCCAGCGTCACCGGCTTCCCGTCAACCATGACAACCGCAAATTCCGGCAGATTGAGCCGCCCGGTCTTAGCGTAATAGGCGGCGCGGCGTCCGTGGCCGTAATATCCGAACATTTCCCCCAGCTGGATTCTCTCCAGAGTTTCGGGGCTGGCGAACGTCTCGCGGACAGAGCGCAGCAGGTAGTTGCGATCATTCTGTGGAGTAAATCGACGAATTTTATCAATCAATGAAAAACGATCCGTCACCGTGCGGAGTGCTTCCATAAATACCTCATATTCACAGGGTTATGCCCCGCAGAGCGGCGGCAGCGCTGGCGATAGCCTGCGTGAAAAGATGGTAAGGAGGTTGTAATTTGTCAGGGTAGCGATTCTTCGATTATCAGTGGATCTAATAACCAGTGGATAATTTCACATTAGAAATATTGAATTTATCCGCGCCGGGGATATAGTGTGCGCGCCAC
>Ga0308166_1000965_pt1 | contig 33511 bp, 34 predicted proteins | sample PhyCR2_2_FD_202137 | JGI IMG/M metagenome (GOLD analysis project Ga0308166, IMG submission 202137) | Phyllosphere microbial communities from UC Gill Tract Community Farm, Albany, California, United States - DLSLCC.R2 | ecosystem: Host-associated > Plants > Phyllosphere > Unclassified | place...
GTCATTTGAAGCATAAACAGTTCCCGCCATATGATCTTCAATATGTGTCTTGATTATAGAAAGCCCCATACCGGTACCGATCGAGTTTCCTAAGCGATCACGCTTGGAGCTGGACATTGGAAGGAATATTGATTCTTCACTGCCAGTTTCAAGCCCACATCCTGAATCTTTAAATATCAATTTTAAACGAGTACCGCCAGACCTCTCAAAAATAACAAGTATTGATCTTTCATTTTTATTTTTGCTTTCAAGAGCCCATAGAGAGTTGGTCAATAAATTGATTGCAATACTTTCCCAATCAATTTCATAAGATCTAACATTAAACTCTTCACGAGTTATTCGAATGAATGAGAAATCATAATTCACTCCCATATTCTTAAGAGTAACGGACATAAGTTTAAATATGTAGTCAAATACTGCAGGAACGTTTATTTTTTTCCGTTTTCTTTTATCTGGCTTTATGTTATTTATCGCTATTTTAGAGAAGCTATCAACATAATGAATACTATCTTTAACTAATTTCGTAGTTGTAATTATTGCATCATAATCCAATTCCTTTTTAAAGGAGATGGAATCATTAATCAAATCCATCACTTCATCCGAACTTTCAAGCGCAAGGCTTGAGTGCGTCCTAATTTCATGGCCAAAACACACAGTAAGTATGCCTATAGAGGCTAAGTTAGATAAGGTATCTTTTTCTTCTTGTAGTTTTTCTTTTTCTTTTTTTAGTGAATTATAATAAATTTCAAGAGCTTCTTCATGCTTCCTTTTAGCTCGTTCAAATTCTTGAATTCTTTGGAAAACTAACTTAGCAGGTGGAATAGTTTTCTTTTTCTTTTTTGGCTGTTTTATAAAAGTTATACGGAGTTCATTTAGTGCGCTTGAAACCTCACTTTCCGACTCAATCAACAGTTTGGCAAGCTCATCAGAAAGATCGGTTTGCTCATCTCTGATACTGTCTTTGTGTATCAAAATTTCAAACTGCTCAATAATTTTTATTACAAATGTTCTGAGTTGGAAAAAGGCATCATTCTCAAAAAGCCCTTCACGATTCGCTTGGTCTTCTAGGACAGCGTTATTTTCTCTTGTAATATTTATGGCGCCAACTATCTGATGAGGGCCGATTCGCCATCCTCCCTGACTAATTGCTCCAGGGCTTGTGGTTTTTCTATATCCAAGATCAAGCCAGTCACCTTTTCCTGAAGGCTCTCCATATGGCCTTACACGAAAATCATCGCGGTATATACGAACTCCTCGATTAAGATCCATGAATTGTTTCCAGTCTCTAATCCCCAGTTTTATTTTCTTTAATGACTCCAAATCCCTTGGCAAAAAATGAAATTCGAATGTTAATGGACCGAAAAGTGGAATATCACCTTGGTTTTTTATCCACTTTGACCACTCAATAGGAGGAAGTATTATGCTTTCATCACTTTTGTTATTTTTAAACTCAGCACGCACCCTTCCTTTTTCATCAACTTTAGCATTAACTTTCCAGTTGGCGGTTGCTAAAATTTCTTCTGAACTAATAATCCTTTCTTGCTTGAAATTATTTTTAAAGGTTGATAAATTAACTTTAAAATCATTCACCCCCCTATAAGGTGATATCAATAATCTTAATTCATTACTCAAAGCATCAACAAATTCAGGCGTCCAGTCATCCTTCAATCCGATTAAAGCCAAATATGTTCCATGCTGTTCTTTCTTAGAGAAAACTTCGCCATATTTAAATTCTATTGGCAGTTGGACATCGTATATATTATGGAGTATCTCGTTTAATGATTTATTAGTGTTTTCAAAAACACTCCAGTTCACTTCAAGCTGAACTGCAGATTCATCACCTGCTTTTTTTGTAATCAGAATTAGTTTTTTGCACAATCTGTCTATGCCAAGGCGGCCAAGACCCTTCGCGCCAGTTAAGACTCTTTTTTTGTCCACAGATCGCTCTGTAATAACTTTGTTGTTTGTCCCAATTCTAAGCCAATTATTTAGCAAGGAATTAGGGTCCATTCCTGCACCATCATCTTTAATGATTAATGTTGATACTGCCGGCGATTGGCGAAGATAGAAATCAACGTGTATGTTTTCTGCATCTGCATCATACGAGTTTTTAAGTAATTCAGATATTGCCACAGTTGAGCTCGAGATACTCTCCCTTCCTAACTGGAGAGTTACTCTGGCTGAAAAATCAAACGGTTTACTTGTAATTAGTTTTTTTGCCATAAACTTCACCCTTGATTGTAAGGCAACTCTTTAATAACGCCTACAGTTAAATGCCGAAGCCTAATTCGCTTGTTTAAAAAATCATTAACTATATCTGCTTTCATATTTTCCAATAATTTTTCACATGTCGATATCAGACCATCTTTAGGGACAAGAACAATCATATGATTTTCAACTGCAACTTTCTTATCACCTAACACAAGTGTTGCTACAGCGCGGTATTTATCCGAAGGACTTGAAGTTCTCCTGATTACGATTAGTGGCGGACTGAAAACTTTCCCGCTAAATTTTCTCTTCTCACTAAATTCTACCATGACTCCCCATGCAGGGGCTATTCTTGAATGAATGTAAGGGTACTCATCCCCTAATTGAGGATCCCTATAAGCTACCAGAGGCCCGATACAAATATCAAAAAAATCACTAACAACATTACCTACACTTGGACACTCCGACCAAGCCAGATCAAAGTATGTGACCTCTTTCTTAAAGCCACTCAGTATAAATACATCTACGTCGGTTTTTTTATTAAACCGCCCATAGACTTCACAATCCCCCGCAAACTTACTATTAGTAAACTTTCGCCAGTTCTGATATCTGCTTCCGGATCTTAACACATCAGGCAATATCGCGCAGACATGACAATCCTCTTGAACCAGATTCAGTACTTTTTCAAATACTACTCCCGCCGCATTGACTTTTCCTGCTTTCCAAAATCTCGTTCTAGGAGATGGCCAGTTACTGAAAGGTGGGTTCATTATGATATGAGTAGCATCATCGAAGTGATCTTTTCCGAGACTCATTACATCTGAAACAAAAATATTAGGAAGATAACTAAGAGCTTCTTCAAGACTACAGTTTTTAACTGCGCCTTGACTCAACGCTTCAAAGATCAATCTCAACTTCGCAGCATCAATAAAAGATTGGTGCAAGTCATAACCGTACAAAACTTTTCCCCATGACTTCAGGGTTTCACTCAATGTATTCTCAATAGTAAGGTGTCTTGCGCACTCAATCAATAAATTACCTGCTCCACAAGTAGGATCTATTATTAAGGAGTTATTAGAGATGCTTTTACTAATCTTATTTATTAAAGCGCTTGCTAAGTGCTGGCCGGTAAAAAAGCTGCCCGCTTCTTTCATTTCTGATAAATTTAGAAATTTCCGTAAGATACTGTCAATTGAATCAAGATTAACTAACTCCGAGAAATTAGTCAGATCATGATCTTTAATATGACTTTCAAATATGGAAATTAATTCATTATTGTGATGTATTAGTTGGATCATAAAATTTGCTTTTTACATTTTCCTCTATCTTACCCTAAAAATTGATGTGTCTCATCATATTTATGCCACTATTCAAAGTGTGACCTACTCCCCGTTGATTAACACACCGCGACGTTAGTAATGTTTTCATGAGATACATGAGGACATTCCTATGAAGAAGCGTTTTTCCGACGAACATATCTTCTGTATTCCCCGCAAGGCCAAAGCCGGAGTTTCTGCCCGTGAGCTTTGTCGTAAGATGCCGCGTTTTAACATGACGTAAGAGGTATGGAGGTGCCTGAAGTTAAGCGCCTGAAGTCGCCTGAGGAATCGAAAGCCAGTGTCTGGAAGCTACTTGCTAACGCCATGCTTGATAAGGATCCGCTTCAGGTGGCTCCCGGGCGAAAGTACAGGCATCAGACCAGAAGCGGGAAGTCGTGGAAGTCATGTGCGAGGCTACGGGCCTGTCGCAACGTCGTGCCTGCAGAGCCTGCCTGGCCTATCCCTGCCAACCTCTAAGCGTCGGTCTGCTGACGCGCAGCGGTCTCTTAGCATCACAGAGCTGGCACCTGAACGCCGCCGTTTTGATTAACGGCGCATCTGGCTGCTTCTGCGGTGTGAAGATCTTTGCGTTAACCACAGCGGGTTTACCTCATCTATAAATTTACTGGCCTGAGTGTAAAGAGCAGACGACGTCGTAAAGGGCTGGCAGCTGACCGTCTGCCGCTGCTCCACCCGATGGCGCCCAATTTTAAGTTACTTAACTGAGGATAACGTGAGCAGGTCAATGGGATACGCCGGTTAGTCAGAGCACATAAGTATGACAGAGGAAATTCGAATATATTATTTAACATAATAAGTATTAGGCGCATCACTATTTAACTTAAAATACGGTTTTTAAAGCCTTTCCAGACATGAACTTAGTCTCATAAGAAGATTTTCCAGCCTTTTCAGATCAGCATTTGCGTAACCCAGCACAATAAGATTTAACTTACTGTCGCTCTCGCACATATAGCGGTCGAATGATGCAACCTGCACATTATTTTCGCGCAGCCAGATAAAAACTTTTTCTGTCACCCGGAAATCAGAGAAACTCAGGTACATCTGCAGGCCGCCGTCCGGAATGGTTAATTCTGCCGCAGGGAGCAATGTCCGGATGAGCCAAGATACCTTTTCTCTTTTATGTAAATAAACGGTTCGCATTCTTTTTGCGTGTCTCGCATAGGCACCGCTATCTATAAGCTCCGCAACCCATTGCTGAACAAGTCCATTTGTCCCCCTGGAAAGCTCCCAGTGAAGTGACGCCATCTGCTCAACTAACTCCCGTTCCGCGACCAGATACCCCAGTCTGATGCTGTTGAAGAGTACTTTTGAAAATGTTCCCATATAAATGACATTTTCCGGTGCAGCTGATGAACGTAAAGCCGGCATTGGCACCCGATCGAAATAAAACTCACTGTCATAATCGTCTTCGAGCAGCAGAACTTTTTTCTGTAGCGCAAGGCACAGGAAGGCCTCCCTCCTGGCCGGCGACATGGTTACACATTGCGGAAAATGATGTTCAGGCATGAGATAAACAATATCTCTGTCAGTTCCTGCTAATTCGGCAACGCTTAACCCCTCACTATCAATTGCATGCGACTGCAGTTTGTAACCGAAACGACCGAAATTATGCGCAAAATCCATATAGCCCGGGCTTCCAAAATGAAATACCGAACGGGAATGCATCAGCGTCATGGCCAGCAGGACACCGCCATATTGCGTACCTGGTACCACCAGTATTTCTGAGGGTGAGGCTGTAATACCTCTGGCAGGAAGGATCCTGTCGCAGATAAGCCGGCGCAGATTGCTATTTCCTCTGCTTTCACTGAACCTGTTTAATCTGTCAGGATACCGAAGGACCCGGTTGAAAGCTGAGCGGAACTCACCGATCGGCAAATGTTCGGTACTGGCGTGGCTCGGCAAGAGCGAAAGAGAGTCTGCTCCTGCAGGACTCAATAAATCATCGTCATCCCAGGCAAAATAGCCAGCTCTCGTCTGCGATTGACCTTCAGAGTTCTGCAGATGAATTACTTCAGTGCCTTTACCAACATGGCCCTGACATAATCCTGATGCGCATAGCTGTTCATAGGCGCGTATCACACTCCCTCGGGATACTCTCAGCTGACGGGCAAGATCCCGGGTCGGAGGCAGAAAGTCTCCTTTCATCAACTGACCGTTAGTTATCAGATGTGTAATTTGTCCGGCTATCTGTTCATAGACAGGGGCGGCTAAATGACCACTTTCCAGCCTTAACTCAATCATTCTTAAAACCTGCAGACCAATAATTACGGCCTATTGGACCTTTAGAAGTTAACTTAACAAGGCCACTATTCTGCCACTCCATCACACCATAGATGGGCACAACGAGAATGACCGTGCTCAGTGGAATACAACTAGTTATGAAAATTGCATCGGTCAGCTTTGACCTTTTTTCTTCAGTAATGGGTATAACCGGACTGGGTCTTGTGTGGCGCGCAGCCTCCTCAACATATGCTGCCCCTGAATGGCTGGGGGAGATATTACTGGGCACAGGTCTTCTGATTTTTATATTTCTGATCTTTTGCCAGACACTCCGTCTGATCTGCTGCCGTGACCTCCTTCTGGAGGAGTGGCGTTCGCGTTCCCGGCGAAATTTTTTCTGCGCAGCGACTATTTCTGGGTTTCTGCTTTGTGCTGCGCTGGTCCCATACAGCATAAAAGTCGCATCCCTGTTCTGGATAGCCTCAATATGCGCTCAGCTTTTCTTCCTTGTCTGCACCTTTCGACGCTGGGTAATCGACGAACTTGAGGTACATGAAATAGGTCCCGTCTGGCTGATCCCGATGGTAGGTAATGCATCGCCTTCTTTTGCGGGGCTTCTTCTGGGCTTCCCGGGGATAAGCAAAATGATGCTTTTCTCCGCCATCCTGTGCTGGGCACTTTTCATGCCCCTCATACTGTGGCGTATCGTATTTGTCCGGCCGAACACACCGTTTACCTCGATGCCTGGCCTCGCCATTATGGTTTCAGCCCCTGCTGTGATTTCTGTCGCCCTGACCTGCCTTTATGGTCAGATGACAGAAGTGGCGCTATTTATGGCATGGACTGCACTCTTCTTCGCAATTGTTCTGATCAGTCTGTGGCGGCGGATGTTACCCCCATTTCACCGGGGATGGTGGGGCTTCACTTTTCCCTCTACAGCACTGGCTTCCGCACTGATCCGCGTTGACAGCGCACTGCCCTCGCCGCTTAATCATATGCTGGCTCTGGGCGCCATTATCTTTGCAAGTTTCATTGTCACTTCGGTCACTGCTATAGCCATTATTCGTCTGCTTTCAGGTCCTGAAAAGCACCGGGTTATTTAGACGGAATATGCCTGTTCTGATGAACAGGTAACCAACATCCGGACTGCGGGTTGTTCAGTTATTGTCGATTCTGGGCAGAAACCATGTCAGCAGACCTGCCACAGGTAAAAACGAGCATATCCAGTAAACGTTTTCAATACCTGTTCTGTCAGCCAGAGCGCCAAGTACTGCAGCGGCAATGCCTGCCAGACCAAAATTAAGTCCATAAAAAAGGCCGCCTACAAATCCGATACGGTTTGGAGCCAGCTCCATGGCATAAATCAGGATGGAAGAAAAAGCGCTTGCCATAATTATGTTGATAATGATGGTAAGAATTACAGTCCACTGTAAGTCTGCATAAGGCAGGATTATTGTCAGGGGTAAGGGGCCTAATACTGAAATCCAGATAATTTTGTATCGGCCAATCCGGTCACCCAGGATCCCTCCCAGGAGGGCGCCGACTGCAGATGAGAAAAGAAATACGAACAGCATAAGCTGTGACGTTCTGACAGGAACATTAAAGTGGTCAATCAGATAAAAAGTATAAAATGACCGAAAACTCTCTACATATGCATTCTTTGAAAACATAAGTAGCGTCAGAACAATCAGGCCTGTGATTACCATTGACCGCGGATACACCCTGATGCTGCGTTTGTTCAACTCTTCTCTGCCGGCAGAGGTGACAAAGCTGGATTTCAAAACGTCATGCTGTCTGGCTGTCCAGATCATCAGCCCTACTGCCACTATCGTCAGCATGCTGAACCATGCCAGGCTCTGCTGCCCACGCTGAACAATAATAAGTGCAGCAAAAAGAGGCCCCATTGCTCCACCTGCCTGCCCGCCAATCTGGAAAATACCCTGAGCAAGGCCCTGCCTGCCACCTGAAGCATATCGTGCCATTCTGGTTGCTTCCGGATGAAAGATAGACGACCCAATACCGATAAACGCAGCTGAGAACAGTATGAGGTTGTAAGAGGGAGAAAAGGCCAGACCTGTGAGTCCGGATAAGGTGAACAGCATGCCAATAACAGTGGAATAAGGGAATGGCCGACGGTCAGTAATGACGCCTATAACCGGCTGAAGAAGTGAGCCAGCTATCTGGAACGTCAGGGTAATGATGCCGATCTGAACAAAGTCTAACTGATATTTCACCCGCAAAATGGGATAAACGGCCGGTATCAGAGACTGGATCAAATCGTTAATCATATGCGTTATGCCCAGGACAACCAGTACTTTCATCCAGGGCTTAGTTCGCTGCTGGCTTGATGCGTTATTCATTATTAATACCAGCTTTAACAGCATGAACGGCTATTCTGCTGTGCGCATATTTGCGTGACCCCATGACGCACAGAATGACGCCCACAGTGACAAGCCCCATCACCGGCGTTATGTTTTCATGCAGTATCAGTACGGCAAAGCACATACCAATAAAGGGTTGTAGCAGCTGTAACTGCCCCACCGCAGCGATCCCGCCGATAACAAGCCCTTTGTACCAGAAGATAAATCCAAGAAACATGCTGAACAGTGATACATAACCCAGTGCCAGCCAGGCGGGCAGGCGAATGTGACTGAGGTTCTCCGGCAGCATGTAGCAGGAGGCAACCATCATGAAAGGCAGGGATATGACCAGCGCCCAGCTGATTACCTGCCACCCACCTAATACGCGTGATAGCCGGGCCCCTTCCGCATAACCTAATCCGCATGCCACGATGGCGGCAAGCATCAGCAGGTCTCCTTGCGCAGACAGGGCTGTCTGCCCACCCAGTGCAAAACCGGCAACCAGCAGGCTGCCGGCGATGGAAAATATCCAGAACGGCATCTGAGGCCTTTCTCCGCCACGAATGACCCCAAATACTGCCGTGCTGAGCGGAAGTAATCCTGTGAATACCAGCGAGTGAGCAGAGGTGATATGTGTGAGGGCCATTGCAGTTAAGAGCGGAAACCCGATAATCACACCCAAAGAAACAATTATCAGCGACAGTAGCTGTGATCGACGGGGAAGATTAATCTTCATCACCGCAAGCACGGTTAACGCCAGCACACCCGCGATAGTTGCCCGGATAAAAGTCAGAAAAAGCGGGTCAATATCGATTACGGCTATACGCGTTGCGGGCAGTGATCCGCTAAAAATCACCACACCCAGTAAACCATTTACCCAGCCCGAGAGAGAACTCTTTGGATATGTGGCAGTTGATGCATTAATCATTTCAGGCTCAGGCTCCGGCTTCGTCATTAAATTTGTGTTTACGAAAGTCCTGAGCAAGGCAAGCATCACGCGCCAGTTTCTCAACCAGCGGCAGGAGGTGTACTGTGGTGAGGGGAGCAATCAGCACGTTCTTTTGCTCATGAAAGGAATACCAGAGTGTTTCCTCAACTTCTGCCGCAGGAACACAGTCTTGCGATTCAATGTGGAGATGGTAAATCTCAGCCGAAAGAGTGCACTCAGCTTCATTTACGGCTTTCTCTTCAAAGCAGCCTACATAATCGAACTGTTCCTGATGTGTGTTCAGCCTCAATTCTTCAAACAACTCACGCTGGAGGGCAGCCAGAGGTGTTTCATCGTTCTCTATTTTCCCGCCAGGCTGGATAAAATGGGTAGTACCCTTTTTTCTTACCAGCAAACAGCGTCCTGAAGCATCGGTAATAATGGCTGATGCGATGCGTATTATGCTTCTGATTATCATCAGTTATCCTATGATTTCAACGTTCCTGCAGCCATAACTGCAGGCAATTATAGAGGTTTCTTGATACACGCCCGCGCTGTGGCAAAAGCACTGCTGAACCGTCACCTGAAAAGGGATCCTGGCATCGCGTCTGAAGCGTTTATTTTCGGGGGAAACTCTAATATCAGTTCCGGAACCACAAACTGTATGCGGCGATGCATATCAGAATGCATCAGTCAGTTTTACTGTGATCCACGGCCTGCTCTGCTGGCACGTCAGGGTGAACATCGCATGTTGGGCCGAAGCATTTTATCTGAACACAGCCTGCTTTCCCGCTGAGACAGTTGTGAAAGACATGCAGATTGTTAAACCTGACATTGGTCACGGTGTCCATATGAATGCCGTAATCTGCGTTGTCATAAACCTCAAGATTACTCATATAAACATTGATCATATGCGAGCCACGGATACCGTGACCGCGCGGACTGGCGTAAATGCCGCCGCTGTTTTTGCTGGTCTGAATCAGCCGCACATCGGCCACGCGGCGAAGATAGATATTATGGAAATAGTCTTTCAGAGTATTACCATTGTTGTGGAGCTTCAGGTCTGTCGCCGTTACATGCTCAGCGCCTTTAATGTGAATCCCATGGCTGCTGTCCTCAACTTCAACGTTCTGGAGAGTGATGTCACTGCAGCTCGTTTTTTCACCCACTGTAGGATCACCACTGCAGTCGAAAAACAGCCCTATCTGATCGTTCCTCAAATCCTGACTTTCAGGACGCTGGTCAATTGTCCCAACCACTTTCACATCTTTTATCGCGACGTTGGTGACGGCGGTTGCATGCAGAAGGGGGGCATTTATCCTGCTGGCAACCGAGGGGTTCCAGGTAATCACTGACTGTGGCCCGGCACCTTCAAGCGCCACATTGCTGGACAGTTCGAGCGTTTTTTCCAGAAGATAAGTCTGAGGAGTCAGATGTACGATCCCCCCGCCTGCCCTGGCAGCTGATTCCACACACCCCTGGAGATTCTGATTAGCAGAGCACACAAGACTGACTGACGCCCGGGCTTGAACAGCACATGCAATCAGAGCAAAAGCAGCGAAAAACCTGGCGAAATGCATGTGTTTTTTCAAAGGATTGGCCCTTTTTATTCAGGTAACTACCGGATAAAAAGCCTGATACCGAGCAGGCACATTACGCTACCGCCTATTCTGTCCAGCCAGCGCTTATAACTGATATAAACACGACGTGGCCCGTCGGCTGAAAGCAGGCAGGCAACAAGTGCATACCAGAGCGTGTCTATGCAGAAAGCCATCAGCGGCAACACTAAATAGAGGACGGGCGATATATGGGATCCCAGCGTAGCCGCGAAAATACTGCCAAAAACAATCGCGGTATTAGGGTTGCTCAGCTGAGTCAGCATGCCGCTCAGAAAAGCATGAGGCACATAAATGGCCTGGCTATCATTCTGAAGAATGCTGTCCTTTTTATCAGAGCTGAACAGCAATATGACACCCAGCCAGAGCAGGTACGCTCCCCCCGCTATTTTTAGCGCCGAATAAAGCCACGGCACCAGAACCAGCAGCGAATGAAGCCCGGCCAGCGCCAGAACCGAAAAAATCATGCACCCCGTTCCCATGCCAGCTGCTGCCACAAGGGCACACCTGCGGGAGGAAACGACAGCCGTACGCGCAATCATAATGAAGCTGGGCCCCGGGCTCATTGCACCCAGCAGGATCGCACTGCCGGTGGTCAGCAAAGCTATAAATGATTCAGTCATTAATTTTTCACCCTGGATAAGGCCTGCGTGATGCACCACGCCCCGGAGCGTGGTGCGTAAACCTTCTTAAGCGCGGGTGTGGGTATAGTGGTCAGCCAGCTTATCCAGGAAAGTAAACAGTGCCTGGTTCATCTCCCGGTAATCGTGGCCTCGCAGTTCTGCTGGCGTGTGCACAAAACGGTATTCGGCGGCACGGCTGAGATCTTTCTCAGAATTTGCGATAAGCAGTTCAACCACTTCAGGCGTCAGTTCCATATGGCACTGAAAGCCATAAACCAGGTCGCTGTAAGCAACAATCTGACGCGGGCAACCTTCACTGTGAGCAATAACTGTGGCAGTTGGTGTCAGGCCCGGCATGTCGTTATGCCAGTGACCTACGTCAAGTGTGCGCCCAAAGTGGCTAAACAGTTCATGCTGCATGCCCTCTTTAGTCAGGGTAATAGGAAACTTGCCGATCTCTTTTTCAGGGCTGTGTGAGAAGCGGGCGCCAAGTGCCTCGCCGATCAGCTGCGATCCCAGGCAGATGCCGATGACGGCTTTTCCGGCTTTGACGGCAGCGGCGATGGTGCGTTGTTCTGCCAGGGCATCAAAGTGAGGACATTCTGTCGTGGTAGTTGCCGGATCCTGCGGTCCGCCCATTACGATAAGAAAATCAATATTTTCTACATTTTCCGGAAGCGCATCGCCTTCATAAACCCGGGAAAAGGACACATTATGACCATGGCTGATTGCCCATTGCTCATAGGCACCTGGCGCTTCAAAGCTTTCGTGAATAATGAAATGTACGCGCATATATACTCCGTGAGATTAGTCAGTCAGCACACCCGACTGGGTAAATTCATTTACTGTGAAGCTGCAGACATTGCTCCGGTAAGCGCCAGAGCGAACTTTCCGGCTTCTGCTGCGTCAAGATCTGAAACCGTGATACGCACACCATGAACAGGCCGGGATAAAACAAATACTTCCCCTCCGCGTACCAGCCATCCTTTAAGTGCCAGATGCATTACCAGACGTGAGCTGTCACTGACCAGCGGTACCCATACATTCAGACCGTCGTGCCGGTCAGATACCTGAAAATCGTGGTACCTCAACAGATCGGTCAGTACCTGACGACGCAAGCGATAGGTTTCTCTGACGCGTGACAGATGCGAATCAAAACCAGGTGACGTCATTGCACTGGCAGCCACTTTCTGAATGATATGACTGACCCAGTTCGTGCCGGAGTTAAGCCTCTGCTGCAGGCGTATTGACGTTTCACCATCACTTGCGACAAAGGCGAGACGCAGATCCGGGCCAAGAAACTTTGATGTGGAGCGAATCAGAGCCCAGTGCCGTGATGTTTCAGGAATAATGTGATGATAGGTTTCCGTTGAGAGCAGTGAAAAATGATCATCAACAATGATCAGTACCTGCGAATAGTCAGAGAGCAACGTCCGGATATGTTCCGCACGACGCTGGCTGAGACCGAATCCGGTTGGATTGTGCGCGCGGGGCGTTATGATCAGCGCTTTGACACCCGATTCAAGCTGTTCAGCCAGTCGCTCTGGCTGCATGCCCTCTTCATCAACGGTCACGCACGCAGCCTGCAGGCGGTTATGCATCAGAGTACTGATGCTGCTGAGAAAGCAGGGATCCTCAACCGCAACGCGATCTCCGGAAATGAGATAACAGTTCAGCAGACGCTCAACCGCATCAACCGCTCCGCTGGTCAGGTTCAGTTCAAAAGCCTGACTAATGTCAGGCTCCATCCAGTTACGGCCAATCGCTTCCAGTTCAGCGCTGACGCTGCGTTCCCCGTACAGGCCGGCACGCGTGCCGGCCAGTGACAGTTCAGGCAGAAAACCGGTGCAGGGATTTCCGCCCGCCAGATCACGCAGCGCCATGTCAGGTGATGTTCCTTCCATCGCAACGGCAGGCATTACAAACCCGCGTATCACCGTGCCATTACGTCCTTTTGAGACGGCAAAACCCGCGTCGGTCAGGCGCTTATATGCTGTCGCTACCGTATTGCGGTTTACTTCAAGAGAAACCGCAAGGTCACGTACTGAGGGCAGCGTCTGACCGGGTTTGAGTTCGCCTGACTGAACCAGGGACCGGACCTGCTCAAAAATTTCGCCTGATGTCTTACCTGATAGTTTCATTGATCTATGACAATAATTTATTTAACCTAGGACAATAATACTCATACCTATGAGGAGCTGTCTAGAACAATGAAACACGGTGAAGATAATTCCGGCAGCAGAGCACTTTTCTCTGCTGATAACACGCAGCCGCGGCATGACATGCATAACCGCTGGCCCCGGGCAGAAAGCGTCGATGACTTTCGCAATAACCTTCAGGCGGTGCGCCAGCGCATTGAGGAGGCGTGTCTTCGCAGCGGCCGCCTGGCCAGTGACGTCAGGCTTTTACCTGTCAGCAAAACGATGGATGAAGCGCATATCCGGCTGGCCTGTGAGGCAGGGTGTGATTTTCTCGGCGAAAATAAAGTGCAGGAGGCCTGGCTTAAATCGCAGGCAATGTCCGATCTTACCGACCTTAAGTGGTCCGTTATTGGGCACCTTCAGACCAATAAAGCAAAACTGGTCGCGAAATTTGCCACCGAGTTTCAGGCACTTGACAGCCTGCATACAGCCGAAGCGCTAGACCGACGTTTGCAGGCAGAAGGCCGTATACTGGATATATTTGTTCAGATAAACACGTCACATGAACCCAGCAAATATGGCCTTCATCCTGATAACGCAGAGATGTTCCTTCAGCAGCTTGCACCCTTCAGCTCTCTTCGGGTTAAGGGGCTGATGACACTTGCCGAGTTCACGCAGGATGCAGCGCGCGTGCGCGCGTGCTTCATCCGTCTGCGCACGCTACGGGATCGGCTTTGTGACCGTGCACCTGCAGGTATTATCCCCTCGCAGCTTTCGATGGGCATGTCCGGCGATTTTGAGATAGCTATTGAGGAAGGGGCCACAGTTGTTCGCGTCGGTCAGTCTATCTTCGGAGCCCGGAATCTGCCCGACGATCATTTCTGGCCGGCACAATGAATACAGAGAGCTATTACGCCCGTCTGCGACTGCCAGACATCATTTCTGTACAGTCGCAGGTTATTCGTGGCTGTGTGGGAAACAGCATCGCGCTCCCTGCCCTCGTAAGGCATGGCCTTGATGTGCTTGCAGTGCCTACGTGCATATTCGGACATACCCCCGACGGGCAGCAGAGGTCCGGGGGCGAAATGCCGGCCGCATGGTTCAGGGCATTTCTGGCAGATATCAGCGGGCGGGGGCTGGATACCGGGCTGCGCGCCGCCATAACCGGCTATCTGGGTACGCACTCTAAAGGTGAAGAGCTTTTTCAGTGGCTGTCCCGATGTCTGACCAAACGACCGGACCTGATGATCGTGATGGACCCCGTTCTGGGTGATGAAGACACCGGTTATTACGTGGAGCCCATACTGGCCAGCTGTTACAGAGATAAGCTGCTGCCTCTTGCAACAGGGCTTACGCCCAATCTTTTTGAGCTTGAATGTCTTACCGGGCGGGAGCTGAAGGATGAACGCGATATCGCTCTGGCAGCAAAATCACTGATTTGTGGAAGGACACGCTGGGTTACCGTAACAAGTGCTATCCGGAGCCCTGATAACCGCAAAGTGGGTGTTATGTGCGTGACAGCCAGCAGCTATTTTGTCATCCATCATGATTTTTACCCGGGAGCCCCTAAAGGGACCGGTGATCTTTTTACGGCTGAGCTGACCGCTGCACTGTTGCGCAGTTTAACACTTGATGACGCCGTTAAGGCCGCCAGTGAGCTGACCCGCCAGAGTATTGTGACCGCGATGGAAAGCCGTTCAGAACAACTAAAACCAGCTTCATTATACTGAGGATGCAAAATGGAAAATTTCCGGCTCACTTTCAGTCTGAAAGGTATGCCCGCAGGAACGCTGGATATCAGTGGAAGTGCGGGTGCTGAACTGGCCGTACTGATGACATCGCTACTGAAGGATAATCCGGAGTGGAACATAACCCGGTCAGAGAAGTGCGGAGAAAAGCGCATCCTTGAAAGCACACCACAGGGTATCCGGCTGTTAAGCAGTGAAAACCTGTACCTGTCGTCAGACATGCCTGACGACAGGTAAACAGGCAACCCCGGCATGTACTTCCGCCGCATTACCGCATCACATTACAGATGGCAGAGAAGAGGCAAAAGATGACTCCATGAGCCGGCGAAGCCTCTGTTGCTGACCCGGCAAAACCGGACTGTCTTTTTCCTGATGGATCTGGCGCCTGTCTGATGTGGCTGGCACTTTTGCTGCCCGGGAATACAAAATATCTGCAGAAAGTGAGATCACCGTGTTTAGTGAAAAAAAACCAACCTTAGTAACCTATCGCGGCGGTGTGCATGAAAACTCGCATATTGCTCACGTTGCTGTGGCCGACAGCCAGGGGAAACTGCTTTTTACATCCGGGGATCCTGAGCGCATCACTCTTGCCCGATCGACGGCCAAACCTTTCCAGGCGGCTGCCATACTCAGGACCGGCGCGGTGCAGCATTTCGGGCTGGGCAGGCAGCATCTTGCGCTGATGTGCGCCTCTCACAGCAGTGAGTCGGTTCACATAAGATGCGCCCGTCAGATACTTGAGAAAATCAGTACGGGTGAGCGCTGCCTGGCCTGTGGCGGGCATTCGCCCCTTTCACCGGAGATCAGCCGTCAATGGATAAAAACGGACTTTACGCCTACCGGCATCTGTAATAACTGCTCGGGTAAACATGCAGGAATGATAGCCGGGGCGCTGATGCTGACGGGCTCTGCAGAAGGCTATTCTCATCCCGACCATCCAATGCAGCAGCTCGTTCAGGAAACTGTTTCAGCCATTTCGGGACTGCCTCAGAAATCGGTTTTATGGGCGACAGACGGCTGTAACCTGCCGGCGCCGGCCTTTCCACTGCGTACTCTTGCCTCGTCTTATGCCCGGCTTGCTGTCGGCACAGCCGCCTCATGGCCACATGCTGCATTACTGAACGTTCTGTATGAAGCCATGGCTGATTATCCTGAACTTATCGGGGGGCGGGGACGATTCTGCACTGTACTGGGTAACGTATTCAACGGCGCGCTCGTTGGCAAACTCGGCGCGGATGCATGCTACGCAGTTGCGGTAAAAGCTTCAGCTCAGACGCGAAAACTCGGTACATCAGGGGCTCTCGGCATAGCGGTGAAAATTGAAGACGGCAGCGTTGACGCATTGTATTCGGTCGTGTGTGAATTACTTAAGACGCTTGGCCTCAGCGATGAAAAAACGACCGCGGCGCTTAAGCCGTTCCACTTTCCTGAGATGCGTAACACCGCCGGCGAGGTTACCGGCCACAGGACCTTTGAATTCTGAGCGGCGACACAGGGAAATACCGGTCTGTAGCGCAGCAAAACGGTCAATCCGACAGCAGGTCTGATGCCGGTGAGATGATGACGAGCAGCTCGGCATTCCCGCCGCCATGTGAGCGTATCCTGTGCGGCTTCAGCCCGTTAAACGAAAAGGAGTCGCCGGTATTCAGGATGATCTTCTGGTCCATCAGGTCGACCTCCACCGCGCCTTTATGGACAAACATAAACTCCTCACCGGAATGTTCCTTAAAATTACTGTCGGAAAACTCATCGTCCGGACAGAGCATGAACGCCAGCAGATTCCGTTCAGCTGCCTGCCTGGTTAGCATGACATAATTGAGCGCATTCTTTCCGTCTGCAGGCTGTCTGCGGTTCTCTGCCCGCTCAAGATGATACTCCCTGTCTGACGATAAGCCGACGCTGAACAGTTCTTCCACACTGACCCCCAGGGCCTTAGAAAGCTTCAGCGCAGTCGATATAGAAGGCTTGCTCAGTTCACGTTCAACTTTGGACAGATAGCTCTTGGTCATTCCTGTTTCGGCTGCCAGCGCATCTAATGTTATCCCTTTCTTTTTTCTCAGTAACTTCATCCGGATATTCATTTTCTACCAGCATTTTTAAATTTGTTAAATGTATTAACTTGCCAATGACACATTGTGTCATATAGAGTTATTTGTGTCATCTGACGTTTTCAGTCAGAAGGATAGCATACAGAAACTGTTTGTCTTTAACGCGTGACACGCGGAGGTATCAGATGGCTCAGACACTGGAAACATCAAAAGAACAGCTGGTCGGGGACGCAATTCGTCAGATGCAGGAAAATCTGGCTGATAACGCCTGGTCACTGCGGCAGAAGCTTGCGCTGACATGCCGGATTTTATTTGAACACGGTCATGATTCCGGTATTGCAGGGCAGATTACTGCCCGCGGTCCGGAGTCAGGGACTTATTACACTCAGCAGCTTGGTCTGGGATTTGATGAAATTACCGCAGGCAACCTGCTGCTGGTTAACGAGGATCTTGAGGTTCTGGAAGGCCGCGGTATGCCTAATCCTGCTAACCGCTTTCACAGCTGGGTGTACCGCGCACGTCCTGATGTGAACTGTATTATTCATACGCATCCGACACATGTTTCTGCACTTTCTATGCTGGAGGTGCCTCTGCAGATATCGCACATGGACCTCTGCCCGCTGTATGACGACTGTGCTTTTCTTGAAGGCTGGCCGGGCGTACCCGTCGGGAATGAAGAGGGAGACCTGATCGCAGGGGCGCTGGGAAGCAAGCGCGCGGTATTACTTTCGCATCATGGCCAGCTTTCAACCGGTGCAACGGTTGAAGAAGCCTGCTTTATTGCGGAGCTCATTGAGCGTGCGGCAAAACTACAACTTCTTGCAATGAGTAGCGGCCAAATCAAGCCCATTATTCCGGAGCTCGGACGGGAAGCCCACGACTGGATTTCAAGACCGAAACGCTACTCTGCAGCCTTTAACTATTTTACCCGTCAGATCCTGCGTCACCACGCTGACTGCTTAAACTGACTTTTAAATACAGGGTTCATTTATGACAACACCACTCATTCACGGCATTATTGGTTACACCGTCACTCCCTTTACCAGCAACGGGGAAAAACCGGATCTGGAGGCGCTCGGTGCCTCAATCGATCGCATGATTGACAGCGGCGTTCATGCCATTGCTCCGCTGGGAAGCACCGGTGAAGGCGCATATCTCAGCGACGCTGAATGGGAAGAAGTCAGTGAGTTCAGCATCGAGAAAGTTGCCGGACGCGTTCCCACTATCGTCAGCGTTTCCGATCTCACCACGGCTAAGTCTGTACAGCGCGCGCGTTTCGCAGAAGCTAAAGGCGCAGATGTCGTAATGGTTTTACCTGCCTCCTACTGGAAACTGAGCGCGGATGAGATCCTCGGTCATTACCAGGCTATTGGCAGCAGCATCAGTATCCCCGTCATGCTTTATAACAATCCGGCAACGAGTGGCATTGATATGCCCCCTGAACTCATTTTGCGCATTGTGGATGCAGTTGAAAACGTCACGATGGTAAAAGAGAGTACGGGCGATTTTCAGCGTATGCATAAACTTTATCAGCTCAGTGAAGGACAGGTACCTTTCTATAATGGCAGTAACCCTCTGGCGCTTGAGGCGCTGGCAGCAGGCGCTACGGGGTGGTGTACTGCGGCTCCCAACCTTATCCCGCAGCTGAATCTGGATTTATATCATGCTGTGAAAAGTAACGACCTGAATAAAGCACGCGACATTTTTTATAAGCAGTTGCCGTTGCTGGATTTTATTCTTAAAGGTGGCCTGCCGGCCACAATCAAAGCAGGTCTGCGTCTTGTGGGGCTTGATGCTGGCGATCCGCGCCTGCCTGTCAGACCGCTCAGTGACGCGGGCTGCCAGCAGCTTAAAAATATGCTGAATACACTCTGCTGACAGGCCCAGGCTCCTGTAACAGGCCTGACTTTCCCTGTGGTTTGCTACTGATTCCGTAATACTGTTAAAAAGCAGACCTGTCATGCATGGCAGGTCTGTTCAGATTTCAGACATACCAGTCAGCAGCTTTAGAATCTGGCTGAACGTCAGGTGTGCCCGGCCCTATTGTAATGTTCCTCGGAGAAGGCGGTTTCCGTCTTCAGTACGCCATAACACCAGTGGACCAGTTTTCTCATCAGAGCACCGATAGCTACCATTTTAGGCTTACCACGCATGCACAACTCATCGTAGATAGTGCGCATCCGCTTATTGTGAATTTTCCCACACAGGGCTGACATGTAAAGCTTTGCTCTCAACTGAGGAGGACCTATTTTCGACATGAGGGGGCGACTTCGTACGGACGTGCCTGAACGCTTTTCCACAGGCACCACACCCAGAAAAGCTGCAGCCTGTTCAGCTGACTCAAAGTTATGGCTGCGGAGTACGACGAGCATGTGCATTCCTAACTGAGGACCGACAGACTTAATTGATGTCAGCAGGCTATAATCTCGCTTCAGGTCAGGACAATCATGAATGTGCGCTTTGATTTGTCGCTCGATGTTGTCTACCTCTTCACGGAGCAGCTGCGCCATGCGCATGCAGGAACTAATGACATTTGCTGGCGTACTGGTTGACAGGTATTTCTCCAGGCGATTCTCCTCACGCACGGCATCGCCCAGCAGTACATCCCTGCGGCGTAAAAGCGCACTGAGATGCCTTATTTCAGGTGCAGGCGGCTCCCAGCGATGTGGCTTTTTCAGGAGTGCGTAACAGGCCAGCATGTATGCATCAACTTTGTCCGTTTTCGTCATAATCCCCATGCCGCGGGCAAATTCCCTGCTACGGTGAGGGTTGGCCAGTGACACACAGAAACCCGCGTCATGTAAGTCAGTGGCCAGCCGCTCGTGATAAACACCGGTAGCTTCCATAACCAAGTGAACGTCCTGCGGACTGCAGTGCTGGAGCCTGAGCCAGCGAATTATGTTTTCAACTGCGCTCCGATCATTCCGCATGTTACGCGTTTTAACGCGACCTCTGATACCGTCATAAAGTATGCACAGATCAAGCGTACTCTTGCTTACGTCTATACCCACTGGAAACATAGTCTCGCTCCTCTCACATTAACCGTCACGCCTGTTCGCCTTGTACATACGGAGTCGTGCTCCCGGTAACCGTTCAACCTGATGTGCTGGCGTGAAAGGTGAAGCGGAGGGCCTGATGCTGCTAAACAAGGTTCAGTGTGGCAATGACCTTAAGGACGAAGACGGGCTCGCTCTGCTTCAGTGGTGGTAGCTAATCACCACATACTGTTAGATACAAGGAAGGGGTTGGGTAGCGCGATATACCAGCCCGTAACCGGCTTCGCCGGGCGTACGGCGCCGTCTGACCACTGTACCCTGCTCTGACATCATCTGGCGCCTTTATGCCGCTGAAGCAGCATTAACAGAATTGCCAGCGCATTGTTAGCTCGTCTGACTGGGCCTATCAGGATTATGTGAGGTGATTCATGAATAGTAATGTTTCTAGGGCGGCTGCAATCAAAATGGTCAACTGGCAAAGTCACAAAAAAATGTCATACCGTAATCGATTTAACCGGGATGCCGGCCTCTTATGGGCAACATACACTCACCGGAATCGGATGGTGCTGTCATGCGATTTCGTGCAAAATGCTCCCGGACAATCGGAGTTCTTCAACATGCAATGTATCTTTTGAAGATATTTTTTATAAATTAGAGGGATGTATGAAAAAGCTAACTTATAATTGGAAGCCCACACTTCCTCAAGTTTTTAAATTAGGTTTTTTCCTGTTCTGGATTTTTCTCTATCTGTTAAGTGATTATGTTGTGCTTGATTTTATTAAATTCGATTCGTCAGTGACATATGAAGTTAAATTGAGATATGGTGATGGGATAAGAGCTTGCTTAAATACTTTAATCGGCATAATTGCCCTCTATTATACATTCGCTGACAGAAAAGCCTTTTTTAGGAAAAGAATTTCAGAAAATCTAGGCTTGGAAGGAATGGATACCCTTTTTATGCCTTTGGCTCTTTCATTAGTTCCATTGGTAGCTGCGGCAAATGATCTGGGTAAAGCATTCAATTCACCACTTTTTATGGTTTGTTCTATCCCTGTACTACTTATACTGATTTTTTTTCTTGAGATGTATTGGCTTTTTAAATTTGAACGCAAAGAAAATGATGTTGATTCAGTAGTATCAGTTCACGTCGTTGGTCTGACCATTCTGTGCTTTATAGTTGCAATCGGCGTTATGTTTATCCGCTTATAATAGCAAATGCCGGATTTTTACCTTGGGCTTCGTTATAAGTACTACATGGAATGAACTTATGTTCACCTAACCGGTATGCGGAGGTAGCACGATTTATCGGTCTGTATCCATCTGCATCGATAGTAAAGCTTCGTCTGACTTCAGAGGTGTATGAACATTAGCTTCAACCTTCATATCGATTTAGCGATGTACAAAACGTCATACTCAGAACTAGAGGTGCCAACATGTCTTACAATCTGGCCAGTAAAGAAAAGAGTGAAAGAGAAAGGGTCAGCGTTGACCTTGCTGCTGCAGGTGTGGCTTACAAAGAACGTCTCAACATGCCGGTGATCCCGCATGAGGTCGAACTGCAGCAGCCAGCGGCGTTGCGTGAATATTTTCGGGAAAGAGTTGTTCATTACCGGCAACAATCACAGCGACTACCTAAAGGCACTGATGCTGTTTATCAAAAAGAGGCCAAAGAGTAGTACCGAGATCCACTATGACGGGTGATTGTCCTGCGTTTCAGGCTATCCACTATACCGGGGGGTTCAGAGTTTGTTATTGCGTTTGAGGATATTGAGCACATAGTCGCTCCCCTCTTTATCCACGGAATATTCGAGAAAACCGATATCTTTCAGCTGCTGAAGAGCCTTCTTCACAGTGGCATTCTGATTACCCAGGTGTGATGTCAGCTGAAGGCGCTCACGCAGCCGATCAAAACCAATCCGATAAAAGGTTGGCGGTAACTCAGCCAGGTAGAGGTAGAGTGCCTGTGCAGATTCTTTACGGGAAAGCTTCTGGAGTGCTTTAAGATACAACCTGGTTTTACCGTCTACCCGGTACAGTGTATTGAGCTTAGAGTTAGGCTTAATGACGATTTTACCAGTGTGGCTGTCGTAGTAAGTCGATTCAACAAGGTGCATGTTGATGGTAATACGATCGTCTGTACCGGGTATGCTCTTCACGAAGCTTATGTTGGTCCGGGCAATTCGGGTAAGAGAAGCATCAAACCTGTCCTTCAGCTGCCTGTCGATGCGCTTTGTTTCGAAACCGCAGTACTTTGCGAAGTCAGCAAAATTGAGTTCCAGCTGATCATCGTTATCGAGCTTTTTATTCGATAACGCATAGATAATGCCCACCCAGACTTTAAAATCGGTATCCATGTCGAGACGCGGACCGTAAATCTGAATCTGGTTGTAACCCTCACCCTCTACAATAGACAGTCGTGACAGTGACTCTGTTGCGTCGATACTGTGACTTTTTCTGCCGCCCTTATCCGTTGATTTCAGCGTGGGCACAAAGACCCCCAACCGCAGCAAAACTTTAGGTTGTATTGTCTGACGGAGAGTGGGAAGAAGGTGAATAACTTCACCTGATTCTTTGGATGTTTCCTCAATAATTAGCGATAACTTATTGTTTTCCATCAACAATCCCAAATATCAAAGTGAGTGTATAAGAACGGTATAGTACCCGGTGCAGTGGATCAAATCTACCCGCTATAGTGTAGTTTGAACCCTGTATAGTGGATATCATACCCTTCGCAGTGGATATACTTACCCGGTGCAGTGTATTGAATCAGGCTGAAATCGTTGCTATCAAAGGTCTCAGAGCGATCTTATTCCTTATTGATCTACCATTGATCCTCTTATGATCCTTTTATTTAGACTATCCAGTGGATAAATCGGATGGTAAGAACTTATGCCTAATCCTCAAGTGAAGAGTCAACACGCAAACCCAAAGCACGAATCTACTTAACGAACTTCCATACATACCCAGGTACACGATCAAAAAGTTTACCTGCTGCAAATTCAGCTTTTCGATGATCATAAGCCTGTGTCATGGCAAATCCTTCATCGTCGGGAATTTTGTAGCTTAGATTCTCATAAACAATCTCAAGGGTTTCAAGCGTATGGCAACGCCTGAATTTCATTAACCAGTCTGTTCTCGTCATATTTTTCCATTTAATTTTTGAATTATGTGAATCAATCATTTCCACATTTATCGCTGTCCAATTGATAACTTATTTACTTTTTTTAGTGGAGCAAAAATTGGCAACCTTAGTAAGGTATAGTTATTATAATCAATGTAAAGCATAGTCTCTCTATATAAGGTTATAAAAATTTGAAAAAAGCTGTCTGTTTCTTTTTATTTTACCTTTTTTTTCACAGGCTGACTCAGAAATCAGTGTTGGGTTTTCTCCAGGGGGGACAGCCCAAGCTTTGATCGTCAGCTTCATCCATACAGCTGCCGGTTCTGTCGACATAGCCGCTTACGACTTTACCAGCGTTACCATTGCTGAATCGCTCAGTCAGCTGGCTCAAAGTGGCGTACCCGTAAGGATTGTTGCAGATGAAAAGAAAAGCCATGACCACTGGTCACTGGTTAACAGACTGGCCTGTTCCGGTATTCAGGTAAGAACAGATGCACAATACAGCATTATGCATAACAAGTTTATTGTGACAGGTAACAATGGCGTGCAGACAGGATCATTTAATTACACCTCATCTGCAGAGAAACGTAATGCCGAGAATGCGCTGATTATAAGAGACAATCTGTACCTGGCTCAGCAATATCAGAATGAATTTAACCGCCTCTGGGCAGAGTCATCACCGGTACAGTGCAATTATTCATGACCGACATGCGAAATATAATCTGCTTAGCGGACTGTATATGACAAAGAAAAAAGTTTATCCGGTTCACTTTACTGGTCAGCGAGGCCAGCAGGAGGCTTCTGAGACTTTCCAGCAGAATGAAACCTCCACCTGGCAGCGCTGGCTCAAACACTCTCGGGATAATAAAAAAACCACTGTGGTGACCTGCAGGTGTCTGCCGGCAAAAAGCGATCCTGTCAGGCGTCGCCTGAAGGTCCACTATTCTCAGGATACTGAACGCTGCTGGCTGTCATCCTACGCTTTCACCGGCAACGAGCACAAACCGGACTGCCGGTTTTATTCGGTGTGGTCAGACGAACGGCAGGCAGAGATTTATCAGGGCGATGCGGTCCGCACTGCTGCGGACGGCACCATCGTGGTTAGGCTGCCCACCGGCCTGCAAAAAAAGGCCCCCTCAGAGGTCAAGACGGCTGATAACGCGCCCAGTGATGAACGTGTAAAGCGTAAACGCAGGCCCTCAATGCGCCTTCTCGGGCTGCTTCACTTGCTGTGGGAACAGTCCGGCATCAACGTCTGGCACCCTGCTTTCGATAAAAAGAAACGCACACCCGGCTGGGTGAGCTGGCACCTGCAGCAGACGGCTGGCCGGATACGTGTCGGCCGCGTGCCACTGGAAGAATCGCTACTGCTCATGACCACGAAGGGCACGCCGCAGGTTGTGGCCAACCGGGAGCACCTGAGAGCGGCCGAAAAGAACAAAAGGCGGCTCATCGTGGTGGCCAGCCTATCCTTTCCGTTTAGAAAGGCTTCTCTTGCGTGAACCAGAATAAAGCGCAACTCGTCACGGGATACTGGGTTCGTGCCAAAGGTCTGACCAAGAATGATATGCCGGTACAGCTGCGGGGCCGTGGCGTCCGGATCGGCGATCAGCTGAAAATAGCCGTCGCCAGCAGTGGCAGTTTTCAGACCATCATCAAGGAAGCGTTCGGCCAGAGCATTGACCGAAGTATTTTCGCGACCGCCGCGCATTTTCAACGCCTCGATCAGTTTTTTATGAAAACGCAGGTTAAGCTGACTAAGCCGCTACATATAGTGCCTGCGCCCGCTGCGGCCCCGCCCTTACTTCCCTGTTAATTTGTGTTTTTCCGGGTATAACGATTTTTCCGCAATCAGAACGGAGGCGAAAAAGTATTTAATTTTTGTACTGCAATGTAGCTGTACATTTGGTTGGCGTTTAGGATACGTTATGTACTGCAATTTAGCTGTACATTCTTACTTTGTGCACAACTCGCTGTTGCCCATTTGAATCCCCATTTAAGGAGCAATCACAATGAAACAGAAGTCCATTACCATTCGTATCGATGACGAACTTAAGGCCGGAGCCGAGGTTGTGCTGGCCCGCCTCGGCGTCAGCCCGACCGAGGCTGTCACCTGCCTCTATCAGTACCTGGCACAGCACGGTAAACTGCCGTTCAGGATCCTGAAGCTGGCGGAATCACCGGAAGACGTCTTTACCGTGCTGCTCCGGCGTGTCAGAACGGTTCACGATCTTATCGTCGCCGTGGCCGGGCTGCCTGCCGGTGATCCCAAACATCTGTCAGTAAGCTCGCGGTGTTTGCTGAGCTGTCAGGAGCTGCGCCGTGACATTGCAGAAAACATCGGCTTCATGAAGGACGTCAGCTGCCGCGATCCTCTTGCCTCTGAAGCCAGCGGCGATGCCGGCGGGATCTGGCGATGTGTTGATGTACAGCTTATGCAAGCCGTCAGCGCGATTGAAAAGCGGGCACCTGACCTGCCCGACACCTTAACCGGCATCTCACGCCATATAACCGATTTCTACTGGCAGCTGGCTGCCTGGATTAATCTCTACGTTCTGCAGGAGTCCGACGACAGTCGCAGGCCACCGGCGCACTGACGCACCCGGCGAGCGGGCTAAGTAAGTGGCTTGCCCGCTGCCGTCAGCGGCCTACTTAAAATTTTGGCGGGAAGCAGGAAACAGTGTGATGAATCATCTCGGCGGGTTTGACAGGTTACCTGTTCACAGGGTTTATCAATGACCACAAATAAAAAATGGAATTTTTATGTCAGAAAGTAACGAGCGCAAAAACGACAGTGCTGATCAGTTTGCGAATAAAAACATACTTTTATCGCATAAAGAATACTACGGCAAGCCCGGTTCAGCAGATGAAATAATCAAGAATAAGGTCAGTAAAGAAACGCTATCACAGCTTTCCATATTGTCATTTATGAGCAATGAAGAGAAAAAGTTCAGGCGCTTTTTCTTAGGTGATTCATCGGGGAAGAAAAGTGATTTCAGCAATGATTTCATATATGGCAGGATTCAAATTTTTGAATGCTGGAAACTTATTCTATCCAGTAAAAATGCTGACAGGTGGGCTGGGAACAGCATGAGCGCCAGCGATTCATTGAGTATGCTGCACCAGTTATTTGCGCATATAAATGATTACGAAGTTCATGAGGATGTTGGGACTTATTTTGTAAAAAACTCCATTCTAACTTCCAGGGATGATTTTAAGTTCAAATTGTATCGGGCGCATAAGATATTTGTCAGCGGGAATAATATTGCCAGTTATGTCAGTGCGTACGAAAGAAATGCCGGTTTTTCTGTAGAAGCTTATATTAATGTAATTTATGCTATAGTGGTTCGGATTTGGGTAAAGCGTAATACAGAAGACTTCAGGGTGCTGAAATTTTCAGAGTGGGTTGTAGATCTGCGACAGTTCAGTCGTGACACGGGCGTTGAGCTTAGCTTACTGACATCCATCATGGAGTCGGTATCCTTCGACCTTCGGGAAGGAGCTGAGTTTTCTGTCTCTGCTCTTAACAACCTGAATGACTTTAGTCTTTTCAGAAATAAGCCTTTTATGAGGCTTTCGCCAACAGAATTTTTACCCGTCGAAGGGCGCCTTGTTGAAGAACTGGTTTTCGATAATCTCTTTCATAAGGTTCATCTTCACTCAGGTAAAAGCAAAGGTTTCATGAAGGATTTCGGGGCTGATTTTGAAAATTACGTTCAGGAATTATGTAGAGATGCCTGCGCTTTAAAAGGGGATGGCCTGTATGAATACATTCCTGAGTTTGAGTATGGTAAACCTATTGCAAAATCACCGGATGCAATGATCCTGTGCCCCAAAAATAAATCGCTCCTTGCCATAGAAGTGAAGTCGGCAAGGTATTTAGATACAATAGTTACTAATGATAATCAAACTGAGGCCTTAGATGAAAGTTTACATAAACTATTATTTAAACCGTGGAAGCAAGTATATAGTTCGATAAACAAGATAGTACGTGAGGATCATCATCCTAAAATAACACAGCGCAATTCATATTTGTTTGCTAGCATAACAATGAATGAGATTCCGCTGTCTTTCATAGACCATAAATTCATTATCGGTAATACAGATGTTAGTCATAGTTTCTATTCCCTTGGTATTCATACCTTTGAATTGCTTTTATTGATTATGACTCAGTCGCACGATTACACAATATATGATGCTTTACATCATGCTTACCATGAAAGGTTCAAGATTAATGAGAGAGTATCAATAAAAACGACATTATTGAGAATTTACATACATTATAAAGAAAATGGCCTACTGGACTCTGCCATTAAAGAATTTAACGCCAAAAAATTTGAGGGATTTCTTGACGAATACGGACAAGAAGTGTGAATTAATCTACATTTGAGATCATAGCGAACAAACACAAAAGTATCATATTGATACTTTTGTGTTATCTTAATCTTAAACCGACACCCCGTTAACTGCTCAGCGGTACTGCATCAGTGCTTTTCAGTTACCGTCGCTATTACTACCTCTGAAACTGCAAAAAAATCCAGTAGGACCCACACTGTTATGACAGCTTATGAATTGCGCCTATGGCGTTGTGGCATGGGATGGACTCAGGAACGAGCCGCTGAAGAGCTGGGCGTATCCTGCCCCACATACAAGCGAATGGAGCTGAAGCGTGAGGGCCGGATGCCAGCACCCGTGCCGCGCGCTGTCGAATATGCCACGACCACGCTGACGCTCAAAGCCGCGCTGCCTGACCTGCACCGGATGAATAAAACGCAGATGCTGATGCAGCTGCAGCATATTCTTAACGGAGGAAGGCAAAGTGCGAGGTGTAGATAAACGTTACTGTCTACTTCTCTGAGCCCAATGAACATTTTGTAATTGAGCAGGGGAAGTTAATTATGTCATTTGATATGCTAAAAGCTACATTAAATTAGTTTTTTCTGGGGTAATACATGGCGTTAGTACAGATGATGCGTGACACCCTATCCCTTGTTAAGCGGGATGGAGTAAGGATCGATGGGATAAAAGGTAGCGTTCAGAAGGGCAAGATTTTTATTCTTCGAAGCGATATCGCTGTCGAAAGAGGTGATCTTCTTATTCGTAGTATGGCGCATGGTGGTATAGAAGAGTATGAGGTGATTGAACCAAATTTCAAGCAGGGTTTAGGAAGTATTCCTGCAGGTTACCAAGCTGATGTAAGGCTGAGGGAACAAATAACTACAGTGCATAGTCTGTCGTCCCCCGCCATGTCGGTTCCAGAATCAGTTATTTCTCTCGTCCAATCATTTATTGCACTTTGTGTCTCTGTTGTGAATGAGGGGTCATCGGATCCTAATAAATATGCTGAAAGTTTTAATTCACTTCGCAAAGAATTACTCAAACTAGATAATTGCATCACCATTCCCCCCTGGATCAGGTTCTCCCAGACTCCTGCTGATATAAAAAACAGTGTGGGTTTGAAAGTGCATGGAGGAGGCGGTGCGTGGGAACGGAGACGTCAATACTTACAGATGGAGCTGGAGAGAATACTTTCAAGTTATAATTCGAGAGAAGCCAGCCACTCCGTCAGCTTACAAGAAATAAAAACCACTGAGCAGGTAAACGGGTTAATTACAATGGCAAGTGATGCAGTACTAAATATTAAAAAGAAAGTATTCATTGTCCATGGGCATGACGATACACTAAAAAACGAGGTGTATGTTTTTCTGGCAAAAGAAGGTTTTGATCCTGTAATACTTCACCATGAAGCTAACGAAGGGCAGACCATTATTGAAAAGCTTGAGAAGCATATTAGCAGCGCGGCCTATGCGGTAGTGCTCTATACAGCCTGTGACCAAGGAAAAGCCAAGAATGAAAGTGAATTGAAATACAGAGCCAGACAAAATGTAGTTTTTGAACATGGATGGTTGATTTCCAAACTCTCACGCAAGTATGTCGCTGCAATAGTTGAAGATAACGTAGAATTTCCTGGAGATCTCTCCGGGCTGGTCAGGATATCTAAATCAGATTGGAAATACGATTTATTAAAAGAGTTAAAAATACTCAATTAATGTTAAAAGAGTTACTGGAGATAATTAGATGGCATATACCAGAAATCAGCACATGCTTTCCCAATGGGTACTCAGGAACTTTCGCAGCGACGATACGGCACTCAGCCCGAAGGATAAGCAGCGCGTCTGGTGCCATACGGTATACCCTTCACACACAGGAGATAACGTCCTGTATGAACAGCCTCTTCCAATTTCCAGTGTCGCGGTGGCTAAAAATCTCTTTCGTCTCATCGATGCCAAAACCGGGGAAGCCTTTGACATCGAAGAAGAACTGGGGGCTTATGAACGTCTTACATCCTCAGTAGTGAATGACATCATTCACGAACATAACTTTTCAAGGCTTCGTCTGGCTAAGCCCGCCCATTTCCCGTTTGAGACCCTGACCAGCTTTGCAGTAATGCAACTGCTGTTAAATTTACATAATCCCCAGAATAAGAACCCCTACAAGAAGGATCTTCTTGACCACTTTCATCGTGACATTGAAATGCATCTTGAAGAATATATAAAAAGCATTCAGTCACTGCCTAGCACCCAGCCCGCACTGATGAACGATAGTTTTTATCAAAAATTGCTTCGCGTAGCTAACGCGTCCTCCCCGAGAGAGGATAAATGTCGGGCGATTTTTACTTTGTTCAGCCTGCTGGCTATCCTCAATAAACCCACACCTTATGACATGATCAATGTCTTTCGGAATAAAATATTTAGTCGGACGAGCGTGATTGAAATAATACATACCGGCCATGCCTTTGACAGTACTGACCCTAGGCCCGTCTTTGCGATAGCCCCGAATATATTTTGTTTGTGCGCGGAACAGAACAGAATATATCTGCCGTTGTCTCATAATTTCACTTTATGTTTTATTACTGGCACACCATTAACATTCCGCCCCCGTATAGACGTTTTTTCTCCACGGCCTGAACTGTTGAAATGCTGTGACGAAAGCCACCTAAATTTCTACAAAGTTTCTTTTGATTATATTGATAATGTGATGAGCACCATCGATATGTACAATGTAGGAAATTCAAGCACTTTCTATTCTGCTTATCAGCTAAGCGACGTTGAAGCATACCTCGATTTGCAGGAAAAAGATCGCCAATTTTACTATACGCCTGCAGCCCCAGTGCGATGGCAGCCTCAGCAGCCGGATTCATTATGAACCCAGAAAATGAGCAACGTATTCGGGAACTGATTGAAGCCGGAGAATTCAACGGGTATACGCTGGTTAGCGGAGAAGACTGGCAGAAGCCTACAGCCCCCGAAATCCTTCTGGTCAGGGACCTTATCCCCCTGACTGATATCCAACTGGCGAACCGGCTAGATGTGGACGAACGTACCGTCCGTAAGTGGAAATCCGGCCAGACCCGGATAGTGTTTACCACTTGGTGCTGTCTGTGCTGGCTGGCCGGGCTGGGGATGCCGCTGGATAACATTCTCAGCGGTTAAAGAGACGCTTCCAGATACGTTTAAGAATGAATTGTCTCTGGTATCGCCAGCGAGAGCGGTAGATATGCGGCAGGCGGTCATAGTTCTTCCAGAACAAGGTCCAGCCTTTATAGGCACCAACAACTAAGGCAATAAGAGAGCCAGTTTTTACGAGGCCATAGACAATGGCCATGAGAAATACAGTCATACGATGTTCCTTATGTAAAACTGTATTTAGGAAATCCAAAGCGGCCTTTAAGGCCGCTTTTCAAAAAAACTTAAGGAATTTTCACTTTCCCTTTGGTTGTCACTCCGTTCCTTGTTTACGGTGATTTTTACTTTTTGGCATTAATTCTCCAGTAACAACAATCCTCCATAATTAGTGCATTATCAGCATCAATAGCTTTCTTACGCTCCTGAGATCCGAAAAAAGGGAGAACCGGATCTCCGGACCTCAGTGGCGGTTTTCTGCACACACCACTACATCTAGTGGATATGTCAGCTAATATAACCACTACATATAGTGTAATGACTAATGCCAGGGCCGCCTGCGCCGGGCTTTTCCCCGCCCCGCAGCCGTGGTACGCTTCCGGTTACTGCCGTATCAGGAAAAAGTCGGATCATCATGATAAGGGCGTACGGTAATTGCGCTTAGAGAAAATGAGCAGACTTATGGATAATCTCGTAATTATCATGGTCATGACAATTACATGAGCAACTAAATAAAGCTCAGGGCGTGATAATTAATTTATCAATGGTTACTTTGATGACATAAAGGGTATCTATGGCTCGTGGGAAGAGTGTGACAATAGGAGACCTGACGTTCTCCTCAAAAAAAGCCGCAGTCGATTACTTCATGGATCAGCGTGAACAAGTCAGGGCCTCCGGTCTGGTTACCGAAGGAGCGCTTTTTGACCAGCTGGCCGACCTCTTTACGCGCTACTGCAACGTTACACCTGGCTACGCGCTCAATGGGCGTCACATAACGGGCTTTGAGGTGGATTACGAGCTGCGGGATAACGGGGGCTACGTGCAGCACCTCTGCTATAAGGTGAAATTTACCAATCATGAGGTGCGGCCTTTTTCCGTGAATAAGGCGGTCAGCGCTATTATCGAAGCAGAGCGAGTCTGATATGGGCAGCCTGAGTTCATCAGCCAGCGTGGTGGCGGATGCCATCACCCATCCTGTTACGGTTCAGGTTATAAATCAGGGGCCCGGGATCTGGGGGAACGTGGCCACGGGGCTTATCACTGCCGGCGCGGCGATTGCGGGCATTTTGTTAACCCATCACTTCACGTTACGTAGAGAAAGATTGGCGGCGGAAGACAAACTACAAAAGGAAAAGCATTTCATTGCTACCGAACTGGTCTTTATGCTGGAGCAGTTTGCGGAAGCCTGTGCCAGCGTCGCTACAGACAGTGGCTACGAAAACAATAAGCATGTCACTGCTCCTTCAGTGCCACAGCCTGAACTCAGCTATTCAGCCGTTACCGGTGACTGGCGCACGCTGCCTGTCAGGCTTATGTATAAGCTCAGGGAACTACCCGTTCTCAAAACTGAATCGGACCGCACAATCGATGCAGCGGAATTTATTCCCCCGGACTTCGACGAGCTCTTTGAAGCGCGCCAATACGAATATACCCGGCTTGGCCTCAAGGCAATTATTTTGGCGCACCGTCTGCGCAGGTTGGCCGGCTTTCCGGAATCACGTCTGAGCGGCATGCCCAGGTCAGCGCAGCGGGTACTCTGGAATGTCTGGCGACTGGAGAGAAAAAAGCGGTCCGTACAGGCAATTCTGTTTGCACGATCGCTGGCGACATTTGAAATAAAGAGCGACATGAGAAATAAAGCGTCAGACGACACTGCCGGCACAGGAGAGAACGCATGACCCACACATTCCTGCCGTCGATGGCCGTTAGTCAGCTTCAAGCATCGCAGTTACCGGTCGCCATCGATTATCCCGCCGCGCTGGCGCTGCGGCAGATGGCCGCGCAGCATAACGAGTATCCGCAGTACCTGCTGGCACCCGAGGTCAGCGCCCTTCTCCACTACGTGCCGGATCTGCACCGCAAGATACTGTTCACCACCCTCTGGAATACCGGTGCGCGCATTAACGAGGCGCTAGCGCTAACCCGGGGGGATTTCAGCCTGGCGCCGCCCTACCCTTACGTGCAGCTGGCCACGCTCAAGCAGCGCGGCGAGAAAGCGGCTCGCGGCCCCGGCAGGGCGCCGTCAGGCGTGGCCCCTCACCGGCTGGTTCCGCTGTCCGATCCGCAGTATGTGGCCCAGCTGGAGATGATGGTCGCCACGCTGAAAATTCCGCTGGAGCGCCGTAATCCGGACACAGGGCGGACCGAGAAGGTCAGGCTCTGGACGGTGACAGACAGGACGGTGCGGACCTGGCTGAACGAAGCAGTCGCCGCAGCAGCCGGTGACGGAGTCACGTTCTCCGTGCCGGTAACGCCACACACCTTCCGGCACAGCTACGCCATGCACATGCTTTACGCGGGGATTCCGCTGAAGGCGCTGCAGAGCCTGATGGGGCACAAGAGCATGAAGTCCACTGAGGTCTACACGAAGGTTTTTGCGCTGGACGTGGCGGCGAGACATCGGGTGCAATTTCACATGCCGGAAACGGACGCAGTAACAATGCTGAAAAACCTGTGAGGCAATAGGGGTACGTAAACGG
>Ga0308166_1000969_pt1 | contig 33432 bp, 34 predicted proteins | sample PhyCR2_2_FD_202137 | JGI IMG/M metagenome (GOLD analysis project Ga0308166, IMG submission 202137) | Phyllosphere microbial communities from UC Gill Tract Community Farm, Albany, California, United States - DLSLCC.R2 | ecosystem: Host-associated > Plants > Phyllosphere > Unclassified | place...
GGCGATCTTCCTGCGCGAAGAGCGAGGCCGCCCCTCCGGCGGGTGCGTGGGGCGATGGGCTGAACGTGCCATGCGGCAGTCCTCTCTGAGAGCGGTGCGGTGCGGTGTGAGTGCGGTGTGAGTGTGATGCGCGAGGGCAACTCCTCAACGCTCCTATCGCTGCGCGCGCGTCAGCATCGCTTCCCGTGCCCGGGGCGGCGAAGCCAGTGGAGGAAGCACGGAATCAGGTGTCCGGTGCCGTGGAATTCGGTAGTGCTCAGAGCGAGCGCTGCCTCACAGCCAGGAGAACTCCGCAAGCTCGGCCCGTCCGGAGACCCGCAGCTTGCGGAAGGTCTTGAGCAGGTGGCTCTCGACCGTCCGCGTGCTGATTCCCAGATGCTCGGCGATGTCCTGATTCGACTGTCCGTGGGCGGCGAGGCGAGCGACCTCGCGTTCCCGGTTCGACAGGTCCGCGGGGGCGCTCGAACGCCCGACGGCCGGCATCGAGTCGAGCGGGTCTCGGCGCGTGCGCACCCCGACGAGCGCCGCCGACAGACGATCGGCGGCCACGCCATCGCCGTTCCTCACGGCGATGTCGCGCCCCTGTTCGTAGGCCAGCACCGCGTGATCGAGGCGCCCCTCTTCCGAGAGCCATGCCCCCAGCCGCTCGAGCTCCTCCGCGTCCTCACGCACGATGGCGGCGTGCAGGCCGAGCACCGGCGCGACGAGCGTGCCCTCGAGTGCGCCGATCGCGGCATCCGTCTCTCCGGTCTCGCGAGCGGGCGCGCCGAAGCCCGTGGTCAGCACGCGCAGCATGCCGGCGGCGAGCAGATAGCCGCGTTCCTGGAGGGCGATCATCTGCGTGCGGATCTCCCGCTCGGCCCCGTCGGTGTCACCGTCGAAGAGGCGGAAGACGATGTCGGGGAGCGCGGCCACCATGCCGGGCCACGGGCCGATCACGACTCCGGTGGCCGCCGCCTGCGCGGCGAGCGATGCGGCAGAGCTGAGTCGACCCGCGCGGGCGGCGAGTACCGCTGCCAGTGCCAGGGCGCCCATCTGGCTGCCCTCCTGACCCAGGCCCGGCTCTCCGATCGCGAGGAACCTGCCGAGGTGGATCTCGGCGGCGCGGAATCGTCCGAGGGTGATCCCCGACACGGCCGCCAGATAGGTGTGGCCGCGCAGATTCTCGAGGTCGAGCTCGACGCGGCTCTGCTCGATCTGGGTCACCGCCCAGTCGTGCGCCTCGGCGATGTCACCGCGCCCGAACAGCGACCATCCTCGCAGCAGAGTCAGCACGCGGCCGATCCTCGTCGAGGTGTCGTCCGCATGCTGGAGCAGGTCGTGAGCCGCGTCGGCACGGCCCTGCAGGAGCAGCGCCGTGGAATGCACCGAGGTGATCGAATCGTTCGTCGTGGCGTCCCGGCCGCTCAGCGATGCGAGCCGATCGATCTGCGCGGACGTCGCCCCGCTGCTGATGATGCGCAGGTGGGTCGCCCAGACCTCGAGCATGGTCTCGTATCGCGGCTGATCGGATGCCGCTGCCTGCAGGATGTCGAGCGCCGACGCCGTCTCCCCGGCGGCGAGTGCGTGCCATCGCGCCTGGAGGATGCGGAACATGGCGCGGGCACCGCCGTCGCCCACGTCGGTGGGGGTGCCGTCGAACACCTGCAGCGCGACCGCGAGGTCGTGCTTTCCGTCGAACAGCGTGAACAGATAATTGGTCGCCGTGTCGACGCCAGGGTCTCGTTCCCAGGCGCGCCGTCGTGCCGAGAGCTGGGCGGCATGCCGGTCACGGATGAGTCGGACCAGCGCCATCTCCGCGGCATCCGGTTCGAGTGAGGCATCGGTTGCGCTCCCGGGGAGCAGCTCGGTGCGCGAGGCCGGTCCGCCGCCGCGACGGAACTGATCCTGGATGCTCTGCAGGATGCGGGTGCGGCGTACCGAGGTGGGGCGGTTCTGGAAGTAGTCGGAGATGAGCGGTGGCGTCACGGTGACCGAGAGGCGGCCGAACGGCTCGATGCTCAGCAGCAGGGTCGCGGCTTCGAGCGATTCGATGACGTGGCGGCCGACGAGTTCTTCCGCGGTGTCGATGTCGAGAACACCCGCGAGGGCCAGGATCTCGACGGCGTCGAGTTCAGCCGCGTCCGCATGCGCGAGCAGATGCTCGACCGCGCCGGACATCGAGTCATGCCAGAGCTCACCGGTCATCGTCCACGTACCTTCGACGGATGCGATGTGCCCGAACGTGCGCGCCGCCGTGATGATCGCGACGGCGAGGCTGGGTATGCCGGCCGACCGGGTGTAGACGCGGCCCACAAGCCCGGTGTCGACGGCGCCCCCGAGCTGCTCGTGCACGAGATCCGAGACCCTCTCGAAGGTCAGTGGCCGCAGGCGCAGCTCGGCAGCCTGGCTGACGATCGCATGCAGTCTCTTGGTCCCTCCCGGGCGAGGTGCCGCGGACGTCGTCACGATCGTGGCGCCGGTGCGTGCGCGCACCGCGGCGATCACCCCCCAGGACGCTTCGTCGACGAACGGGGCATCGTCGATCAGCAGCACGGAACGTCGTCCGGCCGCGCGCTCGGCCATCGCGGTGACGATCTGCCTGGTGCCGTTCCCGGAGGATCCCGGCGGCACCTCGCCGGCGAGATCGAGTGCCTCGAAGGGGCGACCGCGGAGAGACTCGATGCCGAGGATCTGCGTGGTCGGGTAGCCGCGCTGCTCCAGGTGACCGGCGATCTCGCGCAGCAGCATCGATCGTCCGCTGCCGTCAGGTCCGACGATGCTGACGCAGGATCCGGCAGAGATGAGCCTGAGTGCGGTGGTGAGGTCGTCAGTCCGGACGAACATCGCTGTTCCGTCCGATCGCGGTGTGCGGCTTGCGAAGTCCGGATCGTGACATGGGAGGCATCTCCTCGTTCGGACGCCAGTGTAATGACCGCGGCTCCGGCCGCGCAGTATCTTGGTTGCCCGCGGAGGTCGATGAACGCGTCCGTGTCACGGAACTCGATCCCCGTCATCGCCTCGCGCAGCTGGTCGTGCGTGAACCGCGAGCGCCTCGAGTTCCGCGATGCGCCCGGGAGTCAAGCCGGATCGCGGGGTGGGTTGTACATGAACTCGATGCGGATGCCGTCGTCATCCTCGACGAAGGAGGCGTAGTACCGGTCGCTGTAGCGGGGGTACTCCTTCGGTTCGCGCACCGCCGTCCACCCGGCATCCAGGGCGATCGCATGGAGGCGCTCGACTTCCTCGCGGGAGTCGACGGCCCACGCCAGATGCTGCCATCCGACACGGCCGTGCCGGTGCGGTGTGGGGTCCTCGTCCCACACGTAGAGGATCATCTCGGTCTCATCGCCGTTGTGCCACGAGATCGAGTGGTCGTCCTCCCCGCCGCTCTGGTAGCCCAAGGCAGTGAGGATCGGGTGGAACTGCGCGCGCCCGCGGTCGAGGTCGGCGACGGTGATGCCCAGGTGATCGAGAAGAGCCATGCGGCCAGTCTCATCGTCGATGCGCGAGGGAGCGGGATTGCTCCCGCGCGTGCGACGGATCCGGTGGTCGAGGGACCCGCCGGCTCACTCGCCGTCTACTACTGAAGTCGCTCAGAGCTCGATGCCGTGGTCCTCGTCGTTGACGCCTTCGTTGCGCCCTCGACGGGATTCGTAGCCGATGAACCACCCGAGCCAGACGATGGCGGCCAGGAGGATGCCGAGCCAGACGTTCTGGAAGATGAGGCCGATGACGACGCCGAGGATGAGGAGCCCGGCGGTGACGGAGAAGCGAAGCGCGGTGCGGGACATGGGCTCAGCCTAGAGGCGATCCTCGCGTGACGCGCGAGTCAGCGACTGCGGTGGTCTTCGGGGGAGAGCCGGGGTCCGCGACGGGGTTCGCTCACCCGGCTCGCGAAGATGAGCCTGATCACCCGCTGCCGGTGCCCGGCCCAGGGCTCGAGCATCTCGAGCATCCCGTCGTCATCGGTGCGATGACCGGTGAGCGCGTAGCCGACCTCATGCGCGAGGTGGTAGTCGCCGACGCTCACCGCGTCAGGGTCGCCGAGCGCGCGGATGCGTGTCTCCGCCGACGTCCACAGTCCGACCCCGGGCAGGCTCGTCAGCACACGATCGCGTGCGTCGCCCGTGGGGGCGGCCAGGAGGGCGCGAGAGATGCTGTCGGCCCGGGTCGCCACTCGCACGATCGTCTTCGACTGCGGGGGCTGCACCGCGACCCGATGCCAGTCCCACGAAGGGATGCGGTGCCACTGCGCGGCGGCGGGGGCGGTGTACATCGGTCTCGGCGTCGGACCCGGTGCGCGTTCGCCGAACTTCGTGACGAGCAGTCGCCAGGCGCGGAACGCCTCGAGCCCGGTGACCTTCTGCTCGATGATGGCGCACGCGAGAGCGTCGAAGACGATACCGGTGCGGGCGAGGCGCAGTCCGCGCGTGCGGCGCGCCACCTCGGCGATGAACGGATGGTGCGACGGATCGAAACCGGAAGGGTCGTCGTCGGCGCCGCAGAGCGACGGCACGCTGTCGAGAGCGTGCTCCGCTCCGGCACCCCACGCGGTGGCCCTGATCTCGTCGCCGTGTGCTCGGAGCGCGAGCGTCGCCGGCCCCAGGGGCGTGCGCAGCGCGCGCCAGATGACAGGGCCGTCGTGGACCATGGTCGGGTCGCCGGGACCGCGGCGGAGCATCCCCACTGTGGCGCGCAGATCGACCGGCGCGGTCGGGCGGTAGACGGTCTCTCGCGGAGGGCTCTGCGGAGCTGCGTCGGCGGCTCCGGAATCCGCGGTCAGGGTCATGCGCCCACCATACGTGGCGGGCCTGACACCGAGATCAGAAGCGGTCGGGCGAGGGGGTTCCGTGGCCGTAGCGGATGACGACGTCGGCGTGACGATCGAATCGGTAGCCGATGCCTCGAACGGTGCGCACGATGTCCTCGTAGCGTCCGAGCTTGGCGCGCAGTCGGCGCACGTGCACGTCGATGGTGCGCTCGCCCGGAGTCTCGTCGTCCTGCGCCTGCCACAGGGCGGAGACGAGTTCGCTGCGCTCGATCGTGCGTCCTTCGCGAAGCACGAGGTACTGCAGGAGCTCGAATTCCTTGTAGGTGAAGGCCGCCGATTCACCGTCGATCAGGACCCGCTTGCGCGAGATGTCGACGACGACGCCGCCCTCTTCGTCGGTGGTCTCCTCCTCAGCCGCAGCCTTGGTGCGAGCGATCGCGCCGGGCTCGTGCAGTGCGAGGCGCACGACGTCGAGGTCGCGACCTCCCGAACCGTGCGGCGCGAGGGCGACGGTGGCGTGGGTCTCGGCTCCGGGAGCGAGCTCGGCGAGAGTGCGACGCAGCGCGTCGACGAGAAGCGGCAGGCTGACTCCGGCTTCGGCCGCCTTGATCTCGTCGAGACCCACGTAGAGGGCGAAGCCGCGGGGCGAGCGGACGGCGGGAAGATCAGCATCGAGCGGGGCTGCGGCGGGCGCCGGAGCGGCGGTGCGGACGGCGGCGGTGGCGGGACGCTCGAGAAGTGCGATGTTCGACATGATGATGAAGTCCTCAGGACGTGAGCCGGGAGAGAGGCTCTGATGCGTTGCATGAATGACCGGGCGAGCCGGAAGAGCGAGCAAAGGGTGGATGCTCGATGACCCATACCTCGCAGATCGCGAGAATTCAGGTCAGACGGAGTGGCTGTTCGTTCAGCGACACATTCGGCAACACATGCCAACGCGACCGGGCATCATCATCCCGGCAGTCCTGTTCGCCTCCTGGGCGGACAAAGGGCTTGCGTTGGTAGTCATGGGGGGATTATGTCGGAAGAAGTCCGGGCGTGTCAAAACGGCCGTCGGTGGTGGCGGCGGGCGTAACGTGAAGAGATGACCACTTCGACCCTCGCCGCAGGCTTCCTCCTCACCGATGAGAAGGATGCATCGCGGTACACCTTGACGAGAGACGGGCAGCTCGTGAGCGTGCTCGACTACCGCGACGACGGACACACGATCGCCCTGACGAGGGCCTTCACGATCCCCACTTTCCGCGGCCACGGCTATGCGGGTGTGGTCGTCGAGGGCGCGGTCGCAGACATCGAGGAACGCGGAGATCGCAAGGTCGATGCGGTGTGCTGGTACGTCTCCGACTGGTTCCAGGCGCACCCGGAGCACGCGTCTCTCCTGCGCTCTCGCTGACGCCTGGTCGTGTGACGCTGTGTTACACGGTGGCGCCCTGACAGGATGAAGTCATGAAACTCGCAGAGGCACTCACTGCCCGCGCAGACCTGCAGCGCCGCATAGAGCAGCTGCGTGCGCGCATCACCGCGAACGCCAGGTACCAGGAGGGCGAGGAGCCCGCTGAGGATGCCGCCGCCCTTCTCGTCCAGGCGGATGCCGATCTGCTGCTGCTCCGCGACCTCATCAGGCGTATCAACGCGACGAACTCGCGTCTGGATCTGGGGGCCGACGGAACCATGACCGATGCCCTCGCCGCCCGCGACGTGCTCCGGCTGCACCACTCGCTGCTCGCGGATGCCGCCGCGGCGGCATCCGGGGCGAACGACCAGTTCCTGCGTCAGATGCGGTCGGAGCTGCGTCAGATCTCGGCGCTTCCCGTCGCCGAGCTGCGCTCGCGCGCGGATGCGGTCGCGCAGGATCTGCGCGAACTCGACAATCGGATCCAGCAGGCGAACTGGCTGCATGACCTGAGGGAGTGATCGAGCGGAAGTCGGTAGTCACGATGAGGCGGGCACACCCCCAGCCGGAGGGGCAATTCCGGCACATGTCGGGCGGAGGGCAGCCCCGATTCGCATCGCGCAGCCCCGCACGCCGCACATGTGACCGCGCATCGCGTATGTCGCATCACCACGTGTCGATCATCGTGACGAGGGTGGGTCAGGGGACCTTCCGCTCGCAGTCGCAGAGTCCCATCTCGGGTATCATGGATCTTCTGCTCAGCCCCGTCGGCTGAGGTGGTCAGGCGCTCGCAGCGCGCTGGTCCGAGGCTCGAAACCTCCGGCATCGTCCCCGACACCGGAGGTTCTTCCATGTCATCGTCCCTGCGCGCCCGCCCCCAGACCAAATGGTGGGCGCTCGCCGTCATCTCCCTCACCCAGCTGATCGTGGTCCTCGACGGCACCATCGTCAGCATCGCCCTCCCGCGAGCCCAGGCCGCTCTCGGCCTCACGGACGGCCAGCGCCAGTGGGTCGTCACCGCCTACGCCCTCGCCTTCGGGGCGCTGCTGCTGCTCGGCGGTCGCATCGCCGACTATCTCGGTCGCAAGCGGACCTTCATGATCGGCATGGTCGGGTTCGGGGCGGCATCCCTCTTCGGCGGTCTGGCGCAGCAGGGATGGGAGCTCATCCTCGCGCGTGGCCTGCAGGGCGTCTTCGCCGCACTCCTGGCTCCGGCGGCGCTCGCTCTGCTGACCGTCACCTTCCCATCAGGGCGGGAGCGCAACACCGCGTTCGCGGTCTTCGGAACGGTGGCGGGAACGGGCGCGGCGATCGGACTGCTGCTCGGCGGATTCCTCACCGAGTTCACCGACTGGCGCTGGTGCCTGCTGGTCAACCTCTTCTTCGTCGCGGTAGGTATCGTCGGCGGGGCGCTCTTCCTCGCCGAGAGCCGCGCCGAGGGCGACAACCGCTACGACGTCTGGGGCGCGATCACCGTGACCCTGGGACTCGGATCTCTCGTCTACGGATTCAGCCTCGCAGAGAACGGCTGGGGCGACCCTCAGACGATCACGTTCCTCGCGCTCGGGGTGGTGCTGCTCGGCGTGTTCGTGTGGGTCGAGAGTCGGGTCGCACAGCCGCTGCTGCCGCTGCGAGTGGTGGCTGACCGCGTGCGCGGCGGCGCGTTCCTGATCCAGGCGGTCTCCGGCGCGATCATGATCGGCGCGACGCTCTATCTGACGTTCCACCTCCAGTTCGTACTCGGGATGGGCGCGCTGCCGGCGGGGGCTGCGACTCTTCCGCTGCCGATCGCGACGATGATCATCGCCCCCATCGCGACGAGGCTCCTGACGGTGATCGGTCCCCGGCCGATGCTGATCGTGGGGCCGCTCATCTCTGCCGCGGGGCTCTTCCTTCTGTCGGGAATCACCCCCGACGGGGCATACATCGTGCAGATCGCCCCGGCGCTCGTGCTCCTCGGAGTCGGCATGGGCTTCGTGTTCATACCGCTGCAGAACCTCGCCCTGACGGGAGTCGCGCCCCACGATGCCGGGGTCGCGTCGGCCGTCGCCAACTCCGCGATGCAGATCGGCGGATCGATCGGCCTGTCGGTGTTCACCGCGGTGTACGCGGCATCCGTCGGCGGGCACGCCCAGGCAGAGCTCTCTCCCTGGCAGCTCACCGACGCGTACGGCTGGATCTTCATCGTCGCGTCGATCCTCATGCTCGTCGCCGCCGTCATCGCCGCGGTGATGGTGCGGGGCACGAAGGACGAGCTGATGCCGGCGAATGCGGGCATGGCCGTCGGCGCGCACTGACGTGCTCGCAGCGAGCGTTCCCGACCGCGTCCGGAGGGATCGACGCTCAGGAACGCTCGCTGCGGCACGCCTCGGACCGAATGTCCGTGGCTCTTCGTACCGTGTGAGTATGCGAATCCTGCACACCTCCGACTGGCACATCGGCCGCACCTTCCATGGCAACTCGACCATGGACGCGCTGGCCGACGTGCTCGGAGCGCTGACGACGCAGGTTCGCGAGAACGCGGTCGATGTCGTCATCGTCGCCGGTGACGTCTTCGACTCGGCGACACCAGCCGGCGCCGCCTACACGCTGCTCGGTGACGCGCTCGTCGCACTGCACGAGACGGGAGCCCGAGTGATCGTGACGAGCGGCAACCACGACTCGGCCGCTCGTCTGGGATTCCAGGCGCGTCTGCTGCGCGACGGAATCCACGTGCTGACCGACCCCCTCGCCATCGGAACGCCCGTCACGGTGGCCGATGCCGACGGCCCGGTGCATTTCTTCGGGGTCCCGTACCTCGAGCCGGCGATCGTGCGTCAGCACTGGAGTGGTGTCGAGCTGCGCACGCAGGCGCAGACCTTGGCGCATGCGATGGATCTGGTGCGTGCAGGCATGGCCGAGCACCCCGGTCGGTCGGTCGCCATCGCCCACTGCTTCTCCGCCGGGGTCGACGCCACCGTCGGCCTCGAGCGCGAGGTGCGCCAGGGAGGCCTCGACGTCGTGCCGCTGGCCGTGTTCGACGGACCCGATTACGTCGCCCTCGGGCACATCCACGGTCGCCAGCAGATCAGCGAGCGCGTGCGCTACTCGGGCGCTCCGCTGCACTACAGCTTCGGCGAGCAGAGCAAGCCGCGCGGATCCTGGCTGGTCGAACTCGACGCGTCGGGCCTCGCATCGGTCGACTGGCTGGAGCTTCCGGTGCCGCGCCGCCTTGTCACGCTGACCGGCACGCTCGATGAGATCCTCTCACCAGACAACGTCTCGGCGCACGCCGACGACTGGGTGTGCGCCGTGTACACCGATGCGCTCGCCCAGACCGAGCCCATGCGTCGACTTCGCGAGCAGTACCCGCACTGCGCGATGGTGCAGCACCAGCCTTCCGAGCCGTCCGAGGCGGTCGAGCGCTCCTACGTCGAGAGGCTGCGCGGCGCCGTCACCGACCCCGAGCGCATCGAGGCCTTCCTCGAGCACGTGCGCTCAGGTCACGGCGCGACAGAGCGTGAGGGCGAGCTGATCCGCGAGGTCCTCGATGACCGCGTCCGCGCCGAAGCCCTCATCTAGTCCGGTGGCGACTCGATCTAGTCCGGTGGTGACTCAGTCTCGTCCGGTGGTGATTCAGTCTCGTCCGGTGGTGACTCAGTCTCGTCCGGTGACGCGACACCTCGATCACGCTCCTACAGTGAAGAAGAGACCCTGATGCAGTTGCACCGACTGGAGGTCGAAGGATTCGGCCCGTTCCGTGAGCGGCAGATCGTCGACTTCGACGCGTTCTCCGACGACGGGATCTTCCTGATCGCCGGGCGCACAGGTGCGGGCAAGTCCAGCATCCTCGATGCGGTCTGCTTCGGCCTCTATGGCGGAGTCCCCCGGTACGAGAGCGGTGAGAAGCGCCTGCGCAGCGATCACTGCGAGCCCGACGACCTCACCGAGGTCATGGTCGAGTTCAGCACGCCGGCCGGGAGATACCGCGTGAGACGGTCGCCTGACTACGAGCGCCCCAAGAAGCGGGGCGGCGGCATGACGATGCAGTCGGCGGCCGTGCAACTCGACACGATGGTCGGCGGGGAGTGGATCGGTCTCGCCGCGAAGGAACGCGAGGCCGCGTACGAGCTCGATGCGATCCTGCAGCTCAGTCGTGAGCAGTTCCTCCAGGTCATCCTGCTCGCGCAGAACCGATTCTCGGAGTTCCTGCTCGCAGGCAGCAGGGAGCGGCAGGCGCTGTTGAGGCGACTGTTCGGCACCGAGCGTTTCGAAGACGTGCAGGCGCGGTTCGACGAGAGACGCAGAGCGGCGGAGCAGTCGCTGGGTGCGCGGCTGGCCACGGTCGCGGCTCGCCTCGACGAAGGGCAGAGGCTGGTCGACAGCGCCGAACTCGGACGCGACAGCGAGCCCCAGGCGGAAGAGGCTCACGCGGAAGAGGCTCAGACGGTCGCGGACGAGCCCCTCGCGGTGACGACCGAGGAACGCCTCGACGGATTGCGCCGCGCGAAGGCCCGGGCCGACTATCGGGCGGAGCGCCGTGCAGCGGAGCGCGTCGATGCCGAGAAGCGGTCGGACGACGCCGATGCCGCGCTCGCGATCCTGCGCGATGAGCAGCGGGCGCAGGTCGAGCGGGATCGGGCCAGAGCAGCGCTCGAGAGTCTCGAGGCTGAAGAGCAGCGGATCGCGGACGCGCGCACGGAACTGCATGACGCCAGGACGGCGGAGCTGCTGCGCGCGCCCATCGCCACCGCAGCGACCGCAGCATCGGCGCTCGATGGGGCCACCGACGCCGAGACGCGGGCACGTGCGGCGTGGGAGGTGCGCGGTATCGTCGCAGACGACCTCGCAGAGTGGGTGGCGGAGCGCACCAGACAGACCGGGGCGTGGCAGCGAGCGGCAGAGCTGGAACGGACAGCCCCGGCGCTCGACGCCGAGTCGGCCGCAGCATCTGACGCGATGGCGGAGGCCGCGGCACGCCTCGAGGCGGTAGAGGCCGATCGCGTCGAGCTCCCCGCCGAGCTCGAGAGGCTCACGATCGCGCGCGACGCCGCCAGGCAGCTCGCCTCGCGCAGGGATGACCTCGCCGCGGCGCGAGACGCCGCCGCCGTGCGGCACGCGGCGACGCTCGAGGCCGTGCGCCTCGAAGCTGCCCTCGCCGGCGCGGAGCGCGCCCTCGCAGAGGAGAGCACTGCGCTCGCCGGTGCGCAGGCAGCCCTCGCCCAGCTCAGACAGCGGCGACTCGACGGCTTCGCGGGTGAGCTCGCCGGTGCGTTGAACGACGGCGATGCATGCCCGGTATGCGGATCGCATGAGCATCCGGCGCCCGCTGTGCACGTGGATCCCGTCTCGGCCGACGATGTCGACGAGGCCGAGAGCGTCCGCGATGCCCTCATGCGGCGTGAGCGGGAGGCCGTCGAAGCGACATCCTCGCTTCGTGCCGAACTCGCCGCGGCGATCACCCGTGCAGACGGCCGCGAGGTCGATGGCGCCGTTGCGGAGCTCACCGATGCGACCACCGCGTACGAGCAGAGCACGGAGGCGGCAGTTCGACAGGCAGCGCTCGATCAGCAGCGCGACGCACTGGTCGAACGCATCCGTCGTCTCGACGACGACCGCGAACGTGATTCTGCCGCGCTGGCCGCGGCGCGAGAAGCGCATGCACTGGTGTCTCAGCGCATCGAGGAGACGCGAAAGGCCGTCACCGAGGCGAAGGGCACGTATGGCTCCGTGGCCGAACGGCTCACGGCGACACTCGCCGAGGTGCAGGATGCCGCGGCGCTGGCCGAGGCTGCGGCAGAAAGAGCGCGCAGAGCTGAGGCCGCGACCGCTGCGCGAGCTGAGCTGGATGCGGTGCTCGAGGCGTCCGAATTCGACGGAATCGCTGCGGTCGAGCGGGCACTCCGTTCCACGGCCGCGCAGACGGCGCTCGAGAGCCGGATCACCGAGCACACGGTCCAGAAGGAGAAAGAACGCGCCATCCTCCTTCCACTCGAACTGCGCACCCTCCCGGAGGAGGCGATAGATCTCGGTCCCGCCGAACTGGCCTCGCTCGCCGCCCGGCAGCGCTGGTCCGCTGCGGTCGATGAGGCGGGGCGTGCGACCGCTGTGGCCGAGCAGCTGAGCGCGATCATCGAGGCTGCGGCCGCCGAGCACGCGCGCACCGCGGCCGAAGCCGCCGACTACGAGGTTCTCCGCAGTCTCGCCGACACCATCGCCGGCCGGGGAGCGAACACTCGCAAGATGACGCTCGAGACGTTCGTCCTGGCCGCCGAGCTCGAGGAGATCGTCGATGCCGCGAACCGCCGACTCGGAGACATGTCGACGGGCCGCTACCAGCTGCGCCATTCCGACGCGCTTGCCGCCCGCGGAGCAGCGTCGGGTCTGGGCATCGTCGTGTTCGACGCTTTCACCGGGCAGACTCGCCCCGCGCAATCGCTGTCAGGAGGAGAGACATTCCTCAGCTCCCTCGCCCTCGCGCTGGGTCTCGCCGAGGTCGTCACAGCGCGCGCCGGCGGCATCCGTCTTGACACCCTGTTCATCGACGAGGGATTCGGCTCCCTCGACGGAGACACCCTCGACGTCGCGATGCGCACGCTCGACGAGCTCCGTCAGGGAGGACGCACGGTCGGCGTGATCAGTCATGTGGAGGCGATGCAGGAGCAGATCCCTGCTCAGTTGCGGGTGCGCGCGACGGCGGAAGGGCCGAGCGTGATCGAAGCGCGCTGAGACCCCGCCCTCGCCGTGTTGCTGTCGACCGTGCGCGTTCGGAGGGAGACGGTGTCAGACGCCGTATTCTCGGCGGATCCGTTCACGGAGCTGCACGCTGCACCGGGCGATCGCCTCACGGAAGTCGACGATCGCGCCGTCTTCGGCGCGGTCCGAGATCGCACGGAATGCGCGGATCGGAACACCGAACTGCTGGGCGACCCAGATGTACGCGTAGGTCTCCATATCGATCAGTCCGGCGCCGGAACGTCGGATGGCGGCGCTGATCCCGGAATCGCCGATGAAGCTGTCACCGGTGGCGATCAGCACCCCCTCTCGGCCCGTGGACACGCGTGGGGGCAGCGACACATGGTGACCCGCGATGCCGTCGAGGTCGAACACGTCGTGCTGCAGGGCGCTGCCGATCTCGTGGGCGGTCGCGTCGAGTTCAGGATCTATGCCGCCGGCGGTCCCGACGACCACGACTTCGGAGTACTCCCGGGCATCGAGGGCGCGCGTGAGGGCGAACACCGCCTGCATCTTGCCCTCGCCGGTGACGAGGCGGTCGAATCCCTCGAGCTCCTCCGGGAATGCTTGGAGTTCGGAGGCCATGGCTGCGACGAGAAGTTTCACCCCGTCATCCTCGCAGGTGCATCGATCGCCGCGAAGTCAAGTGCGTGCGATCGCCGACATCTCGATGTAACACTGGGGGAGGATACTGACGTCGGGTAGACCGGAGGAACACATGACCCTGCAGCAGCAGATCTCTGACGCACTCGGAGTGAAGTCCGAGATCGACCCCGAGGTCGAGGTGGAACGCCGGGTGCGGTTCCTCGCCGACTACCTGCGCACCACGGGCGCCAAGGGCTTCGTCCTGGGCATCTCGGGAGGCCAGGACTCGACCCTCGCCGGTCGTATGGCGCAGCTCGCGGTCGAGCGCGTGCGCGCCGAGGGCGGGGATGCGAAGTTCCTCGCGGTTCGCCTGCCGTATCGGGTGCAGAAGGATGCGGCGGACGCCGAGGCGGCGCTCGAGTTCATCGCCCCTGACTCGTCCGTCGAGGTGAACATCCAGAACGGCGTCGACGGAGTCGAGGAGGACATCGAGTTCGCCGTCACGAGCGACATCAGCGACTTCAACCGCGGCAACATCAAGGCACGCGTGCGCATGGTGACGCAGTACGCGCTTGCGGGGCACGATGGCCTGCTCGTGATCGGCACCGACCATGCGGCCGAAGCCGTGACGGGCTTCTACACGAAGTTCGGCGACGGCGCCGCTGACATCCTTCCGCTGTCCGGCCTGTCGAAGAGACAGGGCCGCTCGCTGCTGCTTCTTCTCGGAGCACCCGACCAGCTCGCCTACAAGGTGCCGACCGCCGATCTTCTCGACGGGCAGCCGGGCCGCGCCGACGAAGACGAGCTGGGGCTCACCTACGAGCAGATCGACGACTTCCTCGAGGGGCATGAAGTCGACCCCGATGTCGCGGGGCGCATCGAATCGCGCTACCTCGCCACCCAGCACAAGCGGAACCTGCCGGTGACGCCCGACGACACCTGGTGGCGCTGACACGAGCCCATCGTGATCCCGTGTCGGATGCCGCGGCTAGTGTCGAAGCATCCGACAGAACGGGAGCATCGTGCGGATCGACACTCAGGCGCAGCGCGTCATCTGGAGCGCGAGCGACCTCAAGGCGGCCGCCGAATGCGAGTTCGCGTGGTGTCGGGCGATCGACGCCAAGCTCGGTCGTGTGCCGGCCGTCGAAGACCCTGAAGACGCGACGCTCGCGCGCGCCGCAGCGCTCGGAGACGTCCATGAGCAGAACGTGCTCGCTCGATACATCGACGTCCTCGGCGAAGATCGGGTGCACCGCATCGAGAAGGTGTCGTCGGTCGACGCCGAGGGGCTCGCGGCAGCCGTCGAAGAGACGGTGCAGGCGCTCGGGTCTGACGCGGTCGTCGTGTTCCAAGCGGCGTTCGCGACGCCCGAGTTCGTCGGATTCGCCGATTTTCTGAAGCGCGACGACGATGGCCGCTGGCGGGTGCAGGATTCCAAGCTCGCCCGAAAGGCCAGAGTCACGGCTCTCATGCAGCTCGCGGCATACGTCGACCAGCTCGACAGACTTGGAATCCCTCGATCCGACGAGGTCGATCTCCTGCTCGGCGACGGATCGACCAGCACCCACGCCGTCGATGATCTCTTGCCGCTGTTCCAGGTGAGAAGGGCTCGGCTGCGTGCGCTGATCGCCGACCGCAGGATCGATGATCCGTCTCCCGGCGCGGCGCTCGCCTGGGGCGACGAGCGGGGCGATCTCGAGATCGTGGCGTGCGGTCGTTGCGCGACCTGCGAAGAGCAGGTGATCGCACATCGCGATCTGTTGATGGTCGCGCGGATGCGGCCTGTGCAGCGCGCGCGGCTGCGCGCGGCCGGCATCGAGACCATCGACGCGCTGGCGGCGGCGACTGCTGTGCCGCAGGGCATGAACACCGACACCTTCGAGACGCTGCGTGCGCAGGCGCAGCTGCAGCTGAGGGCCGATGCCGAGGGCACGCCTACCTACGACGTGCACTATGCGGCGGCGATCCATACGCTTCCTGTGCCGAGCCACGGTGACATCTTCTTCGACTTCGAGGGCGATCCCCTCTACACCGAACCGGCGCCGGACGGCCAGACGCACTGGGGTATCGACTACCTCTTCGGCTGGGTCGACAACACCGATCAGTACACCGCGCTCTGGGCGCATGACTTCGCCGCGGAGCGCGAGGCGTTCGAACGATTCCTCGACTTCGTGAAAGTTCGCCGAGCCGCGCATCCCGGTATGCACATCTATCACTACGCCCCGTATGAGACGTCTCACCTCGTGGCCATGGCGGCGCGACACGGCGTGCGAGAGGGCGAGATCGATCGGCTGCTGCGGGAGGGGGTGTTCGTCGACCTCTACCCGTTGGTGCTGCGCACCGTGCGGGTCGGATCGCGGTCGTACTCGATCAAGAAGCTCGAGCCTCTGTACATGGGCGAAGACGTGCGCACGAGCGACGTCCAGAAGGGCGACGATTCGATCGTCCAGTACGTCGCGGCGCGGGAGTTCGCCGCCGCGGGCGCGCAGGCCGAAGCCGAGGCGGTGTTCGCCGACCTCGCCGACTACAACCGCTACGACTGCGTGTCGACCAGGCGCCTGCGCAACTGGCTGATCGAGATCGCGAAGAAAGAGGGGGTGAACCCCGCCCCACCCGACGAAGCCGACGAGGTGATCTACGAGCCCTCTCCGCGGTCGGTGGCCCTGCTCGCCGACGCCGAGCGCGCGGTGGATGCCGGCGACGACGGTCAGGTGCATCGCATCGCGGCTGCCGCTATCGACTACTTCCCGCGCGAGGCGAAGAGCTTCTGGGTATCGCACTTCCAGCGGCTCCGCGAACCCGTCACGATGTGGGACGGCACTCGCGACGTCGTGCGGGTCGACCGGGCCTCATCGACCGTCCGGCGTGACTGGAGCATCGCGGAAGGGCGCCGGGTGATGTCGCGCGACATCGAGGTCCGTGGTGAGGTGTCGCCCGGCACCACACTCGGCTCCGGTTCCCAGCCTTTCGCTCTGTATCCGGTTCGCGCGCCTTTCGACACCGAAGTGCCGTCTCGCGCCGTGCACGTGCCGCACACGGTCACGGTCGCCGAGGTGCTCGGCGACGGTTACCTGATCACAGAGACGGCGATCCAGGGGCAGACATGGGATGAGCTGCCGCTCGCTCTGACGCCGGCGGCACCCCCGCGTGTCGTCTCGCTGCAGGGCGCGATCGACGAATGGGCCGATACGGTGCACGCCGCCGCGCCGGGCTTCCCGCACGACGCGGCGACCGACATCCTGCGACGCATCCCGCCGCGCACGATCTCGGGCGGCACGCTGCCGGCGAAGGGCGACGACACGATCGATGCGATCGTGCGCGGGATCCTCGAGCTCGACCGCAGCTATCTCGCCGTGCAGGGCCCTCCGGGCACCGGCAAGACCTACACCGGCTCGCAGGTGATCGCACGTCTCGTCAACGACCACGGCTTCACCGTCGGTGTGGTGGCGCAGTCTCACGCGATCATCGAGAACCTGCTCGAGCGTGTGGTCGCCGACGGAGTCCCCGCGGCGCAGGTCGCCAAAGCGCCGAAAGATCCCTCGGCAGACCCGTCGTACACGGTGATCCCGAAGAACGGCATGGCGTCTTTTCTGGGCGAGCACGCCCAGCACGGGGCGGTCGTGGGAGGCACTGCCTGGGACTTCAGCAACACCTCGCGCGTCGAGCGAGGGGGCCTCGACCTGCTCGTGGTCGACGAGGCCGGCCAGTTCTCGCTCGCCTCGACGATCGCCGTCGCCGCGGGGGCGCAGCGGCTGCTGCTGCTCGGTGACCCTCAGCAGCTTCCGCAGGTCAGCCAGGGAGCACACCCCGAGCCCGTCGACACCTCGGCTCTCGGGTGGGTCATGGAGGGCGATCCGGTCGTCAGGCCCGACTATGGGTACTTCCTGGCGCGATCCTGGCGAATGCACCCGAACGTCGCCGCCCCCGTGTCGACACTCGCCTATGCCGGCCAGCTCGCCTCGGCCCCTGGCACCGAGCTGAGGTCGCTGGAGGGGGTCGACCCAGGATTGCACATCGTCCCGCTCCGTCATCGCGGAAATGCCACGCAGTCGCCCGAAGAGGCGGCCGAGGTCGTGGCGCTGGTGCGAGATCTCGTCGGTCGCAGGTTCACCGACAATGACCCGGATGCCACCGCGCGGCCTCTCGCGCAGCGCGACATCATCGTCGTCGCACCCTACAACGCGCAGCGTCAGCTGGTGCTCGACGCACTCGATGCGGCCGGCTTCCCGGATGTACCCGTCGGCACCGTCGACAACTTCCAGGGCAAGGAGGCCGTCGTGTCGATCACGACGCTCGCGGCGTCCAGCGGACGCGACGCCCCGCGCGGCCCGGAGTTCCTGCTGCTGCAGAATCGACTGAACGTCGCGATCTCGAGAGCCCAGGTGGCGGCGTACCTGATCCACTCGCCGGCGCTTCTCGACGACCTCCCGCGCACGCCAGAAGGCGTGGCGCGGTTGAGCGCCTTCGCCCGACTCGTCGGGGTGGTGGACTGACGCCGTGCGTCGGGAGACATGACGATGCACACGACCGATGACATCCTGCGCGCCTCAGCCGCGTGGGTGTGGTTTCCCCGCGACAGCGAGCACGAGAAGACCGATCTGCAGCTGGTCCGGTACCCCGAGCGGTTCGGTGGTGGCGTACGAGGCTCGCAGGTCGACTCCGACGCTGATGCGGGCACGGTTCTCGACCGCGCTGTCCATCGCACCAGGGACTGGGGAGAGCGCGAGCTCCGGTTCTGGACCAACGAATCCGATCGCCCCGACCTCGAAGACGAGCTCCGCCGCCGCGGAGCCGAGCACACCGACACCGTCGCGGTGTTCGCCCGCAGGATCGACGGTGCCGCGATCGATGTCCCCGCGCAGACCACTGCAGAGGTCGTGCGGACGATCGACCAGGTGCGCGAGGTCGACGCGATCAACGTGTCCGTCTGGCAGCAGCAGCCACTCGATGACGAGGGCCTCAGAACAGAACTCCACGACGTGATCTCGACGTTCGAAGCGGGAACGCACGTCCGTGTTCTCGGACGCCTCGACCGTCGGGCGGTGAGCACCGGCGGGTGCACGATCGTCGACGGATTCGTTCGGCTGTGGGGCGCCGCGACCCTCGAGGAGGCGCGTGGCCGGGGCGCCTACCGGGCGGTCCTGGCGGAGCGAGTGCGCGTCAGCGCCTCATTCGGGGCGACCACGGCGCTGGTCAAGGGTCGCACCGCGACGTCTGCACCCATCCTCGCGAGAGCCGGTTTCACATACTACGGAGACGAACGTGCCTACCTGCTGAAGTTGTGAGTCGGGCCGCCGGCATGTGCGCACGCCGTCAAGACGCGCGAGCGTCAGACCGTGCCGTAGAGGCGGTCTCCGGCGTCACCGAGACCAGGCACGATGTAGCCCTTCTCGTTGAGGCGCTCATCGAGAGCGCCCAGAACGAGTGTGACGTCGCGGTCGCCGACGAGTGCCTCGATGGCTGCGACTCCCTCAGGCGTGCCGAGCAGGCAGATCGCCGTGACATCCTTGGCCCCGCGGTCGAAGAGGAACTGGATGGCTGCGGCCAGCGAGCCTCCGGTCGCGAGCATCGGGTCGATGGCGAAGCACTGGCGGTCGCTCAGATCGTCGGGAAGGCGCTCGGCGTAGGTGGTCGGCTCGAAGGTCGTCTCGTCGCGGACCATGCCGAGGAAGCCGACCTCTGCGGTCGGCAGCAGCTTGACGAGACCCTCGAGCATGCCGAGGCCCGCGCGCAGGATGGGCACGACGATCGGGCGCGGCTCGGAGATCTTCACGCCCATCGTCGTCGTCACCGGGGTGGTGATCTCGATGGGGCTGACCTTCACGTTGCGCGTCGCCTCGTACGCGAGAAGGGTCACGAGCTCCTCGGTCAACTGGCGGAAGACGGGTGACGGTGTGCGGTGGTCGCGCAGGACCGACAGCTTGTGAGTGACGAGAGGGTGGTCGGCGACGTGGACACGCATGGATACAGGCTAATGCGCCCGACGCTCCCGCACGACATCGGATCCGCGGCAGCCGACCGTGAGGAGGCGTCGCGCTGTCGGTAGGCTCGACGCATGACCGCCGCCGACGAGATCGCGATGGGCCGTGCGCTCCAGCTCGCGGCCGAAGCCGCGGCGGCATCCGAGATCCCGGTCGGCGCCGTGGTGCTCGACGAGGTGGGCAGGATCGTCGCCGAGGGGCGCAACAACCGCGAGGCGACGAACGACCCCACGGGGCACGCCGAGATCGAGGCGCTGCGCGCAGCGGCGGCGTCCGTCGGCTCGTGGAATCTCGACGGCCACACCCTCGTGGTCACGCTGGAACCGTGCGTCATGTGCGCGGGGGCGATCCTGCAGGCACGCATCGGGCGCGTGGTGTTCGGCGCCTGGGACGAGAAGGCGGGCGCGGCGGGGTCCAAGTACGACGTTCTCCGCGACCGGCGTCTGCCCTATCGGGCGGAGGTCATCGGGGGAGTCGACGCCGATGCCGCCACCCTGCTGCTGCGCGACTTCTTCGAGCAGCGCCGCTGAGACGCGGCGGGCGACCGAGGTCAGTCCGACGACTTGAGCACGAACACGTCGGTCGACGGCTCGGGATCGAGCGACGGGCGGTAGACGTCGGGTTCGATGTAGATGACGCGTGCGATCGGCAGCGCTTCACGGATGCGGGCCTCGATCGCATCGATGTCCTCGGCTGCTTCGCGCAGGGGCTTGTCGGCGTTGAGCGCGATCTTCGCCGCGACCATCAGCTCATCGGGTCCGAGGTACAGCGTCTTCATGTGGATGATCTTCTCGATCTCGTCGCCCGCGTTGATCGCGTCGACGATGCGATCGTGATCCGCCGAGGTCGCGCCTTCGCCCACGAGCAGGCTCTTGGTCTCGATCCCGAGCACGATCGCGATGACCACCAGCAGGATGCCGATCATCAGGGTGCCGAGGGCATCGAAGACGGGGTTCCCGGTGATCACGGTCAGCCCGACGCCGAGCAGCGCGAAGGTCAGTCCCGTGAGAGCTCCGACGTCTTCCAACAGCACGACGGGCAGCTCCGGGGCCTTCGCGCGCCGGACGAACGACACCCAGGACTGATCCTCATCGCGGACGAGGTTGCTCTCCTTCACCGCGGTGCGCAGCGAGAAGGACTCGAGTCCGATCGCGATCACCAGCACGACGATCGGGAGCCACCACCATGTCGGATCGAGTTCATGGGGGTGCGTGAGCTTGTCGATCGCCTCATAGATGGCGAACAGACCACCGACCGAGAACAGGATGATCGACACCACGAAGGCGTAGACGTACCGCTCGCGCCCGTATCCGAACGGATGCGCGCGGTCTGCTTCTCGCTTCGCCTTGCGCCCACCCAGCATCAGCAGCAGCTGGTTGCCGGAGTCGGCGACCGAGTGGATCGCCTCGGCGAGCATCGAGGCGGATCCCGAGAGCGCCCACGCGACGAACTTCGCCAGGGCGATGCCCAGATTCGCCAGGAACGCCGCGAGGATGGCCTTGCCGCCGCCGGATGCACTCATGCGACGAGTCTAGGTCCGCTGACCCCCTGTCGTCGGGTGCGCCCGCCGTAGGATGACGACATGGCTGACTCTCTTCCCGCTCTCGCGTTCCTCGGTGCCGGTTCCATGGGCGGTGCGATCCTGCGGGGGGTGGTCGCATCCGGCATCCGGGTCGATGGGGGAATAACGGCCACGAACCGCACGGCCGAGAAGGCAGCGGCCCTTGCCGACCTCGATGGGGTCACGAGCATCGCGCTGTCCGAGACCATCGACGGAAACGCCGATGCGGTCGCGGAGGCCCGGATCGTGCTGGTGGGCGTGAAGCCCGCGATGGTCCCCGACCTGCTGCGCGAGATCGCACCGCATCTCGCCGATGATGCGATCGTCGTGAGCCTCGCCGCGGGCGTCACCCTCCAGACCTTCGCCGACAACCTCGGCGCCGATGTGCGGGTCATCCGGTCGATGCCGAACACGCCATCGACGGTAGGCAAGGGGGTCACGGGTCTCGCGGCGGGCCCTGCGGCGTCCGCCGACGACCTCGCCCTCGTGCACCGCCTCTTCGAGACCGTGGGGGCTGTCGTCGAGGTTCCCGAGTCGCAGATCGACGCGCTGTCGACCATCTCGGGGTCGGGCCCGGCCTACGTCTACCTGCTGATCGAGGAGCTGACCAAGGCCGCAGTCGGCATGGGCTTCAGCGAGTCCGACGCGCGCACCATGGTGGAGCAGACGTTCATCGGAGCGACCGCACTGCTCGACGCGTCGGGTGAGGAGCCGCACGAGCTGCGCCGCCGCGTCACGAGCCCCAATGGCACCACGGAGCGAGCTGTCGCCGTGCTGCAGGACGCGCACCTCGACCGCACCTTCGCGGATGCCGCCGCAGCGGCTCTGGCGCGCGCGAAGGAACTGGCGACCGGAGCCTGACATGCGGCTGCGGTTCTCGGGTGCGATCTGGTTCTGGCGCGGCCCCGCGCCCTTCCACTTCGTCACGGTGCCGCCGGCCGAGAGCGAGATGATCGGCGACGTGGCGAGCGTCGTCACCTACGGCTGGGGCATGATCCCGGCGACCGTGACGATCGGGAGCACCACGGTGACGACTGCTCTCTGGCCGAAGGACGGCGGATACATCGTGCCGATCAAGAAGGTGCTGCAGGACCGCGAGAGCATCACGATCGACGACGTCGTCGAAGTGGCTCTCGACATCGATGCCTGACGCCCGGCTCCCGACGCGACGAGCGGATGTCGCTCAGCGGTCGAGCGCCGCGAAGCGCTCGATGTCGCCGTTGGTTCCCGAGACGATGATGAGGTCGTGGTTGGTGACGATCGTGTTCGCCTCGGCGTAGCGGAACGGCTTGCCGGGGCTCTTCACTCCGACGACGGTGACCTTGTACTTGCTGCGCACACCGGATTCGTTCAGGCCGACTCCGCGGATGAACTTCGGCGGGTACATCTTGGCCAGCACGAAGTCGTCGTCGAAGCGGATGAAGTCGAGCATGCGGCCCGAGACGAGGTGAGCGACGCGCTCGCCGGCTTCGCGCTCGGGGTAGATCACGTGGTTCGCGCCGACGCGGGCGAGGATCTTGCCGTGCGACTGCGACACCGCTTTGGCCCAGATCTGCGGGACCTTGAGATCCACGAGGTTCGCGGTGATCAGCACCGACGCCTCGATCGACGAGCCGACGGCGACGACGGCGACCTGGAAGTCCTGAGCGCCGATCTGACGCAGCGCGTCGATGTTCTTCGCATCCGCCTGCACGGTGTGCGTGACGCGGTCAGACCACTTCTGCACGAGTTCGAGGTTGTCGTCGATCGCGAGCACCTCGCGGTCGAGACGGTCGAGTTCACCCGCGCAGGCTGCACCGAACCGGCCGAGACCGATGACGAGGACGGGCGCGTCGCCCCGGAGGACTTCAACCAACGATCGGCCTTTCCACGGGCAGTGAGTAATACTGCGTTCGCGATGTCGCGGCGACCGCCGCGGCGAGAGTCACTGTACCAACGCGCCCCATGAAGATGGTGGTCGCGAGCACGTACGAGGCGGAGTCGGGGAGCTCCGCGGTCAGGCCCGTCGACAGCCCCACGGTGCCGAACGCCGAGATCACGTCGAAGAGGACATGGCTGATGTCGGCCTTGGTTATCTGGGAGATGATGATCGTCGAGAGCGCCACGATCGTGGCTCCCCACGCGACGACGCTGAGGGCCACTCGCTGGACGTCGCTGGGGATGCGGCGGCCGAATGCCTCGACCGACTGGCGCCCCTTGGCCTCCGACCACACGGCGATCGCGAGCACCGCGAGGGTCGTGACCTTGATGCCGCCGGCGGTGGATGCCGAGCCGCCACCGACGAACATCAGCATGCTGGCGGCCAGCAGCGACGAGCCGTTGAGGTCGTCCATCTCGATCACGTTGAACCCGCCGGAGCGGGTCATGGCCGAGAGGAAGAAGGCCTGGAACGTGGTGTCAGCCGCATCCATCGAGCCGAAGGTCTTCGGGTTGGCGTACTCGAGCACGAGGAACACGACCGCGCCGAGTACGAACAGCAGCACGGTGGTGACGAGCGTGAGCTTGGTGTGCAGCGACCACTTCTTCACGTGCCAGACGTGCTTGGCGAGCGTGTAGATGACGGGGAAGCCGATGCTTCCGAGGAACACTCCGACCATCAGCAGCGACAACACCAGATAGTCGTCGGCGAACACCGCCACGCCACCGGCGTTCGGCGCGAAACCGGTGTTGGTGAAGGCCATGGCCGCGAAGTACGGTGCCTCCCAGAGCGCGGCGATCGGCTCGACGCCGGCCATCACGAGTGCGGGGTAGAGCAGGATCGCGAGCGCGCCCTCGATGATCAGCGCCGAGACCGCGACCGTCGTCAGCAGCTGGCCGACCTCACCCAGTCGCACGGTCTGGCTCTCGTTGACGACTCCGCCGTGCGCACGCATGGGGTTCGTGTCGCCCGCGGCCATGAGCTTGGCGCGCAGACCGAGCCGCTTGGAGATCAGCATGCCCATCAGTGACGCGAGGGTCAGCACGCCGAGGGCGCCGATGTTCACGCCGACGAAGATCAGCACGTGACCGAACGGCGACCAGTGCGTCGCCATGTCGACGGTGGCAAGACCCGTGACGCAGATGGTGGAGACCGCGGTGAACAGCGCGTCGGCCAGAGGCGTCACGGTGCGAGAGGCCGACGCGATCGGCAGCGAGAGCAGCACGGTGAAGACGAGGATGAGCAGCGCGAAGATCACGATCGCGAAGCGCGAGGGCGACGACGTGATCAGGTGCTTGCCCCAGGATGCGGCGTTCTGGAGCCGCTGTCGAGGAGACGACGCCGAAACGATGCCCGACATCGCGTCCCCCTTCGTTCTGCGTGCCGCGCGATCCGCGGCTGCACGACGCCGATCGCCGAGCCTTCGTCATGGTACTCCGTGCCGGGGACGACTACCCTGATCACATGACGGACATCTTCGACGTGATCGCAGACGGTACGAGGCGAGACATCCTCCAGCTCCTCCTGCGTCGCACCACCGAAGGGGATGCCGGCACGAGCGTCAGTCAGATCGTCGCCGACCTGGGCATCAGTCAGCCGACCGTCTCGAAGCATCTGAAGGTGCTCCGCGAGGCCGAACTCGTCAGTGTGCGAGAAGACGGCCAGCGCCGCTTCTACAGCCTGGCCGTCCAGCCGCTCGGCGTCGTGGACGACTGGCTCGTGCCGTTCCTCATGGACGCCTATGGCGACGACGCACCCGACATCGACTACCCGGGGCAGCCGCTGCCCGGCAGCGCCGCGCATGCCGCCGAGGTCGTCGGCCGCGCGGCCGCATCCGCGAAGCACGTCGTCGAGACGGCGCTCAAGCGGTTCGGCGCCTGACACCGTCGGTGGACACACGTCGCCCCTGACGATCGGGGGGCGTGTCGTCAGGGGCGAAGCCGCGGGCCCCAGCCCGCGTGGACTCGGGATGGTGCCATCGTGAGTCGTGGGATCACCTTCCCAGAGCATTCTGAGCGGATCCGGCATACATCCTATGTCTCTGCTGGGACTGCTCATCGATCACACAGGCCACATGGGTTTACACGCGTCCCAGGTTCCCCATAGAGTGTGCACAATCGAGAAAGGGGTACGTGGGATGCCCGAGGTTCCTGATGTCCGGTTCCTTACGGTGGCCGAGGTCGCCGAGCTCATGCGCGTGTCGAAGATGACCGTCTATCGGATGGTGCACGCTGGGGAGCTGCCTGCCATCCGCTTCGGTCGCAGTTTCCGGGTGCCGGAGTCCGCGGTCGCCGACGCGCTGCAGCGGCCCATCGCCGACGTGGGCTGACCCCTCGGCGACGGTCTCGCAGGGACGTGCAGCAGGAGCTCCACGATTTGCTAGACTGATCCGAGGCATTTTTCCGTGCCCGTACCCGGGTGTCCGTCACCGACGACACCCAGCCACTGACTTAGTGAGGTTTCCGTGGGTTCTGTCATCAAGAAGCGCCGCAAGCGCATGGCGAAGAAGAAGCACCGCAAGCTGCTTCGTAAGACTCGCCACCAGCGTCGCAACAAGAAGTAAGCGACCAGACACGAGCGCCTGTCTCCGGACGGGCGCTTTGTGTCTCTATCCCCGGTTTCCCACTCGTCGCAGGAGCATGCCATGAAGTCGATCACCGTCACCGAGCTCGCTGAGCGCTCGAACACCCCGCTCATCGACGTCCGCGAGGTCGATGAGTTCGCCGCGGGGCATGTTCCGGGTGCCATCAACATCCCGATGTCCGAGATCGGCAACCGCCTGGAAGAACTTCCGTCCGAGTCTTTCGACGTCATCTGCCAGGCCGGTGGCCGTTCGGCCCGCGTCGTCGAGGCGCTCGAGTCCCGCGGTTACGACGCGACGAACGTCGAAGGCGGTACCGGCGAATGGATCGCCCAGGGACGCTCTGTCGAGGTGCCTTCGGCGTGACCACGCTGACCCTCATCGGCAAGCCGGACTGCCATCTGTGCGACGTCGCCTCCGAGATCATCGACGCCGTGGTCGCTGAGCTTCCGGATGCCGCGGCCGGACGCATCGAGATCGTCGAGGCGTCCATCCAGGACGACCCCGCACTGTACGAGCTGTGGTGGGAGAAGATCCCCGTCGTCCTGATCGACGGCGACCTGCACGCGCACTGGCGGCTGTCCGCCGACCGGCTGCGTGAGGCTCTCGAAGAGGCCGTCCAGGAGGACGCGCTCGGAAAGGACCCGCGATGATCCGACACGTCGTCAGCTGGAAGCTGGCCGCAGAAGACGCCGTCGAGCGCGCCGAGCAGGCCGCAGAGGTCGCCCGACGCCTGAACGCCCTCGATGGCGTGGTGCCGCAGCTGCGATCGATCTCGGCGGGTGCGAACACCGCCTATCCCGACACCAACTGGGATGTCACGCTCATCGCGGACTTCGATTCGATCGCCGCGCTCGAGGAGTATCAGGTGCATCCTGCGCACGAAGAGGTCGTCGCGTACGTGCGGTCGGTGGTCGCTTCGCGTGCCGCCGTCGACTTCGAGGTCTGACCTGTAACACGGCTGTCATATTCGGTCACACTTGCAACACAAATGTGATCCGCTGAGGGCGGCTGGCGGCACGTTCGGCCGGGTGGCGCATGTTTAGATGTTCTCCTACCCGTCCGTGGGAAACACACCCTCGTCCTTCAGGAGCTGACATGCAGCGTCGCAACATCATCGCCGGGATCGCGCTCGCCGCGACCGCCACCCTCGCCCTCGCAGGCTGTGCGACCGGGGCAGGTGCCGGATCCGGTGAGCCGGCGGCGGGCGACGAGTACGACCTCATCGAGGCCGGCACGCTGACGGTCTGCTCCGACATCCCCTACGCGCCCTTCGAGTTCGAGGGCGGCGACAACGGCACCGGCTACACCGGCTTCGACATCGATCTGCTCGACGCGATCGCCAAGGAGCTCGACCTCAAGCTCGCGGTGCAGGATGTCGGCTTCGACGCTCTGCAGTCGGGCACCACCCTGGCCGCAGGACAGTGCGACATCGGCGCCTCCGCGATGACGATCACCGACGAGCGCAAGGCGAACATCGACTTCTCCGAGCCGTACTACGAGTCGCTGCAGTCGCTGCTCGTCCGCACGGACTCCGGCATCGAGTCGATCGACGACCTGTCGGGCAAGAACGTCGGCGTCCAGCAGGGCACGACCGGCGAGTCGTACGCGACCGAGAACGCCGAGGGCGCGCAGCTCGTGCAGTACCCCTCCGACGGTGAGCTGTGGCCCGCCATGCAGGCCGGTCAGATCGATGCGATCCTGCAGGACCAGCCGGTGAACCTCGAGCACGAGAAGGCCGACAGCGCCTACAAGATCGTCGAGGAGTACGAGACCGGCGAGTCGTACGGCTTCGCGTTCGCGAAGGGCGAGAAGGATGCGCTGCGCGAGGCTATCGACGGCGCTCTGCAGGATCTGCGCGACAGCGGCGACTACCAGACGATCTACGACACCTACTTCACCGCGAAGTAATCGGCGAGCGACGTAGGACAGGGAGACCTTGACAATGGCGTTGAGGCGCACCACGAAGAGCAAGCTGTATCGGTACACCGTCTATGTGGTGCTGATCGCGGTCGTCGTCTGGCTGATCGTCAGCACCGACTGGGCACGGATCGCGCAGCTGTACTTCAATCCGGAGATCGCGGCGAAGATGCTCCCGGGCATCATCACCACCGCGCTCGTCAACACGCTGTGGTTCACCGCGGTCGCTTTCGCCGGCGGCCTGCTGCTCGGCATCGTGCTGGCGTTGCTGAAGCTGTCGAGCATCGGGCCTTTCCGATGGATCGCGACGGCGTGGATCGAGCTGTTCCGCGGGCTTCCCGCGATCCTCACGATCTTCGCCATCGCCTTCATCCTGCCGATCGGACTCGGTGTGCCGGGAACGAAGCTCGGCGGGCCGGTGGTGCTCGGTCTGATCGGTCTGATCCTGGTGGCATCGGCCTACATGGCCGAGACCATCCGAGCGGGCATCCAGGCGGTTCCGAAGGGACAGACGGAGGCGGCCCGATCTCTCGGCATGTCTCCCATGAAGACGACCTTCTGGATCGTGGTGCCCCAGGGGTTCCGCATCATCATCCCGCCGCTGACGAACGAGTTCGTGCTGCTGCTGAAGGACACCTCGCTGCTCTTCGTGGCCGGGTCCTTCATCTGGTCGAAGGAGCTGACGAACTTCGCCCGTGACGCGAGCACGCAGAACGCGAACGGCACGCCGCTCATCATGGCCGCGGCGCTCTACCTGATCGTGACGATCCCCCTCACGCGCTTCAGCGCGTACCTGGAACGAAGGATGTCGAGGCAGCGATGATCACCGATCTGATTGACGTCCACGCGCCCGCGATCGACCTGCAGGGGCTCGTGAAGAGCTTCGGCGACAACGAGGTGCTCAAGGGCATCGACCTCACCGTCTCGGCCGGAGAGGTCGTCTGCATCATCGGGCCCTCCGGATCCGGCAAGTCGACGCTGCTGCGCTCGGTGAACCTGCTCGAGGAGCCGACCGGCGGCAAGGTGCTCATCGAGGGCATCGACATCACCGATCCCGATGTCGACATCGACCGCGTGCGCACCCGCATCGGCATGGTGTTCCAGAGCTTCAACCTGTTCCCGCACCTCGATGTGATGGGCAACCTCATGATCGCGCAGCAGCGCGTGAAGAAGCGCTCCAAGGCTGAGGCCGAGCGGGTCGCGAAGGAGATGCTCGGTCGGGTCGGGCTCGCCGAGAAGGCGGACGCATTCCCCGGTCATCTCTCGGGCGGTCAGCAGCAACGCGTCGCGATCGCGCGGGCACTCTGCATGAATCCCGACATGATGCTGTTCGACGAGCCGACCTCTGCGCTCGACCCCGAACTGGTCGGCGAGGTGCTGCAGGTGATGCGCTCGCTCGCAGACGAGGGCATGACGATGCTCGTCGTCACGCACGAGATGGGTTTCGCCCGCGAGGTCGGGTCCCGCCTGATCTTCATGGACGGCGGCCACATCGTCGAAGAGGGCGACCCGCGCGAGGTGCTCGCCAACCCGCAGCATCCGCGTACGCAGGACTTCCTCGCGCGCGTGCTCTGAGCGCGCGAGATGCGAGACGCCTCTAATCCGCAGGAGGGGCGTCGATGACCCAGCCTTATGTGAAGCGGTCTGTGATCTCAGATCTCGACAACCTCGGCATTAGCCGCGTTGCGGCGAATCGAATCGATTCCGTTCAGAGCGGCAGGTTTTGTAACGTAGCTCTCACTGGTTGCGATCACCTCACCGTTGCCGGCCTTGAGGCGAAAACGATAGGCACCGGATCGGTCAGTGTAGAGCTCAAACTTACCTGCCATGAGGTGTCCCCTTCGTGATAAGGCCCGGCCCAGTCAAAAGCCCGAACTCGGTCATCGCGCGCTGCATTTTCGAGTGCTGTTGTCGACTGTGCCTGTCGGGAGGATGCCGGATCCACCTAAAGCTTAGCCTTCGACCAAGCGCCGTCAGAGTCCCACAGCCCGTCACGGTGTTCTTTTCAGCGCAGCCAGCGCCACATCTAGAATTTGCGCAGCTGGAATGGTCTCGTCTGACCCCTTTTCCCGGTCGGGCGGCGCCGCGAGCACGCGATGGGAGAACACCCGATAGATGTCGGCTTGAACATCATCCGTCAGAGGCTCGATGAAAGCAGGGAACGACTTGAGCTGAACCTCCATGCTCTTTGCCCAGTTGAACATGCGGCGATGTTGTCCAGCCTGTCGACCAAGGTACGCGGTTAGCGTGCCGACGCCGAGTACGATCGTCCCGTGCGAGATAACCCTCATCCATCGCACAGTGTCGGAATACACCGAAGGCGTCCAATCGATGAAGGTAAAGGCGACCGCAACCCCGATGGCGAGAATAATGCCCGCGATAGTCACCGTGCGAAAGCGGTTCGCCGCTTCTTTTTCCTCTGTTGCGTACTCTCCGAAGTAGTCGGCGAGCGTGTAGGAACCGACTGTGCCAGCGGCGGTCTGAGCCTTGACGACGGAGTCCGATAGCTCACCAAGCATCTTCCTCTGACGCGCTAGCACGTCTCCATCGCCGAGCACGTAGGAAGTATGTTCTAGGAGATCCGTAGCCGAGTTCAGGATTCGAGCGTAGCCAGCCTCTGTTGCAGGACTCGGAGTCGCGCCTTTTAATGCGTCGAGCGAAGCGTTGGCGACATTGAATGCCCATCCCTGGAAGACGCTAGCGGCATCACGCTTCTTTATAACTCCTAGGGCTGCATTTGCGTCATCTGCGATGGAGCGCATCCGATCGCTCATGGCGTGGTCAACGCTTGGATCTGTCGCAAAGTCCTCGACGAAGTTCAGAATGGAATTAGCCTGCTCGACTAGGGTCCGGGTCGAGCCCTCAAGGCCGAAACTGGCGATCTTCTGGAGGCGCGACGACATGAACGAAACGCTACTAGATCAACGCCGAGTTGCCCATCGATAGCGCAACCAGTTCACTGATTCCGCCATGATCGCGCGGCCAGAATGCCCCACGACTACTACGTCGTCGAGCGGATTTTAGTTCGATGATTCAGGCCTCGACGACCTCGGCATCCGCGGCGTTGCGGCGGACGGACTCAATGCCGTTCAACGCGGCGGCCCTCGAGGAGTAGCCCTCACTGATCGCGATGACCTCGCCGTTGCCGGACTTGAGGCGGAACCGGTACTCGCCGGACTTGTCGGTGTACAGCTCGAACTTGCCTGCCATGAGGCGTCCTTTCTCTGACGGATCGAGGGAGCGGGCCCCTCGGGGATCACGGTATCCCGGAGTACTGGCCCAGGGCTAGAGGACGAGTCAGCCTCGAGGATGCACGGCCACGGGCTCGGGCGCCACAGCGATCCGCACTCGATCGCCGAACGCCGGGTGGATGCCGGGGGAGTGCTGCAGACGCACCAGCTCACCGGATTCCGTGCGGACGAGCGTGCGCCGCATGCTGCCGAGGAACGTGCTCTCCTGCACGAGCGCGTCGGTCGCCGCATCCGCTTCGGACGCGAAGTGCACGTTCTCGGGACGCAGGTAGACGTCGACGGGGCCGTCGGCCGGGGACTGCAAAGGAAGTCGCTGACCCCACACCACGACATGGTCGCCCTCGGCGACGCCCGAGACCACGCTCGACAGGCCGACGAAGGCGGCCACTCCCGCAGTCGACGGTGTCGTGTAGAGCTGCTCCGGGGTGCCGATCTGCTCGATCCGCCCGGAGTTCATCACGGCGATCCTGTCGGAGACCGCGAGGGCCTCTTCCTGGTCGTGGGTGACGAACACGGTGGTGATGCCGAGTCGCAGCTGGATGCGGCGGATCTCGTCGCGCAGCTGCACTCGCACCTTCGCGTCGAGAGCCGAGAGCGGTTCGTCGAGCAGCAGCACCTTCGGTTCGGTCACCAGCGCACGGGCGAGCGCCACACGCTGCTGCTGTCCTCCCGAGAGCTGGTGGGGGTAGCGGTCGGCGAAGTCGGAGAGGCCGACGAGTGCCAGAGCGTCGAGTGCGCGCTTCGCGGCCTCGCTCTTGCCGATGCCCCGCCGACGCAACCCGAACGCGGTGTTCTCGGCGACGCGCAGGTGGGGGAACAGCGAGTACGACTGGAAGACCATGCCGATGTCGCGCTTGTTCGTCGGCACGCGAGAGACGTCTCCGCCGTCGAGCAGCACCGCGCCGCTGTCGAGCCCTTCGAGACCTGCGAGCACCCGCAGCAGCGTGGTCTTGCCGCACCCCGAGGGCCCGAGGAGCGAGACGAACTCACCGGGCGCGATGTCGAGATCGACACCGTGCAGCACGGTGGTGCCCGAGTAGCTCTTCACGATGCTCTGCAGCTGCACGCGTGTGCCCTCGCCCGCCTCGGCGAGCAGCATGTTGTCGGCGGTCTGGGGGAGGGTCATGAGCGGGCCTTTCCGGTGCCGCGAGCGACGCGGCCGATGAGGAGGAGCAGGAGGAAGACGAACAGCAGCGCCAGCAGGGTGAAGATCGCCGGCGCGTAGGGATCCTGCTTCTGCACGACGACCATGGCCGTCTGGAACACCTGGCGGTTGAGGAGCGAGGCGATCGTGAACTCGCCGAGCACGACGGCGATCGAGATCAGCGACGCGGCGAGCAGACCCTGACGCAGGTTGGGAGCGAGCACCCGGAGGACGACGGTCGGCCAGCTGGCGCCGAGCGATCGGGCGGCCTCGGCGAGCGTGCGCAGGTCTGCGGCGTCGATCGACGCCTGGATCGAGCGATAGGCGAAAGGCAGCACGGTGATGCCGTACGCGAAGGCCAGTGTCCAGGTTCCGGTGCCGAATGCTCGACCGATCTGGAGGTAGATCGGAGCGAGTCCGACGACGAGCACGATCGCGGGGATCGAGATCGGCAGCAGGACGGCAAACTCGAAGAGCGGCTTGAGCTTCGCGAAGCGGAGATTCACCAGGATCATCGTCGGTGCGAGCAGCAGCAGCACGATCGCCACAGTCACCGCGGCGAGGATGAGCGAGTTGCCCAGACCCATCCAGATCGGCTTGATCGCAGCGGATTTCGTCGGGTCGAACAGCGCCGCCCAGCGCTCGAAGCCGAGGGACCCGTCGGTCTGGCGCAGCGTATACAGGAAGGTCGAGATCAGCGGGATCGCGAAGAACGCTCCGACGACGATGCCGATGACCCACCGGGTCACGAGGGAGGGACCGAGACGGTTCACGACTGCCACCTCGCTGCCCGGCGCTGGATGAGCGAGTACAGGGCCATCACGACTCCCACGATCACGATCATGCCGAGAGCGAGGGCTCCGGCCAGGTTCTCGCGGCCGAGCACGGTCTCGCTCGTGAGCGCGGCACGGATCTGCAGGGGCACGATCTGCGACCCCTGGCTGGCGAGAGCGGCGGCGGTCGCGTACGACGAGAAGGCGTTCGCGAAGAGCAGCAGCAGACTTGCGAGGAACGAGGGGGCGAGCACGGGGATGCCGATGCGCAGCCAGAAGCTCGAGCGCGTACCGCCGAGAGTGAGGTTCGCCTCGGCCCACTGCGGCTTGAGCGCGGCGAGTGCGGGCATGAAGGTGATCACCATCAGCGGGATCTGGAAGTAGATGTACGGCAGGATGAGCCCGGGAAGCTCGTACAGCCAGGTTCCGTTCGCGTAGATGTCGATGCCGAAGGAATCCTGGAGGAAGAGCTTGAGCACGCCCTGGATGCCGATCGTGGCGATGAACGCGAACGCGAGCATGACGCCGCCGAACTGGGCGAGCACGCCGGCGGCGGCATCCACGGTCGAGCGCACCGCACCGTCCGGATTCATGCCGAGCAGGGCATAGCAGACGAGAGCGCCGACGATCGCGCCGACCACGGCGGTCAGCAGCGACAGTCCGGCGGAGTTCGCGAAGGTGGTGAGGACGACGGGATCGCCGAGCGCGGAGACGTTCGACCAAGTGAAGCTGCCGTCCTTCGTGAAGAACCCCGAGCCGATGGCGAGAACGGTCGGGACTGCGAGGAACAGCAGGACATATGCCGCGAAGGGCACGAGACCCAGCCAGGCGAGGGATGGCGCGGAGCGCTGGGCCCGC
>Ga0308166_1000971_pt1 | contig 33368 bp, 28 predicted proteins | sample PhyCR2_2_FD_202137 | JGI IMG/M metagenome (GOLD analysis project Ga0308166, IMG submission 202137) | Phyllosphere microbial communities from UC Gill Tract Community Farm, Albany, California, United States - DLSLCC.R2 | ecosystem: Host-associated > Plants > Phyllosphere > Unclassified | place...
TACAAGGTCTGCATTCCATTAGAAATATAGCGGAGGTAATTAGCCGCATCGATTGGCTCCGGCTGAGCTTCTGCAGCCAGTTGTCCGCGCAGACTAAAGAGCCCACGGACCTCGCTGAGCGTAGTACTGATCTTTGTAAGTGTGCGCGCGTCTTCGTCATCGATGTTGTGATATGGAATGGATTGCAGGATCGCAAGAAGCTGACTTAGGCGCTCAGCGTAAAGGTTCAAGATCTCAGGCCGCTTTTTTGCAGTTGGCGTAATGCCCGAGTACTCATCCAGAATACGTCCGACGTATACACCCTGAAGCAGAGCCTTAAGCAGATAGCTCGCACGAATTTCCTCACGTTCTCTTTTACGATCGCGTGGGTCGCGAGCGCGAGCTCGTCGAAAATCTGACATCTCGCGAAGACGTTGCTTGCCAAACTGACGTGCTGAAAACCATATCGCTAGCACAGAGCCAACTGCTTGTACCCATGCGGCCCAAGCGCTCGCGTCAGGCGCTGGCCATTTGTGCGCTGCAAACAAAAGCCGAACCAGTTGGTGCAGCGCAAACAGAGCAAAGAATCCTAGCGTCGCTAGAAGAATTCGTTCGACGGTTTTCATCCGCTTCCCCGAGGTGGTTTGAATCTCGATGATACCGATAACCTCTTCGTTGAAGTATGAGTTTGGAGAAACCCATGGATTTGAAGACTAGCCTGGGCACGTCACTGCCGGCGGTCGGAGCGTCTGCTGTCCGCAGCGCCGGCGACGTGTCGTCGCCCGATCCGCCGCCGGTGATCGGCCTCGGCCAGGACGAGCGCGAGGTGTACGACTACATCTGCGACTCGCTGCGCAACGCTGGCATCGAGCACGTCACCGCCCGGCATGCCGATCGCGATTATCGTGTGCACCTTCATCGACTGGATCAGGGCGAGCACGGTTTTCTTTGCAGGCCCATCTTTAACCCAACGATCGAGCAGGTTGATCATCGGGGCTTCGTGCTAAGTGGATTTGAGACCTGTTTGATTGAAGGGACAGTGCATCACGTGGAACAGGTCTGGCTTGTGCGGCTATACACTACCCCACAGGTTTAGCCGACTTGGCGCTGGCTAACTGACTACCGAACGACCCAGCGGATGCACGATGCGAGGGCCAGCACAGCAACGCGGCTGAATGAAAAACGGCCGCCGAGGCGACCGTTCGTTGGTAAATCCCTGAAAACGCTGGAATTCTCACTTTGTGAAAACAGATGAATTTGATAAGTCATTCTTTTCTTAGAATTCGGTGAGGCGGCTGTTGGGGCTCGAACCCACGACATCAGGGCCCACAATCCCTCGACTCGGCAAGAAATTTGTGTAAAATAGAAGCATAATTATTTGCCCCTCGGATAGGAAATGCCGGAATTATCCAAAGACTTTATTGCGCTGCTGCAATATCTTCTACCTGGCTTCTTAGTTGCTTGGATCTGTTACGGGCTTACGTCGCATCAAAAGCCTGTACAGTTTGAGAGGGTAATTCAGGCATTGATCTATGCACTTTTCGTGCATTTCATCGTTGTGGTCATACGATGGGCTTGTTTGAAGCTCGGCGAGCAGTGGTCTGGAGGAACGTGGTCATCCGAATCTGAGCTTTTTGTTTCCTTACTAGTAGCACTAGCGGTCGGTGTTGGCTTCTCTTTTTTGATAAACTCCGACTGGATACACAGGCTATTCAGAAATTGTGGACTATCGACAAGGAGTAGTCACCCATCGGAATGGTGTACCGCATTTGATGCCGAAAAGAAATATATCGTTGCGCATTTGAAGGATGAACGCAGGTTATATGGATGGCCCCATATCTGGCCATCTGATCCTACTAAAGGCCACTTGTTCTTATCCCATGCACATTGGATCGACGACGCCGACGGTAGCGTGGAAGGGCCGGCCTTAGAGATTATGATTGACGTGGCAGACATAAAATGGATTGAGTTCATTTCAGAAAGGACAGTATGACAACAAAGCCGCCGGCAAGTTCGCCAAATAAAAACCTCCCTCTGCCAGCTGGAAGGCGGGATCATGCAAACGTCAATCCTCCACCGAGCTATCCGAAGCCACCACCGCCAAGGAATCCTCCTCCTCCTAAAACCAAGTGATAGGTCTTGCAGAGAATGAGGCGATTAAGATGACTCTACAGGAATGACGATGGAGCTGTTGAGAAAAGTCAACTGGCGCCCCATGACATTTCTGCTGCCGGTATGGGCGCTGATCAGTGCGACTTTGTACTTGTGGGGATATTGGTCAGTATTCTCAATTAATATTCTTCAGTATGGGGGGGCTGTCTGATGTGGTGCTGTCAGCGATCTTTCCGCTGATAGGCGCGCTTTTGTACATCATTTTCGGTATGCAGATATCGGAACTGATTTCTCAAGTGACTAGTCCCCTCCTGAAGAAAGGAGGCCTAGCTAGTGCGCTAGGATGGCGGCAACTTAACAGAAACGTCTGGCCGATAAAGCTAATATTTTTGGTTGGTGGGGCGTTGTTTATGCTCTCCACACATGAGGATAAGTGGATCTGGTTTCCATGGATTATTGGGTTCCCGATGATGCCAAGTGTGGTGGTCGCCTTGCAAAGCCTTCGGGTCGTCCGAAGTGGTATAGATGCATCGATACTTGCGACATTGCTGCTTTTTGGTCCCCCGATGTCATTTAGTGCTGGCCACGAGCGGGCAATGGCAATCTTGGAGGGAAAGAAATATATTTATTTAATGCACGACATTGGGAAACTGGCTGTTGAAAAAGCGGGTGTTATTGGGAGTCGTCCCCGCTTTTTAGGGCACGTTGGGGATTTCAATTTCTTTTTTGAGCCAAGGTTGAGGGCGGTTTCTATCGTAAAAGAACACGATGATGTTACCGTTGTCTTTGGAATGTATTCGGAGAAAAAGGAGACCACTTTAGAGCGACTATTATCCGCTCCTCCGTGGGAGGTATTTGAGTATGGTCTGACAACAGGCGCCGATGGGCACGTCAGGTAGACCGGTGACATCTCAATTTGTCTAAATAGTCGGCCCAACGCTGCATCATTTCCCTGCGTGCGGGGAGGTGCACGGTGCGGTTATATGCGCGACCGTTGACGTCTTTTACTTGATGCGCCAACTGATGTTCAATTAAATCCACGCGCTCGCCTAGCACCTCATCTATTATAGTTCGCGCCATCGCGCGGAACCCATGCCCTGTTATCACTTCTTTGTCAAACCCCATCGCACGAAGCGCGGCGTTGACAGTGTTGTCACTCATAGGACGCTGAATGGTGCGGATACTTGGGAAGACAAAGCGCACCGGACCAGTAATTTGTTGCATGCCGCGCAGAACATCAAGGGCCTGCGTAGCGAGAGGTACAATGTGATCGACGCCCATCTTCATCTTGGCTGCTGGTATAGGCCAAGTAGCTGTGTCGAAGTCGATTTCTGACCACTCGGCGGTGCGCAGTTCGCCTGGTCGGACAAACACCAGAGGCGCAAGTTTCAAAGCTGAGCGCACGTGAGGATGTCCTTGATAACCATCGATCGCACGGAGGAGCGCGCCGACCATACTCGGTTCGGTGATCGCGGCGTAGTGTTTTTGCTCAGGCTCCTCCAGTGCACGGTGCAAGCCAGCTGTCACGTTGACCTGGGCGGCCTCTATAAGCATTGCGTATTCAAAGATCTGCCCACAGTAACCCAGCACGCGCCTTGCCGAGTCATGTGCTCCTCGCGCTTCGATTTTTGCTAGCGCCCCTAAGATGTCACGCGGGCGAAGTGTTGCAATTGGTATCCCGCCGATGGCGGGAAAGATGTCCCGGTCGAGCCAGCTCTGAACACGAGACTGAGTCTTGGGACCGCGACGCGTTGCTGTCTTCTGCAGCCACTGTCGCGCGAGTGCCTCAAACGTCTCGGAGGACGCTCTGCTGCATTTTTATTTAAGCGACTTCTTCAGCACCCCTGGATCGTTGCCAGCGGCGAGCTGCTCGCGCGCCTCGTCACGTTTCTTCCTGGCTGCAGCGAGGGTAACGGCAGGATATACCCCAAGAGCGAGCGTCTTCTGTTTGCCGCCAAAACGGTAGCTCAGGCGCCAGTACTTGCCAGCACTTTTCACAAAAAGATAGAGCCCGCCGCCATCTGTGTGCTTGTCGCCAGCCGGCTTGCCACTATGCTTTACCTGCCGGATGAAGGTGTCCGTCAATGCATACTTCCGGCTGTTGTTGGTACTTTTGCTCGTGCCGTTTGAGGTACCAAGGAAAAGTACCAACAAATTGTCGAGATGGGATGATACAGGAAGATATGCGGAGGTATTGCAGAAGCGGCACCGTTGCGAGCTTTGCAGGTTCTGATGGGACTTGCTGATACGGTCTGAAATGCCAGGCTGGTCCCCCCGACTGGAATCGAACCAGTATCCCACGCTTAGGAGGCATGTGCACTATCCATTGTGCTACGGGGAGGACGCTGAGCGAGCGCAATTATAGCCGACCGGCCGGCAAATGTTAGTGTCCATGGCGGTCTGTCGGTACAATGCCGGCTTCACGCATTGAAAGCAGGTCATCATGGCAGTCATTTCCCTCTCGCAAGCGCAACTGGCCTTCGGTCACCACGCGCTCCTCGATCACGCCGAATTCTCGCTGGAGACCGGCGAACGCGTCGGGCTGATCGGTCGTAACGGCACCGGCAAGTCGTCGCTGCTGAAAATTATTTCGGGCCGCCAGAAGCTGGACGACGGCCTGCTGGTCATGCAGCAGGGCGTCCAGATCGCCTATGTCGAGCAGGAGCCCCAGTTCGAGCCGGAGATGTCCGTGTTCGACGCCGTCGCGTCCGGGCTGGGCGAACTGCCGGCGCTGGTCAAGGAATACGACGCGCTGACGGGCCAGTTCGGCCAGGGCGACGACGATGCGCTGATGGAACGCATGCACGACATCCAGGTCAAACTGGATGCGGCAGATGCCTGGAGCATCAATAACAAGGTGGAGCAGACGCTGGAGCGACTCAACCTGGGCGCGGATGCGCTGATGAAGACGCTGTCCGGCGGTATGCAGAAGCGCGTGGCGCTGGCCCGCGCGCTGGTGGCCGGGCCGGACGTGCTGCTGCTCGACGAACCGACCAACCACCTGGACTTCACGTCGATCCAGTGGCTGGAAGGGCTGCTGCGCGACTTCAAGGGCAGCGTGCTGTTCATTACCCACGACCGCTCGTTCCTGGACAATGTGGCGACCCGTATCGTCGAACTGGACCGCGGCCGGCTGATGTCGTATCCCGGCAATTTCACCACGTACCAGACACGCAAGGCGGAGCAGCTGGCGATCGAGGAAATCGAGAACGCCAAGTTCGACAAGTTCCTGGCGCAGGAAGAAGTATGGATCCGCAAGGGCGTGCAGGCCCGCCGTACCCGCGACGAAGGCCGCGTGCGCCGGCTCGAGCGCCTGCGCGAACAACGTGCGGTGCGCCGCGACCAGCAGGGCCAGGTGCGCCTCGAGGTCACGTCCGGCGAGCGTTCCGGCAAGATCGTTGCGGAACTGGAGAACGTGGGCAGGCATTTCGGCGACAAGGTCATCGTGCGTGACTTCACGACGACGATCCTGCGCGGCGACAAGGTCGGCCTGATCGGTGCCAACGGCGCCGGCAAGACGACGCTGCTCAAGCTCATCCTGGGTGAGGACCAGCCCGACAGCGGCACGGTCAAGCAGGGCACCAAGCTGCAGGTGGCGTATTTTGACCAGATGCGCACGCAGCTGAACGAGGAAGCCAGCCTGGCCGATACGATCTCGCCCGGCAGCGAATGGGTCGAAGTCAATGGCCAGAAAAAGCACGTGATGAGCTATCTGGGCGACTTCCTGTTTGCGCCGGAACGCGCCCGCTCGCCCGTCAAGACGCTGTCCGGTGGCGAGCGCAACCGGCTGCTGCTGGCACGCCTGTTCGCCAAGCCGGCCAATGTGCTGGTGCTTGACGAACCCACCAATGACCTCGATATCGACACGCTGGAGCTGCTCGAGGAGCTGCTGGAAGAGTACCAGGGCACGGTATTCCTCGTCAGCCACGATCGCATGTTCCTCGACAACGTCGTCACGCAGGTGATCGTTGCCGAAGGCGGCGGCGTGTGGCGCGATTACATCGGCGGCTATACCGACTGGGAACGGGTGCGCGCAACCGCGGCCGCGGCGGTGCGCAAGCCCGAGGCGAAGGGCGACGGCAAATCCGCAAAGGCTGCCCCGGCGGCGCCGGCGGCGCCGAAAAAGAAGCTGAGCTTCAAGGAGCAGCGCGAACTCGATGAGCTGCCGCAAACGATCGCATCGCTGGAGGCGGAGCAGGCGTCGCTGAACGTTATGCTGACGGACCCGGATCTTTACAAGAAGGGGCCGGCCGAGGCCAAGCTGTTGCAGGAACGCATGACGAAAATCGAAGATTCGCTGATGAAGGCGCTGGAACGCTGGGAAGAAATCGAGTCGCGCGCCAGCTGACGGCCGTTTGTTTCATTTCCGTTACGCACGATTGTTACGCTACAGGTCGGCCAAGTTGTTGTAAAATTTGCCAAAGTGGCTGCGCTGGGTCGGCCATCTTGACGGAACTTGGAAACACCTATGACATTGCCGCAGCGCTCGACCAACACCCCAGCCGCAGTACCCCGGCGCGCCGACGCGCCCGCTGGTGGTGCTGTCGCGCGTATTCTCCCTTTTGCCGCCTATATCGCGTTTGTCGCCATTGCTGACGGGCTCAGCTGGCTGGGTATGGCGGATCGCGACTTGCGCTGGCTGTACGCTGTCAAGATCGGTGTCGTGGTGGCGCTGCTGCTCGCGTTCCGGCGCTCATACGTCGAGCTGGCCCGTCCTGCGATGAGTGCGGCGACCGCCGCCTTGTCCGCAGCCGTCGGCGTGGTCGTCCTCCTGCTGTGGATTAACCTCGATGCGGGCTGGATGCAGATCGGCGCCTCCCCCGGTTTCGATCCCGGCAATGGCGCAGGCGGCATCGACTGGCTGCTCGTGGCCATCCGGCTGGCTGGCGCCGCACTGGTGGTGCCGTTGATGGAGGAACTCTTCTGGCGCTCTTTCCTGCTGCGCTGGCTCGAGGAACGCGACTTCCTGAATGTCGACGCGGCCCGCGTCGGCATGCGCTCCGTGCTCGTCACGGTCGTGCTGTTTGGCTTCGAACATAACCTCTGGCTGGCCGGCATCGTGGCCGGTGTCGCGTACAGCTGGCTGTACATGCGTACCAAAAACATATGGACTGCGGTCCTGGCCCATGCGGTCACGAACGGTCTGCTTGGCGTGTGGGTAATACAGACCGCCAGCTGGACTTACTGGTAATATTGCGGGATAGACAACAATTGAGTGCTAATAATGCTGAGTGATAAGTCCAACGTTGTAAGGTATGCGCCGATCGCCTTTGCCGCGTGGCTGTGCTGCGGTGCCGTCCAGGCGCAGATCAGCGATACCATCCACCCGATCGCCGTCATAGGGTATACGTATGACGACAATCTGCTGCGCCTGGCCGACAACGTTGCTCCCGGCGAGCAGCGGTCCGACCGGATGAAGTCCGCGCAAGCCGGACTGTTGTTCGATCGGCAGATCAGCCGCCAACGGCTGACGGGCCGCGCCAAGGTGTCGCGCGTTACCTTCGAACATTTCGACCAGCTCGACTATAACGGCAAGGATTTCGCGGCCGACTGGGCCTGGCAGCTGGGTAACCACCTCAACGGCAATGTCGGCGGCACGTACGTTGAAACGCTGACCTCGTTTACCGATTACCACAGCGACGAGCGCAACGTGAGAACGCAGAGCTCGCGTTATGGCAATGCGGCGTGGCGCTTCCACCCGAGCTGGCAGGTGCGCGGCAGTTTCGTGCGCAACAAGTTCGAGTACGAATTGCCGGCGCAACGCCTGAATAACCGTACCGAGGACATCAGCGAAGCGGGCACCGATTTCCTGGCGGCCAGCGGCAGCAGGTTCGGTATCGTGGCGCGCCGCCTGGAAGGGAAGTACGACACGCCGCGCGTGGTGAACGGGCAGCGGCTCGACGACGATTACGTGCAGGACGAGCTGAAGGCCAACGTCTACTGGCTGGCCAGCGGCATCACGCAGGTGCAGCTGCTGGCCGGATACGCCAAGCGCAAGCACGACCGCTTCACCAGCCGCGACTCGAGCGGCGCGAACGGCCGGGTGACGGTGAATTGGGCGCCGCTCGGCAAGGTCCGGTTCACGGCAGGCGCCTGGCGCGAGTTCGCGGCGGTCGAGAGCTCGATCATCACAAACAGCCTGAACAAAGGTTTCAGTGTCGGTGCGACCTGGGATATTTCCGCCAAGGTGCAGGCGAGCGTGACGGCCCGCCGCGAGAAGCGTCAGTTCGAACAGACGTCCGCGGTGATCTTCACGGGTGACGGCGACGACAAACTCGAGGGCAACACGGTGACGCTCGTCTGGGCACCGCTGCGCAGCGTCCAGCTCAGCGCCAGTGGCTTCCTGGACAAGCGTACGGGCAGCCGCCTGATCGGTTCCAGCGACTACCGCGCCAAGGGCGTGTCTCTTAATGCCAGCTTGCAGTTCTGAAGAAGTTCCCAATGACAATCAACGAAATTCCACTGATCTCTTTTTTTCAGCGTATCCTCGATCCGCTGATCATCATGGGCATGCTGTATGCGTCCTCGATGCTGTATGGCGAGCCCTTCACCGGCTATTCCCTGGTGCTGATGATCCTGGCGTTCTTTATCTCGTCCGCCATCTATCAGCACATCGACCCTTACCGCACCTGGCGCAGTGGCCGGATGCTGGCGTATTCGCGTGACGTGACGGTCGGGTGGGCGCTGACCGCAGCGGTGCTCGTCCTGCTGGGTTCGGTCAGCGGCCTCGATTACCACTATGAAGAGCGCGTCGTCCTGACGTGGTTTGTCGCGACGCCGTTTGTCCTGCTGGCGAGCCACCTTGCCGCGCGCAAGGTCGGGACCAATCCGGCCAGCGCCAGCGAAGTGCGCTCGGTGCTGATCGTCGGCGTCAACGACGTCGGCATCAAATTCGCGCAGACGACCGAGCGTTACCCCGGTCTCTTCATGCAGGTACGCGGGTTCTTCGACGACCGGACGGCGGACCGCCACCCGGCGAACCTGAGCTACCCGGTACTGGGCAAGATGAGCGACGTGGCGGCGTTTGTCCGCGAGAGCAACATCAAGATGATCTTCATCAGCCAGCCGATCTCGGCCCAGCCGCGCATCCGCAAACTGCTCGACGAACTGCAGGACACGACGGCGTCGGTCTACTTCCTGCCCGATATCTATGTATTCGACCTCATGCAGGCCCGGTTCGACAGTGTCGGCGGCATGCCCGTCATCGCGATCTGCGAGACGCCGTTCACCGGATTCAACAGCCTGGTCAAGCGGGCCAGCGACATCGTGCTGGCGCTGATCATCCAGTTGATGCTGTCGCCGCTGATGTTGCTGATCGCCATGGCAGTGAAGATGAGCTCCCCGGGCCCGGTCATCTTCCGGCAGCGCCGCTATGGCCTGTACGGCGAACAGATCTACGTCTACAAATTCCGTTCGATGACGGTCACCGAAGACGGCGCCAACGTCGTCCAGGCAAAGAAGGGCGATCAGCGTGTAACGAAAGTGGGGGCCTTCCTGCGCAAGACGTCGCTGGACGAGTTGCCGCAGTTTATTAATGTGCTGCAGGGCAGGATGAGTATTGTCGGGCCGCGGCCCCATGCAGTGGCGCACAATGAGCAATATCGCAAGCTCATCAAGGGATACATGTTGCGGCACAAGGCCAAACCGGGTATCACGGGATGGGCCCAGGTCAACGGCATGCGTGGCGAGACGGACACACTGGACAAGATGGAAGCGCGCATCCGCTACGATCTCGACTACCTGCGCAGCTGGTCGTTGTGGCTCGACCTGTGGATCATCATCAAGACAGTCAAGGTGGTGCTGGCGCGCGAAAACGCCCACTGATAAAGGCGGTTTTAAGGATTTATTCAGGCATGCCCACCCGTAGACCGTTAGAATAGTGATAACGCAGCTTTGTCATCACGGCGACGGGACGCAAGGTGCAATATGTTGCCAAATTGCTTCTAGTGTGATAATTTTGCAAATGTTCAATCGCCCGTCATCGCGCGATATCAATTAATCGGAGGAGTAATCTTGAAAGACATCCAGCAGTCTCGGTTCAAACGCTCGATGATGTGCACTGCGGCCATGCTGCTGGTCGCGACGCTTGCCGCATGCGGGGGCAAGGCAGAGAAAAAGCCGGGCCAGGCGCTCGCCAGCGTCAACGGTCAGGAGATCACGGTGTTGCAGCTCAATGAGGAGCTGATGCGCGCCAACGTGCCTGCCGCGCGTCAGGAAGCGGCGCGCAAGCAGATGCTGGAAGCGCTGATCGACCGCCAGCTGCTCGAATCCGAGGCTACCAAGGAGAAGATGGACCGCGATCCGAAGGTCATGCAGGCGATCGAGCGTGCCAAGTCGACCATCGTGGCGCAGGCCTACCTGCAAAAGCGGGTCGGCACGATTGCCCGTCCGACGGCGACGGAAGTCGAGGAATACTTCAACAAGAACCCGCAGCTGTTCGTCAACCGCAAGGTCTTCGACATGCGTCAGCTCGTTCTGGCCTCGAGCGACGTGACCGACAATGTCAAGGCGGCGATCGATGCCTCGAAGTCGCTGGATGAAGTCGCGGCCTGGCTGGATGAGCACAAGGTGAAATACGGTCGCGGTCAGCTGGCACGTTCGACGCAGGAACTGCCACCGGAGCTGGCTGGCAAATTGCTGGCGATGCCGAAGGGCCAGCTGTTCATCATCCGCGAAGGTGACCGCAGCATGCTGCTGTCCATCAACGAGGTGAAGGATGCTCCGGTCACGCTGGCACAGGCAACGCCGCAAATCGAGCAGTTCCTGGTCAACAAAAAGAACAAGGAAGCAGCGGAAGCGGAACTCAAGCGTCTGCGCGCGTCCGCGAAGATCGAGTATCTCGGCCAGACGCCGGCAGCGGCGACCGCTGCGACGCCGGCGGACGGCACGAAGCCGGCGGCTGGTGCCGACGATCACGCGCGCGGCGTGGCCGGGCTGAAGTAACACACAATAAATCAATACAAGAGGGATAAAATGTTCAAGCGATTCATGTTTTGGCTGGCTGCGGTAATGCTGGCAGGTGCCGCCGGGTTTGCCTCCGCGCAGTCCACGCTGGGTCCGGGTGACGTCGTCCGGATCTCCGTCTACGGCAGCCCCGATCTGACACTGGAAACACGTGTCACCGACAATGGCGGCATCACGTTCCCGCTGGTCGGGCAGGTACAGGTGGGCGGCTTGTCCGTGCCGCAGGCCGAAAAGAAACTTGCCGGTCTGCTCGAGAGCGGCGGCTATGTCCGCAAGGCCCAGGTCAATATCATTGTGACTGGCGCACAGAGCAGCCTCGTATCCGTCCTGGGCAATGTTAACCGTCCAGGCCGCTACCCGCTGGAGGCGAAGCGCACCGTTATGGACCTGCTGGCCGTTGCAGGCGGTATTGGTCCGGACGGCGGCGATACCATCACGCTGATCCGCAAGGTGAACGGCAAGCCGACCAAGGAATCCATCGACATCATCGAGATGGTCCGTACCGGCCAGCTGAACCGTGACCTCGAACTGGCTGCAAACGACATCATCTATGTCGAACGTGCTCCACGCTTCTACATCTACGGCGAAGTACAGCGCCCGGGCGCCTTCCGGCTCGAGCGTTCGATGACGGTGCTGCAGGCGCTGTCGGTTGGCGGCGGCCTGAGCCCTCGCGGTACCCAGCGCGGCATTGTCATCAAGCGTCGCGACGAACAAGGCAAACAACAGATCATTCCGGCGAAACATGACGACCTGGTCCAGACGGACGATGTGGTGTATGTGAAGGAAAGCTGGTTCTGACCCGCATTAAACCCATTTGAGAGTTTGCTATGAATTTCCACCAGTTTTTCCTGATCCTCCGCGCTCGACGCTGGATTCTGTTCGCGACGTTGCTGTTGACGGTCGGCGCGACGATGATCGTCAGCATGCTGCTGCCGAAGACCTACAAGGCCTCGGCAGCCGTGCTGATGAACTACAAGGGTGTCGATCCCGTGACCGGGCTGTCCATGCCTGGACAGCTGATGCCAGGCTATATGGCCACTCAGATCGACATCATCGCCAGCAAGAACGTTGCGCTGCGGGTGGTCGACCGGATGAAGCTGGCGGAAAGTCCCGCCGTCATTGCCCAGTTTAACGAAGCAACCGGTGGCGAAGGCAGCGTGCGCGACTGGCTCGCCGATCTGCTGCTGCAAAAGGTGGAGGTGGTGCCGTCGCGAGAAAGCAGCGTCGTCAACATCAGCTTCACCGGCAGCGATCCGCAGTTCGTCGCCGCGGTGGCGAACTCGTTTGCCGAGGAATACCAGCGCGCCACGATCCAGCTGAAGTCCGACCCGATGAAGAAGGCCACCGGCTACTTCAACGACCAGACCAAGCAACTGCGCGACAATCTGGAAGCGGCACAAAGTCGCCTGTCGAAGTACCAGCAGGACCATGGCATCGTCAGTGTCGACAATCGCGTCGACGTCGAAAACCAGCGCCTGAACGATTTGTCGGCTCAGCTCGTTGCAGCCCAGGCGCAGGCCATGGAAGCGACCTCGCGGCAGCGTTCCGCCCAGGGCAACGCCGATGCGCCGGACGTGGCCAACAACCCGATCGTGCAGAATCTGAAGATGAGCCTGGCGACCGCCGAGAGCCGGCTGGCGGAAATCGGCCAGCGCCTGGGTCGTAATCACCCGCAATATCTCAGCGCCCGCGCCGAGGCGGACCGTCTGCGCACCGAACTGGGCACAGCCACGCGCTCGACGTCGGCTTCGGTCGGCAACAACGCGTCCATCCTCGTCCAGCGCGAAGGCGCGCTGCGTCAGGCACTGGCGGAGCAGAAAGCGAAAGTGCTGGAACTGAACCGTACCCGCGACGAAATGAACGTCCTGCAAAAAGACGTCGAGAGCGCGCTGCGCGCGTTCGACATCACATCGCAGCGTCTGGCACAGACGCGTATCGAAGGGCAGGCGGACCAGTCAGACGTCGCAATGCTGAACCCCGCAGTGGCGCCAACGCGCCCATCGGGCCCGAAAGTGATGCTCAATACGATCCTGGCACTGTTCATGGGCACGCTGTTGGGCGTCGGTTTCTCGATGCTGGCGGAAATGATGGATCGGCGCGTGCGCAGTGAGGGAGACCTCAGCGATCTGCTGCAAGTCCCTGTGCTGGGCGACATCTCGTGGAAGGCCCCGGCCCGCAAACGGTTGAGCCCATTCAACATCTTCACGCCGCGCAAACTGCGCCTCAACTAGGATGGAACAGAACATGAATTCCGCACTGCAATCGGTTACCCCACCGGCGTCCGTCAATCGTGGCGGCGAGTCGAATATCGGCAGCCTGCTGCTCGAGTCGGGCAAGATCACGCCGGAAAACGCCGAGCGCGTGCTGCGTATGCAGAAAGAGCTGGGCATCCGCTTCGGCGAGGCCGCGCAACGCCTTGGGCTCATCAACGAATCCGACATCCAGGAAGTCCTGGCGCGTCAGTTCGATTACCCGTACCTGCAGCCGGGCGCGGGCAAGTTTTCCGACAAGCTCGTCGCGGCCTACCAGCCGTTCAGCCCGCAGGTCGAGCGCTTGCGCGCCGTACGCAGCCAGCTGATGCTGCGCTGGATGGCGCGGGGTCACAAATCGCTGGTCATTGCCAGCGTGGCCCCGGGCGAGGGTGCGAGCCTGTTCGCGGCCAATCTGGCCGTCGTGTTCTCCCAACTGGGCGAGCAGACGTTGCTGGTCGATGCGAACCTTCGTGCGCCTGCCCAGGCACGTATTTTCGATCTGCGCAACCGGCAGGGCCTGTCCGATATGCTGGCGGGCCGCGCCGGCCGTGACGTGATCGCGAAAATCGATTCGTTCGTCGATCTGTCCGTGCTGAGCGCCGGCACGCTGCCGCCGAACCCGCTCGAACTGCTGAGCCGCTCGACGTTCGCGACGATGTCGCGCGAGCTCGATGCGCAGTATGACGCCGTGCTCTATGACGCCTCCGCATTCTCGATCGGTTCCGACGCGCTGGCCGTGGCGTCGCGCATCGGCGGCGTGTTGCTGGTTGTCAGGAAGAACCATACCAGTATTGCCGAGGTCAATGCGGCAACCGAGCAGTTGGTTCAGTCGGGCGCGCAGGTCGTCGGATCCGTTCTGGTGGACTTCTGATGATACCCATGGCGAGCGAGCAGGCCGTTGCACCCGGCATCAGGCCGCGTCCGGCAGGGTTGCTGGACTGGCTGCCCATCATGGTGGGGTTTTGCGTCCTGTATATACCTTCTTTCTACTCGTTGTTCACGGGTATCTGGAGGTCCGAGGACCAGGCGCACGGTCCTATCATCCTTGGCCTGTCGATCTGGCTGATCTGGCGCAGTCGGGACGAGATGCTGGCAGCGGCGCAGCCGGGCAAGGGCGCCATCGTCGGGTGGCTGCTGTTCGTCGTGGGTCTTGTGCTGTATATCTTTGGCCGTTCGCAGCAGATTCTGGCGTTCGAGATCAGTTCGTTCATTGCCATTCTCGCAAGCCTGGTTTGCATCAAGCTCGGCACCCCGGCATTGCGCGCCGTCTGGTTCCCGTTCTTCTTCATGTTGTTCATGGTTCCGCTGCCATCGGCGGTGGTTGCGGCACTGACATTGCCGATGAAGATGGCGGTTTCGTACGTGAGCGAGCATATCCTGTACTGGGCCGGCTACCCGATCGCCCGCAGCGGCGTCATTCTGCAGATCGGCCAGTATCAGTTGCTCGTGGCGGACGCCTGTGCAGGTCTGCAGACGCTCCTGACGCTGGAAGCGCTTGGCTTGTTCTACCTGAACGTCGTGCGTCACACGTCCACGTTCCGTAACGTGGCGCTGGCATTGATGATCATCCCGATCTCCTTCACAGCGAATGTAACGCGGGTGATGGTGCTGACCCTGATCACATACCACTGGGGTGACGCGGCAGGACAGGGTTTCCTGCACGGTTTCGCCGGAATGGTGCTGTTCGTCAGTGCCCTGGTCCTCATTCTCAGCATCGATTCACTGCTGCAGTGGTTTGTTACTTATCGTCAGAAAAAGGAAATGCGATGAAGCGGTCGACGATTACCAGCTGGGTACTGGGCGGAACGATGTTGCTGTCCGCCTGGGCGACCGTGGCCATCACGCCGACGGTCAAGCTGTCCGATTCGCGCCCGCCCATCGTGCTGGCGCAGAGTATTCCGGAGCGCTTCGGCGACTGGCAGGTCGACAAGGCGCAGGTCGCCGCGGTGGTGAATCCGACGACTGTCGCTGAGCTGAACAAGATTTACGCGGAGACCCTGTCGCGTACCTACGTCAACAGCAGCGGCGAGCGCCTCATGCTGTCGATTGCGTATGGCACCGACCAGCGCGACGACCTTGCGGTGCACTTCCCTGAAGGCTGCTACGGTGGCCAGGGCTTCGCGGTTGAGCAGACCGTACGTGGTCAGCTGACGACGGTTGCCGGCAAGATCCCGGTCTCCCGCACGCTGGCTACCCTGAATACGCGCATTGAACCGATCACTTACTGGGTGGTCGTCGGCAATCGGGCCGTACCAACGTCGTGGGAAGTCAAGAAAGAGAAGCTGGCGTATGCAATGCGCGGGCTGATTCCGGACGCTACCTTGATGCGCGTCTCCAATATCACTGCGGACAAGGAGGCGGGATACCGCCTGCAGGAGCAGTTCGTCGCTCAGTTGATGGATGCACTGCCACCAGCCTCGCGGTCACATTTCAGCGGAACAGGCGAATAAGTTTCCCCATGAGTTCTTTGTTACAAAAGCTGCACCTGCCCGGCAGGCTGCGACCGGGCACATCTGCCCGTGCCCGCTTCAAGGCGCCAAAGGCGTCCGCGGCAATGATGGTACTGGGTGCCATCTTCATTGCGCTCCTGATGGGCGCAGTCGTCGGCCTGGGTGCCGTGCAGCTGACGGTTGCGCTGTCGGGGCTGCTGTTATTTCTGCCTCTTCTCTTCCTCATCAATACCCGGATATTGATGCCGCTCATGCTGGTGATGGTGTTCGTGATCCAGGGATCCGCCCAATATGCTTTCAACATGCGGCTGGCGACCTGGCTGGCGACGGTGCTGTGCGGACTGTTCTTCGTTCGCGCCATTCTTGAGCTGACGAACCGGCGCGACAGCACACCCGCGCCTTTGCGCCAGTTCCCTGGAGCGGGGACCGTCATCGCGGCGGCGTCGCTGTATCTGCTGTGCTACTTCTTCAGTCTTGCCCTCGGCCACGCCACACCGATCCAGATCATTTCGACTGTACGGTTCACATTGCCGATGTTCGGCGTTCTGTTCGCGTTTTACTGGTTCGACTGGCAGGAAGAACGCATCACGCGTCTGTGGTGGATTCTCGTGATGATCATGGTGCTGCAGGTACCGGTGGTGGTATATCAGCATTTCATCATGGTGAGCACTGTTGGCTGGGATGCGATTTCCGGCACATTTGGTAGCGGCATGAGTGCGATCATGGTCATATTCGCCATTGCGACGCTGATGTTCGTCATGGCCCGCTGGTCAAGAGGGCTGACGAGCACGCCGGTCCTTGTTGGCACCACGACGTGCGTACTCGCCGTGATCCTGCTCGGCGAGGTGAAGGCGGCGCTGGTCTGGCTCCCCTTGGGCGCGTTGTGGATCCTGCGGCGCCGCGTGCTGCGCAACGTCGTGGCGTTCATCATGTATTCATGCCTTGTGCTTGCGTTTACCGCGGGTACCTATGCGGCCTATAAAGCCATGTACTGGAAAGCTGGCGCGGCCCACGCCGAGACTCTGTCCGAAAAGCTCGACTATATCTCCGGCTACGCTGTCGATCCGAACAATATTAATGACCGGACGGGCGAGGTGAGCCGGGGCGCTTCGATGATGCTGTGGTATCGCGACAGTGTATCGGCAACGAAAGAGCGGCTGATCGGTTACGGACCCGGTGCCAGCACCAGCGGCGCCTCGACAGGTTACGGCGTAGTGGCGATGCGCTATCGGCCGCTGGGTATCGCCGCAACGACACTTGCGACGTTATTGTGGGATGTCGGTGTGGTGGGAACGCTCAGCTACATCGTTTTCCTCGTGACGGGGCTTGTCGCGGGCTTTCGCTTCGTCCGGCGCGATACCGCGAGCCCGGCAATGCTCAGCATCGGCGATGCGTCCGTAGGGACACTCGGCCTGCTTCTGACCACACTGTTCTACAACCGTGCGCTGGTCGACGAACCAACCGTTCAGCTGCTGTGCTTCATGAGCCTCGGCTGCATCGTGCAATGCTGCCGCTACCACGACAGAAGCGCGGCGCCCGCCGCCCAGTCGGCGTCCTCGGTGGCAGTTCCTGCCGTGAAAACGGCATGACGGCAGCAAACGCGGCTTTCCGTAATCTCGTTAAAAACAGCTCCATGATGTTCCTGCTCAATGTAGCAGGGGCAGGGGTCAGCGTGATTACGATTCCCATCATGCTGAAAATCATGGGAGTGGAGAGGTTTGGTCAGCTGGTTCTCGTCCAGGCGATCGCGCTCGCGGCCTTTACCCTGTGCACGTTCCAGTACTGGCAAGGGCTGTTGATCGCGCTGCCGGGACACCGGATCGGGCACGTGGAGCTGCGTCGTGCCGTTCTGCGCAGTTTCGCGTTCGAATCCGTCGGTATTGCTGTCGTGCTCGTACTGCTGGCCACCCTGTCGCTGCTCGGCATCAAACAGTTCGGCCAGTTCAGCACCCTCCAGGTATTGCTGCTCTCCGTGGCAGCGGTATTTCCCATGCTGGGGACGCATACAGCGTACTTCCGCCTGGTGAATAAATATAACGTATTGATGATGGCAGGCTTTCTGGCCAATCTGATCAAGCTTGTATTGCTGATGCTCGTCGCGCGTTTCAGCCCGTCGATTTCCATGCTGGTAACCGCGTTCGTGCTGCCGGAGCTGGTACGCTTCCTGTTATTGTTCTGCATGATCTTCCGCTGGCGGGACGGTGTGGAAGGTCAGCTCGACGCGAGTGCCGTCAATCAACGCAAGATGATCGACGCCGGCCGGTGGAGTACGCTGCAGGCCATTTGCGACCTGCCAGTGGTACAGCTCGACCGCATCATCATCGGCTTTACCTTGCCCGGGCATAACCTTGGCGTCTTCGCCATCCTGAAGCGTATCTATAGCCTGATCAATATGGCGACAGCGCCGTTCTATTCGACGTCGATCCCGGAGTTCGCTGCCCGCGTGAACGCTGGCGATATCCCTGCTGCATTTACCTTGTGGCGGCGAACCATGAAACTGCTGTTTGGCGTCTCTGCCTTGGCGGCACTCGGGTGCTTTGCACTGAAGGGGTTATGGATGCCCTATCTGTTTCCAGTCTTGCTGGACTATCCGCGCGAGTTTTTCGTCGTGCTGCTCAGTGCCGTGGTGGCGGGGGGATTCATCACGACCCATTCGCTGTATTGGGCACTGGGAAATCTTAAACGGGCGACACTGATTACGGTTCTGACGAACGTGCTGTACCTTGGACTGCTGTGGCTGATGACGTGGGCGTTCGGGCTGATTGGCGCGTTGAGTGCCTTCCTCGTGCATGTATTCGTTGTCGCCACCGTTAAAATAACTCTTCTCAACAGTAAATATACTTTGCAACCATGATTCCCAAGATTATTCATTATTGCTGGTTCGGCGATGGCCAGATGGGTGCGATTCACCAGCGCTGTATAGAGTCTTGGCGTAAATATTGTCCCGACTATGAGTTGCGGCTGTGGAATGAATCGAATTCAAATATCGATAATATGTACTGCAAAGAGGCCATCGCCCGGAAGAAATGGGCTTTTGTCGCCGACTATGTCCGCTTCGACGCGCTGGCGAAACACGGAGGGATCTATCTCGACACCGATGTCGAGCTGATTCAATCGCTCGACAGTATTCTCGACCACGATAACTGCGTGATCGCTCGCGAGTCGCCGATGAGCATTGCCACCGGGTTCATCGCCTGTAGCGCGAACGATCCAGTTATGCTGACGGCGCGCCGCCTGATGGACGAGGATTTGCCGCGCAAGCGCATCTTCGCGACATCGCCGGTGATCGTCAAGCATGCCATCTCGCTGCACTCACCGCAGAGCGCGCTGATACTGGCGGAAGAAACCTTCTACCCGTTCAATCCATATGACCGTTCACGCAAGCCGAACGCACGACAATTGATGTTCAGTGATGTTACCGCCTCGACTATCGGTATCCATCATTATGGCCCGGTAGTTTCGTGGGCTGACTCTCGGTACAAACGCGCAATAGCCAGAATACGTCGCGCATTGTCAATCAAGCTCAACTGGGAATTATCCTTCACGCCCTTCAATTCCTGAGTGCGCAAATGTGCCGCCGCCCGGATGAGCGAGTAACGGCGGCACGTTTCATCCACGCCCGATATCGATGAATATTTATTATGAGTTTTGGCGACTGAGCAAGAGATGCACCAAAGCCAAGATCCTTGATAATCAGTTATTGCATCGATATATGACTGCGGCGTTTTCAACACATTCTCAAAAATAGTTTCAGTTCATTACCTTGTGGCAACGATTTTTTTGTTCGCTGAGTGTATATTACGTCCCATGTCGCCCGTTTCCATGCGGCATGTTCCAGTTGGCGCCGCCTTGATGCGCGTCGCGACGTACCAAACACAGGAGTTAGAATGAAGGTCTTCAAACACGCGATCGGGGTCGGCGTTGCTGCTGCGCTGGCACTGATGGCAGGTCCGAGCCGCGCGGACTGGGCACTCTCGCCGGACATGGCAGTGGTGCGTGCGGCCCCGTCGTCGCTGGCGGTGCAGGCACAGAACCCGCCGTCCTTCACATGGGCGAAATACCGCAACGCCCCCGGTTATATCGTCGAAGTATCGGCTGGCAGCACCGTGTACGCGACGTACACCACGTCGCGTAACTTCTATCTGCCTTCCCGGCGTTTCCCGAACAACACCTATACGTGGCGGGTGCGCCCCACGCACGTCGTTGACTGGTCGACGCCGCGTTCGTTCGTGATCAACGCCAGCTCGACGGTATTCGAAGTGCCGGAAAACGACGCGCTGCGCGCCACCGTCCTGTCGCGCCCCCACCCGCGTTCAGTCGAGCAGGGCTTCCTCATGGCCAGCAACTGGTCGCCGGAACTGCGCGCGAAGCGTGGCCCTGCGCTGACGAAACTCTCGACCGATGTTCTGAAACAGGTTACGAGCTATACCGTCCCGTCCGACTCGCAGTGGCCGGTCACATCGACGACGCCAAGCGCGGCTCGTCAGGCATATATCGGCACCATCACGAACGTGATCGGCCAGAACGTGCGCCAGCTGGAATCGGCGGCGCTGCTGTACCGCCTGACGAAAGAGTCGCGTTACTTCGATGAAGCGTTGCGCCGCGGCGATGCCCTGGCTGCACTCGACCCGAACGGCATGACGAGCTACGTCAATCACGATATCGTTCACCGCCAGATCATCATTTCGCTCGTCAAGGCGATGGACCTGATCGACGGCGACCTCGACGCGACGCGTCGGGCCAAGTGGCAGGCAGTGATCAAGACGCGCGTGACGCCGATGTACAACGATTTGATCTCCAACAATTTCCGTCTGGACGAGTTGCCATACGACTCTCACGGCGGAACTGCCTTGCTGTATCTGGCGGTCGTGTCGGCGCTGACGCTGGGTGACTTCCCGGAAGCGTCGGCGTGGTTTGACGCTACGGTGCGGGCGTACATCAATTCCGTCAATCCGTGGAGCGGCAATGAGGGCGGCTATGCCAACGGCGGCGCCTATGCGATGTACTCGACGGACTTTTTCATCCAGCTGTGGCAGCCTCTGGCGCGCGCAACCGGTGTGGATCTGTTCAAGAAGCCATGGAGCGTCGGTTTCGCGAACATGATTGCCGAGTTCATGCCGCCCGGCGCAACGGGTATGGTATTTGGCGATCAGCACGAGATGTACCTGTATACGCCGCAACTGAAATCGTTTATGGGGCGGATTGCCACGCCCGCAGCGGCATGGTACGTTCAAAATACGATCGGCGACGAACCTCCACTGCATCTGCTGCAGGCGCCATATCCGCTGCCCGTGGACGCCGTCGCCGCGCCGGCGCCCCCGCCGAACGCGATTGTCCTGCCGAGCACCGGCTGGGTGGCCATGCACAGCAATCTGGCCGATCGGGGCAGGACGTCGGTGTACTTCAAGTCGAGCCCGTACGGTTCGTACAACCACAGCCACGGCGATCAGAATTCGCTGGTCATCGACAGTGGCGGTCGCCGGATGCTGACCGAAGCAGGCTACCAGGACTACTATGCTTCGCCGCTGGGTTTGTCATGGTACCGTCAGACGAAAGCGCACAACGCCATCACTTTTGATGGCGGCGTGGGACAGTTCACGTCGGAAAACGTGAACAACCTGCTGCGTAACGGGAAGATCACGGCGTTCTCGACCACTCCTGCCGTCGATTACGCACAAGGCGACGCGGTGCCGGCTTACGGCGGTGCCCTGACGACCGCGACGCGTTCGGTCTGGTACCTGCGCAACAGCGACACGGTGGTCGTGCTGGACAAGCTGGCATCGCCGACGGCACGCAAGTTCGAGTGGAATATGCATACTCGGGCGCCGTTCGTGGCGGAGAGTGGCAACGCGCTGAAGGTGACGAACGTCGACCGCTCGCTTTGCATCAGCTCGCTGTCGACGGACGGCACGACGTTCAAGCCGCTGACCGGTCCGGCGAACCCCAACTACGCCGAGTATCACGGCGCATGGGTAAAGGGCACCGCGGCTACTTCGGCCGAGTTCCTGGTAGTGCTGGATGTCGGCTGCAAGCGTCCGCCGGTGTCCCTGCGCCGCTCCACCTCCGGTCGTACACTGGTGGTCGGGACGACGACAATCGTACTGCCACAGTAACCGGGCTTCGGTCTTACTGTACAAGGGCTGCCTTCGGGCAGCCTTTTTTCGTTTTTACTTGGGTAATGGGGGCGACGGGTTTGACGAACTGAGCAGGAGGTGGTGGTGGAGGTCTGAAGTTGGCGATCGAGAGCCGCCTGACAAGTCAACCTGCCAAACCACCGCCGTGATCAATGCTGTGCCGCCTGTCCCGTGTTGGGAGGGCGATGTTGCCGGCTTCGTCCAGGCCGTGCGATTTCGTCACAGCGCCGGAGCCTGTCACTGCCGAGCAACTTGCTGCCTGCCCGGCTGCTCGCCCTGAAGTGCTGTTGGCAAGCGATGCCGCGGCGGGTGTGGCACATTGTGCGGGCGGCCTGCATCGAACAGCGGGCGGTCATCTGGGCCAGTGCCTTCGCATTCCCAGCCTGATCCGGCATGGCTCTCCATCTCCACGGCGGTCCCAGCCGCTATCACCACATGACCTGAGCTGGCTTCATGAGCTCCAGCGAAGAACCGCCCACCTCAGTAATTCCCGCGGCAGCATTGTTCCCGGCTGAAGTGGATGCGGAGGGGGAGGGCGTGTCCGCCACCCGACGGCAACTTTTGCGCGTCAGGCTTGCGCCCTGCCTTGTCGGTGCAAGCCCGCCGCGCACTGACCACCGCAGGCACTGCAAGGCCCAACCGTGGAAAGACGATTGATCCGGGCTGCGGGTGTTGTTGTCCCGCACTCCCGTTGCGCAAACGAGGATTTCAACGGTGCGGACCTTGCATTTATTGTAACGGTATAGTGAAATGCTAGTGGGTGCTACTAGAAGGTCAACAATAAGGAGGATAGCGTGTTATCAAAAAACCTAGCTGCCGTAACCGTTGCGGCCGTGTTTTCGCTGGCAAATTATGCGAATGCTGCAGTGACCGTTGTAAGCAATACCTCGTCGATCACTATTTACGAGAATCAGGCCCAGTTCGCCGCAGCAGCAGGGTCTCTGGGGACCGATTCGTTCGATGACCTGGAGTTCGGCGATCAGGGCATCGCCGCTGTACGCCAAGCCGGTTCCGAGTCGTACACGATCGCCGCCGGCCAAGGCCTTTGGGGTTCGGAGTATGCCGGCAACCGCTATCTGTCCAGTGCTGACAGCAGCGACCTGCTGCTGTTCTCGGGCTTCTCCGCAGCAACACGTGGCTTGGGCGGCACCTTCTTCGGCAGCAACGATAGCGGCGAACCGGTCGCCCGCGGTGCGATCAACATCACCGTAACGGACGCAACCGGCGTGCTGGTGCTGACGGTTTCGGGCGGCATCAACCAGGGTTTTGTCGGCTTCCTCTCGACGGCGGCAGTGCAGGCCATGACATTGCAGGCTCAGGCTCCCGATCGCTATTTCCCTAGCGTGGACGATATCAGTATCGCCGCGCCGGTGCCGGAACCCAGCACCGCAGCGATGATGCTCATGGGCGCCGCCGTTCTGCCGCTGCTGCGTCGTCGCAAGGAGAAATAAGCGTCGCGCGATGGTTACAGGGGGCATGCCCCCCGGCGGACCAGCTGCAATGACGGCTGTATGCGTACCTCTCGCTGCCATGTCGTCGATGGCACTGCCCGAGGGCCGTTCCGGCTGCGGCCACCGGGGGCGCATCAACACAGAGCCGACAGTGGCCAATGCCAGCCAACGTCGCTGTCGGGGCGGATTTTTGCACGGGGGCCGTAGCCTCCGCCGAGCCTTCGGCCGTCAACGGTTGCCCCCTGCATCGCATCGGCAGCGGCCGTCATGCAGTGTTTTCGCGCCCCCTGCGTCGGCGGCTGATCAGAGCCGCCAGATCCGGCGTGGCAATGCAGGTTCAGAACAGCAGCGCTCCACGCCTGCGCAGCGGTGATCTCTTCCACGCCATCGCTCCTCCCTGACCGCAGTTTTCGGTCCAGGAGATGAGCACTCTCCAGCGGCTCGCTGGCTTCTCGCCTCAATACACCGCCGTTAGCGCCGGCCCCGGTTTCAAGGGGCCGTATCTATCGTCTTCGCGGCCTGTTCGTCGGGATTGACACCCAAAGGCTGGAAGGCTGCCGACGGTTGCGCGAGCATCCCCCTCAGATCACGCATCACTGCGACTTCCTCTCGGCCGAAATCGATCCGAACCGCGCCGCAAGGTAGTTCTACCGCTCCTACGTAATCCCCGCCTTTCAGGCCACCCCGCGCCTTTTTCCCGACCTTTTACTACTTTTTAACGGCGTAAGTCACGAAAAGTCTTAGGAATACACATATAAGTCGCCGAAAGACATACGCAACGTCGCATTCTCGCAACAATCTAGATTTTTATTGACATAATAGTTGATTAAGACAGATTTCGCCTCGGAAACTTCATCTATCCTGCCGGTAACTTGCTGCGAAATGACGCTAAAAAGATGAAACATTGCAAAGCTTCCTTCCAAATAATATCAAGTGAGCAGCAGCAACGTTCTCACCTCACTTACTATGCGCTTTGTCCAAAGTTTCGCAAGGAAAATAAATGTCCAGGATTAAGAGAAATGCCGTCAGTATGGCTTGTTTGCTTGCTCTACTCGCCGCATGCGGCGGGTCTGGTGGCGATGCAGACGTCAAGGCTGGCGGCGCTACCCCGACATTGCTGGCCGGATCTGTGGCTACTGCGCAGGAGCCTCTCGTGTCCGCAGCGCGTATCGCCGGTGGCATGGCGGAACAGGAGGCTACCGCAGGAGCGGCGGTTCCGGTATTGCTTGCGCCCTCCGTGGCAAGGTCGCGTGAGCTGAGCGGTACTGTGCCTGCTGCACCGGGCGTCACGCTGGTCGGAGCATCACGTCTGCTGTCACAGGCCAGCATGGGCGCCACTATGTACGACATCCAGCAAGTAGCGATCAAGGGCATGGTGCCCTGGCTTAACGAACAGTTCGCGATGCCGCAGCTGATGCACCGCTGGTATATCGACAATGCAATGACCAAGGCAGGCGTGGGCGGCTGGGGGACACAGGATCAGTTTTACGAGTCCTTCTGGCAACAGGTGTGCACCGGCCAGGACCAACTGCGCCAGCGGGTGGCCTTTGGGCTGTCGCAGATTTTCGTCGTGTCCTTTGTTGACGACGGCCTGGGGAGTTCGGGCCGGATGATGGGCGGCTACTACGACATGCTCGGCAAGAACGCGTTCGGAAATTTCCGCACGCTGCTTGATGACGTCGCACACCACCCGGCAATGGCGATTTATCTGAGTTTCCTGCGCAATAAGATGGAAACGGATACACGCGTGCCGGATGAGAACTTCGCACGCGAGCTGATGCAGCTGATGACGATCGGTCTGTACGAGCTCAACCAGGACGGGACCGAGAAGCTGAAGAATGGCAAGCCAATCGAAACGTACACCCATGATGACGTGGCTGGGCTGGCCAAGGTGTTTACAGGCTGGAGCTGGGCCGGCCAAGACAAGAGTGATGCGCGCTTCTTCGGTACCGTTGAAGACCCATGGCGCGACTGGCTGCCACTGCAGAACTATCCGAATTACCACTCCACCTCGACGAAGCAGGTCCTGGGCCGTCCCCTTACGGCGACCACCGCGGAAGGCGAGCTGAAAGAAGCGCTTGACCGGCTGTTCAACCACCCGAACGTGGGCCCGTTCATTGGTCGCCAGTTAATTCAGCGCCTGGTGACCAGCAATCCCACGCCGGGGTATGTGTCGCGAGTGGCTGCCGCTTTCAATAACAACGGCTCCGGTGTGCGCGGCGACATGAAAGCGGTAATCAAGGCAATCCTGCTGGACGACGAAGCGCGCCGACCCGGTGCCAATGCGGGCGGCAGGGTGCGGGAACCCGTACTGCGCCAGGCCAACTGGATGCGTGCGTTCTACGCCTCGTCCGTATCGGGGAAATACACGATGTGGGCCCTGGACGACCCCGTCCACGGTCTTGGCCAGTCCGTGCTGCGGGCACCGTCTGTCTTCAACTTCTATCGTCCGGGCTATGCGCCGCCTGGCACGGCGCTCGAGTCTGCGGACATGGTCGCGCCAGAGTTGCAGATCGCTTCCGAGCCGGCTGTCGTGGGTTATCTGAATACGATGAAGAACGCGATATATAACGGCATGGGGCGCAACTACGATATTCGTACGAGCTATGTGAAGGAGCTGGCGATCGTGGCGGACGAAGACAAGCTTGTCGACCGGCTCAACCTGCTGCTGATGGCGGGACAGATGACGCCCGCCACCCGCGCGCACATCAAGAACGCGGTGCGTTCCATTCAGATGCCGGTCCCGTGGAACAACGATCCGGCTGACATCAGCTATCGCCGCACCAACCGGGTTTATCTGGCGGTCTATCTGACGATGGCCTCGCCCGAATATATTATTCAGCAATAAGAGGTACGAAATGAACGATCAAAACACCCGGCGCCGCTTTCTCGGTGGCCTGTTGGCCGCTGCCGGCAGCAGTGCTGCACCGTTTGCGCTGAATCTGGCCGCGGTCGGCAACGCCGCCGCGGCAACTGCCACCGACTACAAGGCACTGGTGTGCCTGTTCATGACAGGGGGCAATGACCACTACAACACATTGCTGGCCACCGATCCCGAGTCCTGGCGCGAATACCTGCGCCTGCGTGACACACGTGACGCGCGCTCCATTGCGTTGCCTGCCGTCGGCGCCGCGAAAGGCGTGTTGCCGATCACGCCCAAGACGGCCCAGCCGGGCCGGGCGTTCGCCCTGCATCCGCAGTTGACCGGTCTGAAAGCGCTGTTCGACGCGGGACGCGCCGCGGCTGTTGCCAATGTCGGTCCACTGATCGTGCCGACTACGCGAGCCCAGTACCTCGGCCGTGCCGTGCCGTTGCCGCCAAAACTGTTCTCGCATAACGACCAGCAAGCCGTCTGGCAGGCGTCTCGGCCGGAGGGGGCACGGGTCGGCTGGGGCGGGCGCATGGCTGATATGCTGCGCAGCTCCAATGGGAACTCGTCATTTGCCTGCGTCTCGACAACTGGCAACGCTGTTTACCTGAATGGCCAGTACATGCGGCAGTACCAGATCGCGGCGAACGGCGAGCTTGCCAGCATTGACGGCCTGAACGGCAACGTCTACGCAGGAACCGCGCCGTTGCGAACCATTGTCACGGGCCGGACCGCAGGCATGCTCGGCTCGGCTTACGCCGATATCGTTGACCGGGCCATCGACCTGGAGGCGACGCTGTCGTCCGCGCTGGTGCCGGGCGGAGCCGGTGGTGTACCCGCTCCACCTCCTTTCATCGTTCCGAGTACGGGAGCGAGCACGGTCAATCCGCTTGCGCTGCAACTGCAGACCGTGGCGCGAATGATCGCCTCGCGCGACAAGCTGGGCATGAAGCGCCAGGTGTTCTTTGTCAACCTGGGCAGCTTCGACACGCATGACAACCAGATAGTGCGGCAGGGCGACCTGCTGGCGCGCCTGTCGCATGCGCTGAGCTATTTCGACAGCGTCATGGGCAGCCTTGTCGGCACCGACATGCGCAAACAGGTCACCACGTTCACGGCATCGGACTTCGGCCGCTCGCTGACGAGCAACGGTGACGGCACGGACCACGGCTGGGGCTCGCATCACTTTGTCGTCGGTGGTGCGGTGGCGGGGCGGAATATCTACGGCACCATGCCGCCGATTGGCCTGGGCCATGCCAACGATGCCGCGCAGGGCGCGCTGTTGCCCAACTTTTCGGTCGAACAGTACGGTGCCACGCTGGCCAAATGGTTCGGATTGTCTGCCGCGCAGACGCTCGACGCATTCCCGAATCTGAGCAACTTCACCCAGCGCGACCTGGGATTCATGACAGCCTGACGCTGCCGCGCACGCTTGCACGACGCCCACACCCGTGTGATATCATTGACGGAATTGCAATTTTGGACGTGTGCGTCCATCACTTGGGAGTCAGTGATATGGGTAGTAAAGTCGATGCCGGGGCAGCGCTCGCGCCCCGGTCGGACCGTGGCGGCATGGGTGGCGCGAGGCGGCGCGTGCACCGGGCTGTCAAGTGCAGGGGGCAACAATGAGCGAGCGCGACCCGCGTGGCGCCGCCGGTGCGCTCCGCGTCCTGCAGCTGGTTCCCGACGCACTGCCAACCTTTCGCGTTGACGTATCTGTCCTCTTCGGCAAGTATCTGCCACGTTACGGCGTGCAATGCGACGTCGTAGGCAAAACCAGCGATGTCCCGCTGCGGGATCAGGGCTTCGCATCGGTACTTCGTGCCCCCACCGGCAAGAAGTGGCGCGTTGAATTGTCGTATCTCTGGTTGTACGTGCGCGCCATTTTCAAGGCCCGTCGCGAGGAGTGCAACGTGATCCAGGTGCGCGACATGGTCACGCATGGCCTCATCGGCCTGCTGTGCGCGAAACTCAAGCGGGTGCCATTTGTTTACTGGATGTCCTACCTGATGTCCGAGGCACGCATCGACCGGGCCAGGACGAGTCTGCGCAATGGTGGCGGGCTGCGGGCCCGCATGGTGCTGCTCAAAGGGCTTGTCGAGTACTCCCTGCTGTATAACGTCGTGTTGCGCTTTGCCGACCATGTCTTCGTCCAGACTGACACGATGCTGGATCGCGTGGAGCAAAAGGGCATTCCTCGTAGCAAGATGACTCCGGTGCCAATGGGCGTGGATATGGAGGCGGTGATGGCGCGGCCGGAGCCGCGTCGTCCGGATGGCTGGGAGACCGGGCCCCTGCTGGCCTATCTCGGCGCGCTCGATCCGGTCCGGCAGATCGACGTGATCATTGATGCGCTCGTGCTGATCCGGCAAGTGCAGCCGGATGTCCGACTGCTGCTGATCGGCGACGGATCCGCGAAGGGCGACGCGCAGCGCCTGCTGGACCACGCGGCCAAAGTGGGTGTCGGCGACGCCGTGCGCATCACTGGATGGCTGCCCATCCAGGAGGCATGGCAGCTGCTGGTCGGGGCCGATGCCGCGGTATCGTACGTGCCGCGCGGTCGGATTCTCGACACCGGCTCCCCCACCAAGGTACTGGAATACATGGCACTGGGCATTCCCAGCCTCGGCAACGACAATCCGGACCAGCGCGTCGTCATGCTGGAGTCGGATGCGGGCTGGATGACCGACAGCACGCCGGCTGGATTGGCCGATGCTGCGATACGTATTCTTGCCGATCCCCAATCGGCCGCCCGCCGCGCCGCCGCGGGTCCAGGTTATATCGAAGCCAAGCGCAGCTATCGCGTGCTGGCCGAGATGGTGGCTCAGCGCTACAAAGTGCTGGTCGCCCAACAATAATAATGTAGAGCTATGGCAAATCAAGGCAAGTCTATCGTCATGCTGGGCACCAGCCTGACGGCGAAGGGAGGTATCTCCGCCGTCGTCCAGGTGTATGTGGATACCGGGCTGTTCGAACGTTTCCCGATCCGCTACATCGCCACGCATCGCGATGGCGGCGCTGCGGCGAAGCTGTATGCCATGGCGCGGGCGTACCTCGCGCTGCTGTGGATGCTTCTGCGCGGCAAGGCTGCTCTGGTGCACGTCCACACGGCGTCGCGGGCGAGCTTCTGGCGCAAATGCGGCATGCTGCTGCTGGCCAGGTTGTTCCGCGTGCCCACGATCATCCACCTGCACGGTGGCGGCTTCGCGGAATTTTACGAGAAGGAATGCGGGCCGGCGCGGCGCTGGCTGATCCGCAACATCTACGATCACGCCAGCCGCGTCATCGTGCTGTCCGGACAGTGGGAGACCTGGATGCGTGGCGTGACGCGGAACCGGAATGTGACTTCTTTATACAATCCTGTCATCGTCAGTGACACCGTGCCAGACTGGAATGCGCGCGACCGCGCAACGGTATTGATGCTGGGCCGGCAGAACCGCGGCAAGGGCTCATACGACCTGGTCCAGGCGGCAGCGGCCCTCGCGCATGGCGACTTTCGCCTGAAGCTGGGCGGTGATGGCGAGATCGAACAGGTCCGCGAGGCGGCGCGCTCCGCCGGTATCGGCGAATACGTCGATCTGCTGGGCTGGGTTGGCCCCGAGGAGAAGGCGCGTCACCTTGGCGCGGCGACCGTGTTCGTGCTGCCGTCCTATTATGAGGGACTGCCCATGAGCGTACTGGAAGCGATGGCTGCCGGAATGCCTGTCGTGACCACACCGGTAGGCGGTATTCCCGAAGCGGTGACGGACGGGGTGGAGGGTTTCCTCGTCGCGCCCGGCGATACCGCCGCGCTGGTCGACCGGCTGGCATCGCTGCTGGCCGATCCAGCGCTCGCGCAGCGCATGGGGCAGGCCGGACGTCGCAAGGTCGAGAACACGTTTGCCCACAGCATCATCATGCCGCAACTCGAGCGCATGTATGTGGAACTGGGCGCTGTGCCCACGCAACCGTCGGGCGTTGCAACCGCGCTGCCAAGGGCGAGCGTGCCGGAATAAAATTTATATGCTGTCAATGTACTTGTAATAATTGCCAGATATAATTGTGACAAATGTGCAGCCCACATCGCTACAGCGCTGCGTTGCCACGATGCAGCGACTTCCGCATGTCCTGGATATGCGCTCTTTCCACTTGGAGAAGACATGATCGCTTCAATATCAGGCGCCGGTTCCCCGGTCGCGTCAACAGTGGCGGCGCCGTTTTCTGCCGGAACGCAGCCTGAATTTTTCTGCAATCGAATTTTCCGCAATCATAGGTTAAACGGATGAGTTACATCGAAATCCTTGAGAAACAGTACTACAAGTACCGCAAGTACATTCCCGCTCGCATCCTGTATCACCCGGAATATTTCCGGGTGATGAAGCTGCTCGATGCCGGTCCCGATGTGATCCGCGCCGCTGCCGATGCCCAGCTGCGCCATGTGCTGACGACCGCCTGCACGCACGTGCCGTACTACCGCAGCACGATGAAGCTGAGCGCGGCCGAACTGGCCAACGAGCCACCACGCGAACTGCTGCAGCGTTTTCCGTTCCTGACGAAGGCGGAAATCATGAGCCGCCAGCGTGATTTCCTCGACGAGCGCCTCAATCCGCGCTTCCTGAACTATAAGACCAGCGGCGGCTCGTCTGGGCAGGGAATCGGCATGTGGCGCAACAAACGCCTGGCCGACATCGAAAAGGCGTTCCTGACGCACGAGTGGGGCAAGGCCGGTTTCACGTTCGACAAGAGCATTTACCTGCGCCTCGGTGCCGACGCGCGCCGGCTGGCGCACGAAGAGCCATCGCGCGTGATCGGCAACCGGCTGATGCTGTCGCCGTACCATGTGGAAGCGAAACATCGCGACCACATCGTGCGCGCCCTGAATACCGTCAAGCCGAAGTTCGTGCATGCCTACCCGAGTTCGGCGGCGGCACTGGCCGAAATCATCCGCGACAGCGACCTGGACTTCCGCGTCACGGAAGTGGTTCTGACGTCCGAACCCGTCACGATGCAGCAGTTGGTGGCGGTCGACGGCCTGTTCCATGCACCGATATCGATCGCCTACGGGCTGTCCGAGCGCACCAACCTGGCGTACCGCAGGTATGAGTCCGGCCAGTATTCGCCGTACCGCTTCGTGCCGCTGTACGGGGTTACGGAAAACCGTATTGAAGGCAATGCGGCCGAGATCGTCGGCACGTCCCTGTGGAATGACGTGATGCCGCTGATCCGCTATCGCACCAACGATTTCGGTCGCGTCGACAGCGACGGCGTTTGCGAAGACATCGACGGCCGCGAACAGGAATTCCTGATCGACCGGACGGGCAACCGCATCCCGGGGCTGTCCATCATCATCGACGAGGTGACATGGGACTTCGTGCGGCTGTACCAGATTCGCCAGCAGCGACCGGGTGCCATCCGTCTCGTGGTGGTGGGCAAGCACGGTCGGCTGAGCAGCGAGCAGAAGGACTTCGTGCTGGGCGCCCAGCTCAAGCGCTGGGGTTCCTTCTTCGACATCGATCTCGAGGAAGCTGACGACATTCCGCTGGCACCGAACGGCAAGCGCAGGCTCGTCGAAACCCGGGGCCGCATCGCGGCCTGAGTCCTGAGCAGCGCCCGGCCCGGCGCCGGCCGCTGCTTCACTATTACCCGACAAATACCTGGATAAACGCAGCGACAGCCGCCTGGGCAGGCGCCTGTCGCTGCGGCACTTTAACTGATGAGCACACTGGCCTGGAAGATCCGCCGCTTGAAGCTGATGGGGGCACCGGAGATCCTCTGGCGCGTCCGTCAGCTCGCGCAAAAGAAGGCAGGCAAGCTCGGCATCGGGCTGGCAGCCAAGGCGCCCGCGCCGAATCTACAGGCCACGGGCGCGACGTTCATCGCCGCGCCGGCTGCCGGCGTCGATGTTGCCGCCCTGCGCGAAGCGGCCGACCAGGTGCTGGCCGGCCGCTGGAACGTGTTTGCCATGCGCGGCATGAACCTGGGCTTCCCACCGCAGTGGAACCGCGATCCCAAGACGGGCACGAACGCGCCGATGAAGCTGGGCAAGGCCATCGACTACCGGCGCGAGTCGGTCGTCGGCGACATCAAATACCTGTGGGAGCCAAGCCGTCACCTGGAACTGGTGACCCTGGCGCTGGCCTGGCGCGCCAGCGGCGAGCAGCGCTATGCCGCCGGCGCCCGGCTGCTGCTGGAATCGTGGTTCGACCAGTGTCCGTACCCGAACGGCATCCACTGGACCAGCTCGCTGGAACTGGCCGTGCGCCTGCTGAACTGGGCGTTTGCCTGGCAACTGCTGGGCGGCGCCGACAGCGCACTGTTCAAGGGCCAGGAGGGCGCCAGCTTCCAGCGTCGCTGGCTCGACAATATCTACCAGCACTGCCATTTTATCCGAGGCTACTTCTCGCGCTATTCGTCCGCCAACAAGCACCTGTTCGGCGAGTACATGGGCCTGTTCGTGGCCAGCGTCCAGTGGCCGTGCTGGCCGGAAAGTGCCGGCTGGCAGGCGCTGGCCCGGCGCGGCCTGGAAGCGGAAGCGCTGAAACAGAACACAGAAGATGGCGTCAACAAGGAGCAGGCCATCTATTGCCAGCACGAAGTGATGGACATGATGCTGCTGTGCCATCACATCGGCAAGGCCAACGGCGCCGGTTTCCCGGACGCCTGCCTGGAACGCCTGGAACGCCTGGCCGAGTTCGTCGCCGCGCTGATGGACGGGGGCGGCAATGTGCCGATGACGGGCGATGCCGACGACGGTCAGATCGTGCGCCTGTCGTACGAAGGCGGCTGGAGCCCGTACCGTTCGCTGCTGGCCAGCTGCGCGCTGCTGTTCAACCGCGGCGACTTCAAGCGCAAGGCCGGCAATCTGGACGACAAGAACCGCTGGCTGTTCGGCGCGATCGGCGCGGCCTGCTGGGAAGCGCTGCCGGCCGCGGCCGAAGAGAAACCCGTGATGGCGTTCCCGCAGGGCGGCTACTATCTGCTGGGCCACCGCTTCGGCACCGGGCAGGAAGTGCGCATCATTGTGGACTGCGCGCCGCTGGGCTATCTGTCGATTGCCGCGCACGGCCATGCCGACGCGCTGTCGTTCACGCTGTCCGCGGCCGGCGAAGAGCTGCTGACCGATCCCGGCACCTACGCGTGTCATACGCAAAAGATCTGGCGTGACTATTTCCGCAGCA
>Ga0308166_1000974_pt1 | contig 33325 bp, 28 predicted proteins | sample PhyCR2_2_FD_202137 | JGI IMG/M metagenome (GOLD analysis project Ga0308166, IMG submission 202137) | Phyllosphere microbial communities from UC Gill Tract Community Farm, Albany, California, United States - DLSLCC.R2 | ecosystem: Host-associated > Plants > Phyllosphere > Unclassified | place...
ACCTGTTCCCATTCCGAACACAGAAGTTAAGCCCACCAGCGCCGATGGTACTGCGACAAGCGGGAGAGTAGGCCGCCGCCAGTTTTTATTAAAAGTCTCATACAACATGTTTGTGTGAGACTTTTTTTTGCTATATACTTTAATTTTGTTATAAGTAATAAGCAGTACATGAAATATGTGAGATCAGTAGTTTGAAATATCAACTGATCATTAATTATATCAGTCTAATTACTTACCGTAAACACAATTTTACTATTATAAGTTGCAGCAGGAATAGTTACAGATACGCCGCTTAACTGATACTGGATATTGATCCCGGTATAGGAGGTAACTGATAAGATAGTAGATATTCGGAATAATTCGAGAGCAGTTTGGGTTACAGTCTGATAAGCAGTTCCGCCGGATATGCTGCATCCCACACATAATGTAGTTCCATTGTTTGTTCTTTTTGCAGATAAAACCAAAGAGCTGTTCCAGATCGGATTTGGCTCATAATGGACATAAACCTTTACGCTTCCCAATAAAGCAGGTAAACCAACATTCAGAATAGACTGGTTGGTAGCGCTGGCATAGGTTCCTGCATAATCACTGCCGGCTTCTGTAATGGCAGGAATACTTACAGTCCAATTGGTTCCTGAAACAGATACCGTTTGTGCCTTTAAGCTCGTACCGAGCATAAAAAGAATAAAACAAATACATTTTGTTAAACATTCTTTATTGCGGGTAATAGTACAGAGTAATTTCATCTTTTTATATTTATTCGGTAATCGTATAAGTTATGACTACAGGAGTATTTGTTCTGGCAGAAAGATTGGCATAAGTATTTACAGAAAGACTTATTGTAAGTCTGTGCCCGTTATTGGCCCCGGTTCCTGTAAAAGCACCTCCTATTCCTGTAATAATGGTGGCAGCTGTTGTCGATAAAATGACCAGTCCGGATGATGTACCTAATGTGCCACCGCCGGCACCTGATGCAGCTGCAGCCTGAATTCCTATATTAACTCCCGGGATAACCTGATTAATAGAAGCCGTAATTCTTCTCGTAAGGCCTCCGGATGCAATTGCAGAAGTATAATTAATCCATTTTGTAGTATTGGCTGCAGGAGCAGTTAAAGCCTGTCCTGCTTCTGTAGGGGCTGTAAAATTCAATGTAATTGTTCCTGTTGGTTCTACATCCAGTAAAGTAACAACAGGAAGTGTCACAGCAATAAGCGTCTGTGAATATAACGTACCGGTTATCATACAGAGAATCAGACCAATTATATGCTCTTTTACTATCATTTTTTCTTTTTTATTTCGTTGTATCCCACCTTTATTGTTTCCTGCTGGTACTTAATTTCACTTTGCTGTCTGACAATATGAATAGTTATATTTTGGGTCTGGGATGGTTTAAGCTCGAATTGAAAGGAATCTGCTGCTATTTTATACCGTTTGTCCAGGCCGTTCCTGTAAAGCTTAATTTTCCATTCTCCCGGACGCAGATAAGTAAAATCAAATGTTTCCCCGAGAAATACTATTTTCCGGTAAGTATGCTCCCCATCTGATACCTCAACAATGATGCTTTGTTTGTTCTTTTTTTCTTTTTTAGGCTGAAGATGGACAAAGCTGTACTGATTGGTATTTTCTTCAGAAAGCAGAATAATTCCTTTAATCATGGATGCTGTTGTTAAACCGAAATTAAACGTATTTTCTTTGTTGATAAGATGTAATGATGCAGGCAAAGAAATATCGGAAATATCATTAATATCTGTTGTAGAACGGTCTATCTCAAGAAAATAATCTCCGGGAACAACATTTTTGAAAGAGTAATTGCCATCTTTGTCTGTGACAGATAAATTGCTGCCCAGCATTAGTTTAATTCCTTCTGTTTTTCTGACTCCCAGATTGCTGATGTTTCCTGATAAAGAAATATACTCGGCGGTTTTTTGTACCGGAACATTGAGGCGGAGCGTATATCTTAACGAGAATATAAAATCCTTATCACCAAGCTCACCACGCTGTAATGAGTACCTTCCTGACAGATCAAGCTCACTTCCAGGAAAAAGTTGCTGATGATATAAAACTTCAAACAGGTTTCTGTCCCTGAAATACTCCTCAGGCATATAATTGTTCTGGTAAAAAAGACTCAGACTGCTTTTATCGGAAAAACGGCTGAAAATTCTGGCTCCATAATAAATCTGTCTCTGGTTTTGAAGCTGATACCTTGAAGTAACAGCATAGCTAGCATAAACATTGAAAGATGTTTTAAATTTTTCGAAGGCAATATTGGTGGTATAGAAACTGGAATTTCCATTAAATCCACTCAGGTAATTATTTGTTTTTCCTAACTGTCCCTGAAGATTCACCTGGAATATTCCTATCTTCTGATCGATGCTTAATTTAAAATACTGCTCATAATAGTCAAACTGTTTAGGCTCCAGGCGATCCTGGTATTTTTGAAAGCCATTATAAAAAGTAACCAGGCCATTGGAAAGATATTTATATTGGATTCCATACTGAAGAAAGCGTCTGTAAGGAGCCGCAAGAAATAAAGTATCTCTTTGAAAATTTCTGGCATCCTGGATATAGTTGGCAAATACATTGATTCTTTTCGAAAAAGTATATTGAAAATTCCCGTTAAATGTACTGGTATTGGTAAAATAGCCTGCAAATTCCGGACTGGCTCTCATATACATTACATTACCGTTAAGTCTTTCAAAAGAAGCCTGGGCCTGGGCCAGATAAGCTGTGCCCTCCACTTCATCATTTTTACTGTATGCGGCTTCACCGGAAAGGCTAATGTTTTTTGAAAGTTTGAATTTCCCTGCAGCATAAGGAAGATGAGTTTCAGAATAAAGCCTGATATTCCCGAAGTTTATTTCTCCTTTCCTGGGAATTTTGTAAAGATATCCTGCTGTAACTTCGGACTCTTTACGGATTTTAAATGTGGAATATACATTGAATTCATCTTTAATATCCCGGAAAAATCTTGGATGATTATAAAACCCGCCTAAGCTTATCTTTTTTAAATCATACCGGACTTCTGCACCGCGGCCATATCTTGCAAACTCGGTTAGGTAGGAAGCTGAGTACATTTTATCCCCGAGGTGAACAAAAAAGTTGTTCCTTTTATAATTGATAAAATATTCTTCATATTGGGTAAAAGAATTGAACTCAACTGGATTGGCAGATACAGCATGAAATTCAACCTGATTCTTATTTTCTTTATCCAGGCTCCCTTTTCCATAAAGTTCACCCTGAAAGCCATCCTTATAAACACCCATGTTTTTCATCCCTATAAAAGATAAAGATGCTGAAACGGGAAGCCTGTGGTATATATCATCTTCTACAGGCTTTACCGAAATTACTTTAACACTTACATAAGCCGTTTGGTTTTCTTTTGGGTTATCCGGGGAGTAAACGGACAGGCTGAGATTCTGAAATTCATTTTGCCCAAGCTCCGGATTGGTGTTTTTATAAATGCTGATTGTTTTTGATTCGTTTGGAGATAATGTTAGAGAAGCGTCGTTATCCACTACGGCATTCTTACTTTCCAGAATCAGTTTTTCGGTGATATTCCCATTATTTTTCAGGAGAAAAGACGCCCGGATTGTTTCGCCTGCCCGGATAAATTCCGGCGAGTCCAATGCAGTAAGATTAAGTTTTCTGTTCCCGGAAACAGTGATGGATGATGTTTTTACAAAAGATGTTCCATCATGTTGATCATTTCCTTGAAGAATGACAGAATAGATCCCCTGTGCTGCCTCTGGTGCGATACGGATTGGAACAATATAGACGGTTTTTTCACCGGCAGCAATTTTAAGTTCTGTTCCTGATAAGATAGGGGTAATAAAAGGGCTGGATGAAGTAACGGTAATGGTATATACTTTATTTTCTGTCGAACTGTTCTCTAAAGGAAAAGAAATAGAGGTAGACCTTCCGGGCATCAGGCTATCTTTTTTGGCGGCCAAAGAATTGGACTGCTGCTGAGAAAAAATATGTGCCGGGAATATGGATAGAAGGACGATATATAAAATACAGTTTTTAATCATTCTTTACTTCTAATTCCACATTGAGTGCAAAGGCGTTGTCTTCTTCATCTGTGGCTATAAGAACAGCCTTGTACTGGTTTGCCGGAACTTTGCTGATGTCAATATGAAATGATTTGGAGGTCTGTGGTAATAATCCCATTGCAGTGCTTATATAGCTACCGAGCCGTTCCCCGGTTTGCCTGTTGTAAATTTCAATTGTTACGGATGGTTTACAGTACAGGTTGCCATTGTTGGCTATTGCAATTTTTGCTGTTTGTTTTCCGTCTTCCTTTTCAATTTTTACGCTTTCAAACTTAAGGTCAGGCTTTGCCTTTTCGGGTTCAAAATCGGTAATAACCTGGATGGCATACCGGATGACCGAAGTAATATTTACTCCTGCCTTATCGTCACTTGGTTTTATGTCTTCTACAGGTTCCACAATAATAACACTCCAGTAACTTCCGGGGTTGGGTGATTGATCGGGAACTGTAATTTCATAAAAAACCTCAGTTTTTTCTTTTGCTTTTAAAGTGATCAGATTGGTATTAAGCCTGATCCACTCTCCATTACTTCTGTTATTGGTGTGAATGGCAGTATAGTAGATCGATCCGTCAGCTTTGTAGGTAAAGTCCTGTAGAAATAATTTCACGTTTTGAGAGCTATTGCCTGTATTTTCAATGGCGATTTTCCCTTTATAAACTTTTCCGTTTTCCACTTTGTAAGTATGGGTAAGGCCGTTTAGAACGACAATACCGGCTTGCAGAAAACCAAACTGCAGCATTAGAAATATTAAAAGAAAAACACGCTTTATCATAATCATGTAAAGTTTGAAATTAAATTACTGGCAATATAAAACCGGGAAGAAACTGATGAGCGACTTCCTCCGGCTTTATTTATAGAATAAAAGCTTAAACTAGTTGTCTGAGATCGTATATGTAACTGTAGCCACAGTACTAGCCGTTGCCTGTAGATCTGCATAGGCAGCTACTCCTCCGGGGCCGCTTCCTGCCGCCAGGGCATAGGTAAGATTATGTCCATTATTGGCTCCATTCCCGGTATAAGCACTTCCGATCCCAGAGATAATGGTTTGGTCTGCGGCGCTCAGGGTAAGCTGGGCAGAAGGTGTTCCTAATGTACCGGCTCCACTGCCTGTGGCGGCGGCAGCTGTCACATTGATGTCGATTCCCGGAATAAGCGCATTTACTTTTACAGATACATTACGTGTAGGATCTGCCACAGATTTGATGGATGAATAATTCAGCCAGAGTGTACTGTTGGATGTGGAAGGTGTTATAGGATTACCTGCTTCGGTAGGAGCTGTAAAACCTAATGTAATGTTTTTCGTTGCAGCTGGTTCAATATCTACCAGTGCAACTTCAGGAATTGAAATAGTAATGGTATGATTGTCAGTATTAGTGTCTTGTGCCTTTAAGCTGCCAGAGAATGCGGCAGTAATTAGACATACCGTAAGGCTTAGGTTTAATTTTTTCATGATGTTGTTAATTAGTTATGTGAATTTAATGAAATTCAACAAATTATAGTAATAAAATTGTTATTTTTAAATATTATTAACTATTTCTTTATAATATTACTTTATATATTAAAATATCTATATGAAAATTATGTAAAACGGATCTGTTAAGCTATGCTCATCATAATAAAAGCCTTACCCATATATGGGAAGGCTTTATTTTTATTAGTCTTTTTGAATTACATCCAGTGTGGATCCGATATGGAAACTTTTCCGGTTTCTGTTCTTCCGGCAAAATGCCAGATATGATTGTTAAACATTACCTTTAAATCATACCAGCCTTTATTTTTGTTGAGATCAACCGTTATTTTCTCTTCTGTTTGATGTAAAGAAACTGTGTTTTTATTCTTTTCATACAGGTTTTCCACCACGACAGATAAGTCTCCGTTTTTCTTTTTGAAAACCAGCTCGGCTTCATTTTTAGAACTGCTACAGATCAGCTGAACCTCTATTTCAGGCATATTGCTTCCGCTAAATTTCCTGAAGAAACCATTAGGACCAAAAACTTCATAATCATATTTTCCGGGATTCACAGTGTGTAAAAGTTCCTGTTTTGAATACAGAGCGTAGGAAAAATAATAACTGCCGCTGCTCAACTGTGTTCTGTCATAAATTAAAAGCGGAACGCCTGCCTCTTTTAAATTAGTCATTCTAATCTTACCGTTTTCCATATTGACATGGTAATGATAAGGAAGCGGGTTGGACGGTTTGGTTCCCCTTTCCTGAATGTCAAGTAGATTTTCATTCAGCTCATTTTCAGAATACCATTTCAGATTGGGAACAGGTTTGCTCCTGGCAGCGTTGATGGTTTTTGCAAAATCTTTCTGATCAAGGTAATCCATCTTTGGTACTTTGGAGTTTGAAGAATTAAAAGCAGAAGTTAAATCTCCACAAATAGCCCTTCTCCAGTCACTGATATTATCAATTGTAACGTCTTTATTATATTTTTTCCTGATAAATTTCTCCAGAAACTGCAGAACAGAAGTATGGTCCGAAACTTCGGAATTCACAAAGCCGCCTTTCGTCCAGGGAGATGCGATGATCATCGGAACCCTGTAACCCAATCCTACAGCTCCTTCTATTCTTTCATGATCCTTCAGAGGAAGAACAGACATGTATTCCTGCGACTGATCAACATATTCGGCTCCTTCCCTACTGTTCATATCTACAGGCTGGCTTGGGTTGACTGGTGGGGCAAACGGAAGGACATGATCAAAATATCCGTCGTTTTCATCATAATTGATTATGAAAATTGTTTTTTTCCAGGTCTCAGGATCTTTGGTCAATATATTCAGAACTTCCGAAATATACCATGCCCCATACCATGGTGATCCCGGATGATCAGAGAAATGTTCAGGAGCTACCAGCCAGGAAACCAATGGAAGTTTCTTTTCTTCCACATCCTTCCGGAACTGGAACAGGACGTCTCCTTTCGGAACAACCAGTCTTTCTCCGTTTTCATCGTTTCCGATCTCCAGATTCCAGTAATCGGGATCGTTGATATTGGTGGTAAAAGCTTTTTCGTGAAGGTTTTTTTCAAACTGCGAAAGTTTGGAATAGTTTTCAGGAGTATATTTTTTCTGATCTTCTTCCAGTTCAGCGATCATCGTTTCCAATCTCTTCTTCTGATCAGGATTTTTTTCAATTTCCTTTTTCAGGGAAGCAATGATGTTAGGGATATTCTGATGGTATCCTTTTGAAAATTTAACGTTAAATTTTGAAAACCATTCAATCGGATTATCTGTGAAATTACTCAGCCAGGCTTCCTGTTCACCTGACATTCCTTTGGGAAGGCTGATCTCGTTCTGATAAATTTTCCAGGAAACATTCTGTTCCTCTAAAATTTCTGGAAAGCTTTTCCAGTGTGCCTGTCTTGCCTTGTCGTAGTCAATATTTTCATTGTATACGTTAGCTTTTGCTTTGCCGTTCTGATGTTCACGGAGCGTTCCTGACCAGTGAAAAAGCCTGTTGGGCGTTGTTCCTGTAAGTGAAGAGCAGAAATATTGGTCAAATATTGTAAATGCATCTGCCAGCTGATAATAAAACGGAAGGTCTTCCCGGTTATAATAGCCTAAAGTAAGGGGAATATTTTTATAATCTTTATTTCCGGAGGCTTTAAACTGAAGCCATTTGTCGTATTTTCCTTTATTTAAAGCTTTCTGCTGATCTCCCCAGGAATGCGGCAGAGAGCTCATCCATGTAGATTTTGTATTTCTAAGATCTAATCTTGCAGGGGCGGCATATTTTCCGCTATCACCTTTTTGAAAAAAAACGGAATGGCCGTCTTCTTTAACGAAAGCTCTTTTATCAAGAAATCCCCTAACTCCCTTTAATGCTCCGAAAGCATGGTCAAAAGAACGGTTTTCCTGCATCAGGATCACCACATGCTCTGCATCATAAAAGGTAGACATTGCGGCAGGTTCAATGGCCATTGCTTTTAAAATAGCAGGGTGAAGAACACTTGAAGTTCCCAGCCCGGCCAGCAAAAGGCTTGATTTTTCTAAAAATTCTCTTCTGTTCATGTTCAATCTTAATAAGAAATAAACCGCAAGTTAATTGGATTTTCCTGCGGTTTACATTTTTTATATACTATTTATTTTTTTACTGAAGCCACCACGGTTTGGAATTGATATTGTCATTTCCTCCATATTGGGCAGCAAGTGCCGCTTTCAGATTGGTACTGTTATAGCTATATTCTGCCTGCGGATATCTGAATCTGAATGGTGCAGAAACTCCTGTCTGCAAAGGATAGTTTGGATATCCTGTTCTTAAATAATCATAATAGGATGTCCACTGGCTCTGGTGGAACATCGTCATATATTTCTGGGTCATGATTTTCTCCAGGCGGTTCTGAAGCGGATCTGCATCATTGTAAACCACTAATGGAGATGCCAGGTACTGATTCACATCAAATCCTGAAAAATATTGTCCCGGATTTTTTACGTAGGTCTGGTAAAAGTTGAAGCTTGCTTTAACAGCATTGTCATAATGTGGCTTTGCCGATCCGGAGATCCATCCTCTGGCAGCGGCTTCGGCAAGGATAAATTCCAGCTCCGGATAGCTCAGTACGGAAGAAGGTTCATTGGTAGGATCTTTGTAAAAACGGTCATTGACTTTAGAAATATTTTTTGCAGTGATCAGAGCTGCATTGTCTGAATAGGAAGAAGTAGGATTTCCTCCGTTGTAGCCTGTAAAATCGGTGATGGGTTTTCCGGCTTCTTTTGCGGCTGTAGTCTGTGCGGCAAAAGTGAAAAGACGTGGGTCCTGCCTTGCTTTAAAAAGATTAATAAAGTAATCGGCCATGTATAAACTTGATCCGTAACCGCTGTTGTTGAACATAGTATATCTGCTGTCTGCCGCATCGGCAAATTTAAGCTCTCCATTGTCGGAAATAGAGGTCATTAAAGCCTGACTTCCAGCAATTGAAGCAAATTCATTGGCGATATTATAACTTCCCAGTGTCGTTTTTTTAGACATGGTGATTAAAATTTTTAGGCGGAAAGAATTGATCAGCTTTTTCCATTTTGTGGCGTCACCGTTATAGATAATGTCACCTTCAATTTTATCATTGGCATTAATCAGGTCATTGGCTTCTTTCAATTCGGATAAAATTCCTGCCATTACTGTTTCCTGGCTGTCGTATTTCGGTTGGGTAATTCCGGCTTCCCCTTTGGCAGCTTCGGTGTAAGGGATACTTCCGAATTTTAAGCTTAAATTAAAGAAATAAAAGGCTCTGTAGAATTTACCGATGGCACTATAGTTCTTATTGTTGATCTTTTCGGCTTCCTGCATCATTTTTACCGTATTCAGAATACCTTTTGTGTATACCTCGAAGGAGGCATCGTTCCATTTCATGTACTGGTAAGTGTTTTCTCCATCCGTACCGATCATCATTCTGGAAGCATACATATTATCGCCATTTACCTGGAAAGCGTCTTTTGAAACATAGGTCAAAAGGACTTTGGGATCTACACTTGCCTGGTCATTAGGGTTTTCATTGATTTTGTCAAGGTCGGTTTCGCATGAGGCGAGGACCAGAAGTCCTGCCACCGCAATAGTCTTTATACTGAATTTTTTTAGCGATTTCGCTGCAACATTTATATTATTTTTCATTGTTCAGGATACTTGTTAATTAAAATTTAAGATTAAAACCTATTCCTATCCATCTGCTGGAAGGGTCCTGGATATCATTGCTGTCTTTCTTAAGCTGGTAATCAGGATCAGAATAAAGATTTTTAGACTTTTTCCACATCGCCAGATTATAAGCGGAGATATTGGCGGTGAAATTTTTGATCATTCCTTTAGGATTCAGGAGGTACGAGAAATCGTATTCCAGAACTACAGATCTCAGTTTAATGAAAGTTCTGTCGAAAACATTCGCAAATAATTCACTTTCATCCTGCGTTACCCTTGCCTGATAAGGATAATTCTGCGCCCAATCCTGGAAACTGATCGGTTTTGTATGGGGTGTATAGGTTCCGGTAGCGGCATTGTAATTTACTCCGTCCGGTACAAAATAGTAGGTTCCCGGATTGGCATATTCCAGATCTCTGTAGGCTGTTGAGTTCGGATGTTTTCCTCCCCACCACATTTTTTCTACGACCTGGGACCTCATGACGCCTCCTATGCTTCCGTCGATTCCAATATTCAGCGTAAACTTTTTATATTTAAAGGTATTGTTAAAGCCAAACGTCCAGTCCGGATTGAAATGGCCGAGGTTGCTTGGTGCATCGGCTCTTGTAGGCATACCCGTAGCGGCATTCAGAATTACTTTTCCGTCCGGGGATTTCTTCCAGGTATAATCATAGTAGCTGTCCATTCTTTCACCAAGCCTGATATTGTTGTAATTCGGCATATTGTCGTAAATGGAAGTCAGCTTTTGTTCATAAGTACTCCAGTTGATTAAAGACCTCCAGGTAAAGTTGGCTGTTTTTACAGGAACCAATCCTAAAGAGATCTCCAGACCTTTCGTGGTATACTCGTTTCCGTTTACATACTGAGAGGTAAATCCTGATGACGGTGCAGCCGGGAATTCAAGAATATTGTTATAATCCAGTGTTCTGAAATAAGTAACATCCAAAGTAACCCTGTTTTTAAATAATCCTGCGCTCAATCCCAGTTCATAAGATTTGGTCTGTTCAGGTTTTAAAGAATTTTCAACGTTCAGGATAGTAGGATAATTATACATAGGATTCCCGTTAAACGTCGCTCCTTTATTGTTCAGATAATAATTTCTTATGGAATATGGCTGGAAGTCATAGGCAACCTTCGCCCATGAAGCTGAAAGTTTTAAAAGATTAATGGCTTCCGGCATTTTAACAAGGTTTGAAACAACTGCACTTACCGAGGCGGAAGGATAGAAGTAAGACCTGTTGGCTTTGGGAAGGGTAGAAGACCAGTCATTACGCCCTGAAAAGTTGATGAAAAAAGCATTATACAATCCGATATCGATGGTTGAGTAAGCACTGTAGATCAGCTTTTCCTTAAGGTAATCATAGTACTTTACCGCTCCGGTTGAGTTTTCCAGTGTGTATAATTCCGGGATTTTTAATCCGTCTGTTGATGCATTATCGATATTGTTTTTATAGTAAAAAGTAGAACCTCCGGCATTGATCGTAAAATCAAAGTTATCAGATATTTTTTTCTTGTAGGTAGCAAGAATATCGGAGTTCAGGTTCCATGTTTTGGTATCATTCAGAAGATAACCTCCGCTTCTCGGAGCACTGTAGTTAAAATAAGAATACGGACTTAATATCTCTTGTTTGTTATGGTTTTCCACAATGGATATCTTTCCTTTTACGGAAAAATCTTCAGTGGCTTTATATTCCAAGCCAGTTTGTGCATTGATGATATTGGTTCTGTTTTTATTCTTATAGTATTCGGCTCCGAACCAAGGGTTATTGTACCAGGCATAGTTCCAGTTAGCCTGGGCAGTTCCTTCTTTTCCCGGGATCCACATGTGGTTTTTAAGGTCCCTGCCGTCTACATCTGCTCCCATCCAGATCAGGATGGTGTACATATGGCCGCTTGGATTATATTCGTAGTTGGGAATATTGGGAGTGAAGGTTTGGTTGAAATTAAATTTAGTATCAAAGGTTAATTTTTCTCCCAGATGATTTTCAGAAGAGAAGTTGACGCCGTAACGCTGCAGATAGGAACCGGGAATTCTGTCGTCGTAATTCATGAAATTTCCGGACAGCCTGTAAATATCTTTGTTGTTTTTATAGCTTACCGCGAAACTGTTATTGTTAATAACTGCAGGCTTTAAAAAAATATCTAAGTTATCATGATACTGCCAGTCTATAGGAACTCTTTCGTATCTTGATTTGTCGTTATATTGGGTTCCTGTCACTGCTCCGTACCACGGAATTACCTGGCCTGTCATTTTATCCCTGATCGGGCTGTTCCATTGGGCAATTTTCAGCCCGGGAACAAATTTAGGCCCCCAGATCATATCACCGTCATTCACACCGCCGTCGGCACCATCCCAGAATTCATATTTTCCGTGAGATCCGTTACCGTATTCGTTCTGGGTTTTCGGGAGGTTGGTAAATCCTGCCGTTATCATGGTATTTTGTGAAAACTCTACAGAAAAGCCTTTCTTTTTGGCATTTTTTGTCGTAATCAGTACGGCTCCGTATCTTCCTCTGGAGCCATAGAGTGCAGAAGCGGTTGCTCCCTTCAGGACGTTGATATTTTCAATATTATTGGGATCCAGGTTCTGGAAAACTTCTTTTTCCACAATCACGCCATCAATTACGAAAACCAAATTGGAATTTCCTCTCAGCGTAAACTGCGGAGCCTGCTGCATTCCTGTAGGATTGGATACATTAAGCCCGGCTACCTGTCCGGAAAATAAATTTCCTATACTCGGAGTGGTAATAGTTTCAAATTGTTTTGTTCCTACTTCCTGAGTTGCATAGCCTATCTTTTCCTTCTTTTTGGCAATTCCCAAAGCTGTAATAACTACACCTTCAATTTGCTTTTCATTAGCTTTTTTTAAAACAACAGAATATTGTCTTCTGGAAGAAACTTCTACCGTATACATTGAAAAATCCGGGGCATAGAATTCAAGGATATCCTTCGGATTGGCAGATATGGTAAAGTTACCGCTTTCGTCGGTCACTGTTGTTTTTCCGGTATTTTTGTCGGTAATGCTCACGCCGGAAACACTGGAACCGTTTTCGGATCTTACATTTCCGGTGATGCTAATTTCCTGGGCAGTGAGATAAAGGGGAAGTAAAAAAACAGCAAAAGTAGCTAAAGTCTTCTTCATTTTTTTTGAGAGCAAATTTAGCGGAGTACTGTTACCTGAATTTTAATGTGGTATTAAAAGAAAAATACTTTTTAATATTTTTTAACATGAATATTTAACATAATAATAAACTGAAAGAGCTGCTTTATTTTATTATTTTACTTTTTTATACTATAATAATCCTTGTATGTATGCAGTAGTTTCTTTCTGAATGTTATTTTTTTAAACGCAAAGTTTAAATTACTATGATTATATTTTAGGATGCAAAGGGTGGAATCAATTAAATTGATTCGATGAAGCGTGTCGATAGAGCGACCGCTTAATCAATGGCGAAGCCGATATCTTTGCTCTACTTAAAAAAATAATAGATTTCTATATAAATCTTTGCGTCAAAACAAATTCTTGCCATCTACTTATGAAAAAGCTAAGCTTGTTCTTTTTTATGTCAGTTTTGAATTTAAAGATATTAGAATAAGTTTTTCTTTTAAAACCTGCTCAGGATTCCCCAATGGATTTTGATATCATTAAACTTAAAAGGGTTTCCGAATTCATTACCATTAGAGAGTTGGAAGCTCATCAGCCCGATAGGAATAAAGAAATTGAACCCAAGTCCTACACTGTAAAGTTTAGGTTTTACATTTAAGGATTTGTTATTGAGCTGTCCGTATTGTCCGAAGAAATCAAAAAAGGCCTGGCTTCCTATGAGATACCGGTATTCTAAGCCTGCATAATAATAGAAATCGCCGGCCAGGGATTTCTCATTGAAACCCCGCATGGAATTCCATCCCCCGAAACGGTAAAGTTCATTGGCAGAGAATTCAACCTTGGAATCCATCATGGCTCCTTCCGCCTTTATATTGAGAAAATGGTTTCCGGAAATATGATAATTATGTTCGCCGAAGAAATAAAACTGGTTCTGGTTGGCTTTAATATTATCTTTGGTATAGGTGGTCGTCAGATAATCATAACCGGCATTGATCCTGGTTTTATAAAGAAAAAGGTCAATATCCGTAGGTTCTGTCATTTCAAACCAGATCCCGAGCCCTCTTTTATTATAATCCTTACCCTGAACATACAGTGTGTCTATGATGCTGGATGATTCCAAAGTTGCTCTGAGCCCGATCCTGTTGCGGGAATTGATATGATAATAAAAAGCCGGCAGGAACTTCACATTGGCAAAAGTGGAATCCTGGCGAAAAATATTGACTTTCAGGTTCATCCCGACATTAGACTTAAAAAGGTAAGGAATATCTGTTTGCAGATCAAAAGTCTGGCCTTTGTCCGGGTTTCTCTGCCAATAAAGATTAACGGTCTCAAAACCATTGAACATATTCCTGAAGTTTACATTCAGGGTTCCGTTCAGGGTAAATTTTTCCGTCTTGTCATTTCCAAAACCAATTACCCCATCAAACGTATTGGTCTTTTTCTTTTCCATAAACAGGTAAATGCTAGTGGAGTCTTTAGTAAATAAAGTTTGAGGAGGCCGTTCGAGAGTGACAAAAGCATGGCTCTGAAAATTCTTGCTGATGGCCAGAAGATTTTTGTCATCATAAGTCTTTCCTTTGAATTCCTTTTCCAGGTTTTTCATAAACCTTTTAGGAACCCTTTCGTAGCCTTTTACTACAAAATTATCAATGGTACGCTTATCATTTTTGTTGACATCCAGCTCTATGACAGGATAGCCATTTTTCTGACCTTTATATTTGGATTTAAGACGGCTGAAAGAATATCCGTCATCTATATACCTTTTGTTGATGCTTTTTTTGGTTGAATCTAAATTTTTAGTGAAAAAATCCTTCTGGATCTTTAGTTTCAAAGCAACGGAATCAGAAAGGTCTACATAGGTTTCATTGAAATTTTTCCCTTTATCGTAGAAAATTTCCGTGCTGTCGCCTTTCACTTTTACATCCTTCAGTTTTGTGAAGAAATAATTGCTCTGGGATAAAGAATCCAGGAATTTGGCTGCAGAAAGGGAATCCTTTACTTTTTTTCTGACATTGGTTTCCGTGTCGATAAGCCAATACTGTTTTTTCTGCGCTTGTACAAAAACGCAGAACAGGATAAAGAATATTTTCAGAAATAACTTCAATGTTCAATTTATATAAACCAATACAGATGCTTTACGAACTTAAGCAAGATCTTATATGAATCTCAATACATCTTAATGGTTTAACAGCAGATTTAATAATTTTTTAAATAACTGGATTTAGTCCAGTTTATTATATTTTTTCATCAGATTTTCGTAGGTTTCCTGAGGAAGAATCCATTTCAAAGGAACGCCGATTTTCTGTCCGAATTTACCGAAATAATAGTGTGCTTTCCATTTATTTTTATTCAAAAGTGTTTCCACGTACGCTGCCACCTCAAGAGGATCGGTTCCGTCACCTACATGCGAATTCATCAAGTTATACACTTTATCAAATATATTTTTGTAAGGTTCCGAAACCTGTGTTCTTACTCTGTTTTCTGCAATATTTGTTTTGATGTCACCAAGATGTAAGGAGCATACGTCAATATTCCATGGGTATACTTCATATCTTATCGCTTCTGTTACCTTATCCAGGGCAGATTTGGAAGCAGAATAAAAGCCACGGAAAGGAAGTCCCATTTCACTTCCGATACTGGAAATATTAATGATCTTCCCAAATTTGTTTTCCCGCATTTTCGGAAGAACGGCACTCATCATCTGGACAGCGCCTACAAGATTCAGGTTGAACAGCTTCAGAATATCTTCTTTTGTAGAATCTTCCACAGCGCCTACCATTCCCATTCCGGCGTTATTGATCAGGACGTCGATCCTTGATTCTGTTTTTAAAACTTCAGCAATGGCATTCTGAACGGCTATATTATCGGTAACATCGGTTGGAATAGATATGAAGTATTGGCTTTCTGTATGTTTCCGGCTTAAACCGTATACTTTATGGCCTTTTTTTCCGAAATATTCGGCGAGCACAAACCCTATTCCCGATGAGGTTCCGGTGATGATAATAGTCATTGGATTATTTATGATTTTAGACTTTTGTTTTTTCCTCCGGCTGCTGTGTTTCAGCACCAACCGTATTTTCAGCAAATGTAAAAAAAGAAATAGGAACTCTATTATTTATTGGTATATAAAATTGCTCAGAAACAAAATCCGCCCCTGTTTTCTGAATTTGTTTCAAAAAGATATTGATAAATTGTGGATAACTCTGTGGATAAGTAGGTGAGTAAAATTATAGAGCAATGAACAGTAGTTTAGTTATATTCATTATGTTGTTGATTATCAGTAGTGAATTTCTTTGCGCGAACCCGGAATTTTCAATTTGTTTTCCCCAATCCTGAAATTGTTCATTTTGATCAGTGTCTTAAACGGGTGGATAAATTCCTTGTGGATATCTTTTGGAATAACCCTCTCTTCATCATCGCAGGATGAATGCTCCTCGTCTATAACTACTTTTCCTGTTGAAAAATTAATTTCGTTCAGATAATTGAGATCACAGGTGTCTTCAAACCTGTCATGAGAGCCAATAAGGTAGAAATCACCGTTCTGAAACCTGAATGTATGTGTATAAGTCTGAGTATGCCTCGAATTGGTGTTGAAGACCTGGGTCACAGAAAAGCTGTTGTTTTTGATTGATATTTCAGGTGGAGTATTCTCTTCCGGATAAAATCCTGTTCCGCTTGAAAAAAGAAAGGTTTTGTTTTCTTTCCAGACTTTTTGTTTTCCGTTGATGTTTTTCAGGATAAATAATGATCTCGCGAAATCATCGCGGTCATTCAGGGGCGTGTTTTTATCCGTGTTGAAAATGATTACGGTTTCATCTTTTCCGTCTCTGTCCAGATCTCCTTTAGCTTCGGTAATTTTTTTATATCCTTCCGGAACAGAGAAGTCTTTCAGGTTTTGTGCATAATATCCTGAGACGCATGCAATACATAGAAAAGAGAAAAGGAATTTCATCTGCAATAGGGTTAAAATTCCAGGCCGGTATCCTCTTTCTGAATCATTCCCGTATCTTCCAGATTGCAGATACAGCCTTCAACGGTTTTGTAATTCCCTGAAATACGTGTTTTTTTTCCTTTGCTGTCTGTAATGATGATTCCGGCGGCAAAGTTCCTGTTTTCGGCAAAATAAGTTCTGTACAACAGATACTGATATCCATTGTTGGTAAAGGAAAGATTGTCTACCTCCATGCCTGCATTCTGCTTCCCGCCGCCTCTAAAGTAGGAGTTGTATTTAAACTGTTTCCAGCTTTCTTTTGTCCTGGTCATTGGGAATTCCATATCTACATGGTCCTTGCTTCCGAATCTGTACTGGATATATTCATTCTTTTTATCTTTAACCAAAGCCATGGTCTTCCCATTATTTGTTTTAAACGAGAAAACCGTTTCTTCATTGGGCAGCAGATATTGCGCCCAGGAAAAAATAGGGATTAACAGAGAAAAAAAGAATAAATACTTTCTTATCATATTGGAATTTTTTTATCCTCTAACCATTATGTCGTTTAAATCTTTCCAGAACATAGGATAAGATTTTTCTACCACATCCTCTTCTTCGATATTGAGTTCTTTAATGAGGCAGTACGGGGCAAAGCTCATCGCCATCCTGTGATCCTGGTAGGTTCCGATGGAAATATGCTCTTCCGGTTCTCCAAAGCTTACGGATTTGATGGTAAGGTCTGTAATCTCTGTTTCAGCGCCCAGTTTTTTTAGTTCGTTGTATAAAGCCTGCAGCCTGTCGGTTTCTTTGACTCTTAATGTCCCCAGTCCGGAAATGTAGAATGGAATTTTTAATGCAGCGGCCGTTACGCAAAGTGTTTGTGCAATGTCCGGGCAGTTATTCATATCCAGAACAATTTTTTCCGGGAAAATAAAATCGGGCACCGGCTGAAGGGTAATCTTATGCTCATCTTCTGTGAAGATGGTTTTGATTCCGAAAAATTCTTCATAGATTTTAGCAATGGCAGAGTCTCCCTGAGTAGATTCTTTGTAAAAACTTTTCAGGTGGATGGTTTCTCTTCCCAATGCACAGATCGAGTAGAAGTATGAAGCCGAGCTCCAGTCGCTTTCCACTTCGTAATGTACTGTTGATGATTCACTGTTTGAATCAAATGGCTCCACTTTAATGGTGTTTCCTTCAAAGCTATTCCTGATCCCGAATCTTGTCAGGATATCCAGCGTCATTTCTATATAGGATCTTGAAGTAACTTCGCCAACCAAATGAATCTCCAGCCCGTTTTCAAGTTTTCCGGCAATCAAAAGAAGAGAGGTAATGAACTGGCTGGATATATTGGCCGGAACATTGACTTGTTTTTGGGTGATCTTCCTTCCTGTGATCTTTAAAGGCGGGAAGCCTTCATTTTCCAGATACTCGATCTCAACCCCCAAGTCTTTTAAAGCGTTGACCAGGTTTTTGATCGGTCTTTCCTTCATTCTTTTAGATCCGGTAAGGATGGTTGTTTTTCCTTCAGATATTGAGTAATAGGAAGTAAGGAAACGCATGGCTGTTCCTGCGTGGTGGATGTCTATGCTTTCTGTGTTTTCGGACAGTGCTTTTTTCAGCAGCTGGGTATCCTGGGAGTTAGACAGGTTTCCGATCTGTATATTTTTAAATAAACTTTCCAAAATCAACAAACGATTCGAAATGCTCTTCGAACCGCTGATCTGAACTGTTTTTCCTGATGCTAATTTTGATTTTTCTAACTTCATTATTTCTTCAGTTTAAGACATCAGATGTTAGATTTCAGATATCGGATTATAAAAAAGTCTGTTATCTGGTGTCTGTGATCTGATATCTATATATTATTTCAACTTCTCGTTGTTTTGATGCCGGTCCTTGTCACGGTCCGTTTTAATCTTCATTTTTTTGTCGAAAGCTTCTTGGAGGTTCACTCCGGTTTGGTTGGCTAAACATAAAGTAACAAACAATACATCTGCCAGCTCTTCACCAAGATCTTTGCTTTTATCACTTTCTTTTTCGCTTTGCTCGCCATACCTTCTGGCAATGATGCGGGCTACTTCACCTACTTCTTCGGTCAGCATGGCCATATTGGTCAGTTCATTAAAATAGCGGACTCCTATGGTTTTGATCCATTCGTCAACCTGTTGCTGCAGCTGTGTGATTTCCATTATTGATAAGCTCCTAAAGTAGGGTTGGTTGTTCTCGATACATTCACGATATCAAAAGGTACTGTTCCTGCTACCGTCACATTTCCTTTTCCTCTTGCTGGAGATGTGGTTTTTACCCTCAGGTTCATCTTCGCGGCAAAATAATTGAGGAACTGCGGATCTTCATTTTTAATGCTCTGTACTACATTCACATTATTGTCGAAAGGAAAGCCGGCTTCCGGTACACCGGAATATTTTATCAGTGAATTCTGGATCAGAAACTCAAACTGCTGTCCCGGAGTCTGTTCAAAATTAACAGAATTATCCCTGTCTGAAAATACAATACTGTTTTTTATATCAAGACGCTGAAGTGCTCCCTGTTCTGTGGTTCCGGCCGCATTTTTCCATTCGTTGGTGGCTGTGATCCCGTTTCTGTTGAATGATCCCATGGTTTTAGAATAGTTCGCAATGGTAGCATGGGTATAGCTGTGGTTTCCACCTCTAAAGATCCCGATACATGACTCACCGCAATTGTTCATCACCAGATTTTTGGAGGTAACTGTTGATCCTACTGCATAAATACCATATTCAAAGAAAGTATGGATGAATGAGTTGCTGATATTGGCCGTATTCTGTTTCATATCAAATCCTCTTGTCCCTCCGAAAAGTCTTGCAAAATTCATATTAAGGATAGAGTTGGGTTCCATCCGGATAGAGTTCCAGTTCTTAGGAATGGTGTCGTAGTAAGGGTCATTTCTGTCTCCGCGCAGGATTACTTCATTGTCAAAAACTCCGTTAATATTCAGGCTTGCACCGGAAGACACCTTCATACCGCTGTTTTTGTGGAAATAGACTTTGGTTCCTGGCTGGATATCCAGAGTGATATTAGGATTGATGGTAAGATTTCCGTAGATAATCTTGGCCTTATTGTTATTCCATGTGGTGTGGGTGGAAATTACATTGGGATTGGTAGGGGTTTCGATGAAAAATTCAGCATCCTGCACGACTGAGAATAGCGTCACATGCTGTTGTCCCGCACCGCTGCTGAAAAGGATTTTGTCTTCGGCAATAGCTTCAGGGCCCGTAGCTTCAGGGGCTATTTCCACAAAAATATACATGCTGTCCTTCTTCCTCAACGGAACATCTTTGAAATCAAAGCCAGGCTTTCCGTCTACATTGATCCTGTATAGTGATGAGCTTCCTTTTTCCAGATTAATTCTCGGAATCAGAACATCCTTGTCTTCATTATTATATACTTTTACAACATAAGTTTCGGAACGTACCTGGTGGTAAACCGTGTCACAGAATACGGTATCCTTTGAGAAACTCAGCTGCTGCGAAGGAGCATCAAAGGTAATATCATCCTTATTACACGATACTGCTACAAGAAGCATCCAAAATGAAAAAGCCAGTAATAGTTTGAATTTCATCGAAATTAAAGTTTAAGATTCCAAATTTAACGAAAATACTTTGAATTTCTTATCAAGAAAAAATATTGAATTGGGTATTTGTATATTTGAAAAAATGTTGTACTTTTGCAACCTAAAATTAGCAGAGAAATACCATTACTATTTCGAAAGCAAACTTTAATTTTTTAAAAATTGTATTATGAAAAAAGGAATCCACCCAGAAAATTATAGACTTGTTGTTTTCAAAGATATGAGTAACGACGAGGTGTTTCTTTGCAAATCAACTGCGGAAACTAAAGATACTATCGAATATGAAGGACAAGAATATCCATTGATCAAAATGGAAATCTCTTCAACTTCTCACCCTTTCTACACTGGTAAAGTGAAATTAGTTGACACTGCAGGTAGAGTTGATAAGTTCATGAACAAATACAAAAAATTCGCTAAGTAATTTTTTGTTACCTAAACATACGAAGCCTTCCAATTTATTGGGAGGCTTTTTTGTGTATAATAAGATATAAGCTCGGATCATCCAGCCTTCAGATTCGGATTTTCTAATATTTCTTTCGGGCTATTTTTGTATTTTTGTTCTGAACAGAAATGAGAAGGAGAAAACTTTTATATTTCATCCTCTAAATTCTGACTTCTAATTTTTAACCTTTACACAATGCAATTAGTATTTTCAGATGCCCAATACTGGGAAGATTTTCTTCCGCTTACTTTTACCCGTCCTGTTGCCGCCATGAGATGCGGAATCCTGACTTTTTCCGAACGATGGCAGAAAATTCTGGAAAATGATGAAGTTTCCTACTTCACCGAAAACTATCTTCAGAATAAATTTAAGAATCCCGAAGAAAAAGAGAGTCTTTTCCTGGTTACTAATTTTTTACCAACAGAAACGGTGATCCGGCAAATCAAGGAGCTTAAGCCGGGTGAAGCTCTTGTTTATGAAGATGAACTGATCGCAGCCAGGATCAATATGAAAGGATTCTCCCTGAACCAGATCGAAAAGATGACGGATATCAAAGAGGATTTAACTTTCTTCAAAAAACCTTCAGATCTGTTTACCTATAATCATCTTGCCATAGATTTTGACTTTAATCTGCTGACTGCCGGAAGAACTTCACAGGAACTATCTTCTACCAACGGATTTTTAGGGGATAAAAAAGACCTGTTCATTGAAGAGGGAGCCCAGATAGAATTTTCTACCATCAATACAAAAACCGGAAAGATTTATATTGGTAAAAATGCTGAGGTAATGGAAGGCTGTAATCTTCGCGGACCTATAGCACTGGGGGAAGATTCCAAGTTTAATCTGGGATCGAAAATTTATGGTGCTACAACAATTGGCCCACACTGTAAAGTAGGAGGCGAGGTCAATAACATCATCATATTCGGATATTCAAGCAAAGGGCATGAAGGATTTGTCGGGAATTCGGTGATTGGCGAATGGTGTAATTTCGGTGCAGATACCAATTCTTCCAACCTTAAAAATAATTACAGCCCGGTGAAGCTCTGGAATTACAGAACAAAAGCTTTTGAAGATACCGGCCTTCAGTTTGCAGGCCTGATCATGGGAGATCATTCCAAAACAGCGATCAATACCCAATTGAATACGGGAACTGTAGTGGGGGTTGCTTCTAATATATTTAAACCCGGTTTTCCGCCCAACCTTGTGGAAAACTTCTCATGGGGCGGAGGTAAAGATGATGAAAAGTTTAAACTTGATAAAGCTTATGAAGTTGCGGAAAGGGCAATGGGAAGAAGAAAAGTGGCTTTAGCGGAAGAAGATAAAGCGATATTGAAACATATTTTTGATAATTATTAATATTGAAGGCCTCCATTTCGGAGGCTTTTATTATTTATTTTTCCAGAATATCATTCATCCTGGATAAAAAATAGTTAGTTTTATACACATCATAGAAACTCCTTTATAAGCTGGTTTTATGAGCATTCAGAAGAAGAAAAACAGAAAATCATTACTTTTTTTTAAATGTAATGTAATAGAATTAAGATTTTAATTGTCTTACCTATAGAAACAAAACTCATGACCCAGGAAACTTTCAAGAATACGGTGTTTATTCTCAAAGACGAGATGTATCGTTTTGCGAAAAGATTCGTTATGAGCAGTGATGAGGCAGAAGATGTGGTGCAGGACCTGATGGTAAAATTCTGGCAGAAGAAAGAAGAGCTCGGGCAGTTTGGAAATTTAAAATCCTACGCTTTGAAATCCGTCCGGAATGAATGCCTGAACCGCCTGAAGCACCACGATGTGAAGTTAGGATTTGCAGATTTGCAGCTTCACCGCTCGGAATTGTACAGCATGGACATCAATAATCTGAAGGAGCATATTATAGGGTTTATCAACCAGCTCCCGGAAAAACAGAAAATGGTAATCCATCTGAAGGACGTAGAAGAATATGAGGTCTCGGAAATCTCCGAAATGATGGAAATGGAAGAAAATGCAGTCAGGGTAAACCTGATGAGGGCGAGACAAAAAGTAAAAGAACAAATATCACAACTGATGAGCTATGAGCAAAGATCAATTTCAGAATAAATACGATGAAATCTTCCACGAAATAAAGGAAGAAAAGATGGAGTGGAGTTTTGAAGATTTTCTTCAGAAGGCAGAAGGCGGAGATTCAGAATCGAATGAAGCTCCCATTATCCCGTTTCAAAAGAATAAGCCTTCCTTTCCGAAATGGTTCTGGATGGCAGCCGGATTATTGCTTCTTTTCAGTGTCGGTTTCTTGATGAACAATTACCGTATAGGAGTTGCTGAAAGAGAAAAGCTGGTAAAAGATGAGGTTTTAAAACAAAAATCCAGGTTTATTGAAGAGAATAACGATCACCAGGAGCAGGTAGCGGTTAACCATACCGATTCAATTTCCGGAGCCAAAAAAGACTCTCTTTTCCAGGAAAATTCAGTAGCGGAAAAGGATGTGATGGATGAAATCCTGCCAAAAAGAGGAAGGCTGAAAAAAGAATCAAAGCCGAGGTTTGTAGATAATTCCTCATATAAAACTAAGAAAACGTTGAATGATTCCACAGGTTACAAAGACTCTTATGTTATTGTAAACGGTAAAAGGATCGATAATGTAGATGAAGCAATCAATATCACTAAATATTCATTCCAGGTATTTGCGAATAATGTCAGTGAAAAATTGGTTCAGCCGGCAGTGGTAAACGATGATTATTAAACAAAAAAATAGATTATGCTTCTGATCAGGCACAAATAATCAAGCTTAAATAAAAATTGACTCATGAAAAAAATATTTATAATATTCGCGCTCGCTTTTTCCCACTTCTTTACCGTGTATGGTCAGAGGGATAAATTCGATATGCTTTTCGACAGATATCAGGAAGTAGAAGGGGTTACCTCCATTAAAATTGCCAAACCCATGTTCGGGATGCTCAGCAGTCTTAATATTGACGATTCCCAGCTGGACCAGATTAAACCCCTGCTTTCGAAGATTAACGGATTGAAAATCCTTATTACAGAAAACCCTGAAAATGTCAATACCACGGAAGGGCGTAAGGTTCAGGATAATCTTGCCAGGCTAAGCAAAGATGTTTCGGTCTATTTAAAAAACCTTAACTACAACGAGATCATGTCCGTTAATAATTCAGGAGCGAAGATTAAATTTCTTTCTTCCGATGCAAAGGACGGAATATTGGATGACCTTTTATTAAGTATTGACGGAGGGAAAGGAGAAAACATTCTGGTAATGCTGGATGGAAAGCTTTCTATGGATGATGTGAATAAGATCATCAATTCCAGCGAAACCAAAACCAATCCTGTAACCAACCTGAGAAACAGCCTTACTTCTGATAATACGTCGTCATACCTTAACGGAGAAGCAAGAAACGTAGGTGAATTTTCCGGAATTTATGTGAGTACAGGCGTTAACGTGGTTTTCAAACAGGAAAGCCCTACCAACGTAAAAGTAATTGCTGATGCGGATAAACTCCAGTATATCATCACAAAAGTTGAAAATGGAGTATTAAAAGTCTATGTAGATAATAAAGGGACAAAGAGCCTGAAGTTTAAGAACTTAAGCGTTAATATTTCTTCTCCGAGAATGGACAATATCAAAGTGTCTTCAGGGGCGAACTTCAACGTGGTGAATTCTATCAAAGAAAATAACATGGCTATTGATGTATCATCAGGAGCAAATGTAAAAGGAGATTTTAGGGTCGACAATACATTAGATATCGGGACTTCATCAGGGGCAAATATCAGAGCGGGAGTTACAGCGGGAACTATTACTGTAAAAGCATCAAGCGGATCCAATACCGCCATTGAAGGAAAAGCAGATTCTGGAATTATAGACATCAGCAGTGGTGCCCTTTGTAAAGCCGATGAGTTAAGATTAAATAATCTTGAGGCAGAAGCAACATCCGGAGGAAACCTGTCTGTGAATGTCTCTACCAGACTGAAAGTAAAAGCTTCATCAGGAGGATTGGTAAAATACAAAGGAAGACCGGAAATAGAATCCAATATCAGCAAAACATCGGGAGGAGCCCTAAAACCTATCGACTAAAAAATAATCACCATGAAAACTCTAAAAAACATTTTTCTCGGAACCTTTATCTTGTGGATGCTTCAATCCTGCCTGCCTTCAGGAAGACCGAATATGGACTTTGTCAGACAGTCGGAGCATGATTTCAAAGGAGCAAAATTTGTCAGCTTCAATGTCCCTGTATTTATGGCAAAACCTTTTATTAAAAAAGCTTTGAGGGAAGATGGTGAAAGTGAAGAGGTGATCAATCTGATCAAAAAAGTTTCCAAAATAAAAATAATGACAGTAGATAACGGGAACAAAGAAATGCTGAATGAATATTCCAAATACCTGAACAATAATGATTTTGAAGAATGGGCTACCATAAAGCACAACGGTGAAAACGTCAATGTAAGGGTAAAACAGAACGGTGAAACCATTAAAAACATGATGATCACTGTAAATTCAGATAAAGAACTTGTATTTGTGGATGTTAGAGGGAGCTTTACGGCAAATGATATTTCAAAAATGATAAACGCAGCTACAGATAAATAATTCATCACCAATCACTTATTTATTATGGAAAAACTCATCAGAGAAGTACGTATCCTTAAAATATATGCTGTTTCGCTTACCGTTGTGTGTATCCTGTTTTTCTTTTTTGGATTTAAAAACCAGAAAACCACCCAGCGATTTGAAGAAATAGATGTAGAACGTATCAATATCATTGAAAAAGACGGTACACTGAAAATGGTGATCAGCAACAAAAGCCGCCAGCACCCGGGAATGTTCAATAAGAAAGAGCTGAAGCCGCGGGAAAGAGAAGCCGGAATGATTTTTTTCAATGAACTTGGGGACGAATGTGGAGGGCTTGTGTATGGCGCTGATAAAGACGGTTCTGGAATGGTGTATTCCGTAGATCAGAGAAATACGGACCAGATCATGCAGCTTCAGTATATGGAAGGAACCGGGAATAAAAAGAACAGGACCTATGGTCTTAAACTTTGGGACAGGCCGGATGATTTTCCTTTAGAAGATATCATCAAATTTGAAGACTCATTAAAAAAACTCAATGATCCTGTTGCCTCAAAAAAAGCATATGCAAAGCTGAGAAGTGAAGGGAAGATTACACAGGAAAGATTCTTTGCCGGAAAAACAGCAGATGGTGACGTAGGACTTTTCATTAAAGATACCAAAGGAAATGTGCGCCTTAAAATTTATGTGGATAAAAACAATCAGACCCATATGGACAAGCTGGATGAAAACGGAAAAATTATTCAATAACTGAAAACAAGTAGTTTCATATACTAAATTTATTTTGTACCGAGAGAGACCGTTCTGAAAAAGAACGGTTTTTTTCATTTAAGTTATTGATTATTAAATTTTATTTAAACTATTGAAAAGGATTTTCATATCTCGTCAAAATAGCCTAATTTTGCAAAGAAAGTAAAGATGTCTATTCATAACAAAATTGTAGAGACAGCCATCACTTTCGATGACGTTCTTCTAGTCCCTTCTTATTCAGAAGTTTTACCTAACCAGGTATCATTAAAATCAAGACTTACCGACAAAATTACACTGAATGTTCCGATAGTTTCTGCTGCGATGGACACAGTTACTGAGGGAGATCTCGCTATTGCCCTGGCAAGAGTAGGAGGTTTGGGTTTTATTCACAAAAACATGACGATCGCTGAGCAGGCGGCACAGGTAAACCGTGTAAAACGTTCAGAAAACGGAATGATCTCTGATCCTGTTACCCTTTCAAAAGACCATACTTTGGCTCAGGCTAAGGAAACTATGGCCAAATATAAAATTTCCGGCCTTCCTGTAGTGGATGCTGACAATGTACTGATCGGAATTATCACCAACAGGGATGTAAAATATCAGGAAAACCTGGATATGAAGGTTGAAGAGATCATGACCAAAGATAATCTGATCACTTCTGATAAAAATACCAACCTTGAGAAAGCAAAAGAAATCCTTCTTAAAAACAGAGTTGAAAAACTTCCTATCGTAGATAAAGACAACAAATTAGTTGGATTAATTACCATTAAAGATATCGACAACCAGCTGGAATATCCGAATGCCAATAAAGATGAGAACGGCCGCCTTATCGTAGGAGCCGGAGTAGGAGTAGGTGAAGATACTTTAGACAGGATAGCTGCCTTAGTAAAGGCCGGAGTAGATATCATCGGTATCGATTCTGCTCACGGACATTCAAAAGGAGTTTTGGATAAAATTGCTGAAATCAGAAGAGCATACCCGGATCTTGATATCGTAGGCGGAAATATCGTAACGGCAGAAGCCGCGAGAGACCTTATTGAAGCCGGAGCTAATGTTCTTAAAGTAGGAGTAGGACCTGGTTCTATCTGTACAACAAGAGTTGTTGCCGGAGTTGGAGTTCCACAATTATCTGCTATTTATAACGTATACGAATATGCAGCATCCAAAAACGTAAGTGTTATTGCTGATGGAGGAATTAAACTTTCCGGGGATATTGTAAAAGCTATCGCAAGCGGTGCTGGAGCAGTAATGCTGGGATCTCTTTTAGCCGGAACCGATGAAGCTCCGGGAGAAGAAATTATTTTCCAGGGAAGAAAATTCAAATCTTACCAGGGAATGGGAAGCCTTTCTGCGATGAAGAGAGGAGGAAAAGAAAGATATTTCCAGAGTGAGGCTAAAAAATTCGTTCCGGAGGGAATCGAAGGAAGAGTACCACATAAGGGTAAATTAGAAGATGTGATCTTCCAGTTAACCGGAGGTTTAAGAGCCGGTATGGGTTATTGTGGAGCTAAAGATATTGAAGCTTTACAGAAAGACACCAAAATGGTAATGATCACCGGAAGCGGATTAAAAGAATCCCATCCACATGATGTTATCATCACCCAGGAAGCTCCGAATTATTCCTTATAAGATAAAATCAATTTAATATAAAAATAAGCTGTACAGATTGTGTACAGCTTATTTTTTAGCTTATTTTAATATATTTAAATCTGGGCTTGATAACACTGTTCAGAAATCTCCCTTTCGACCTGGCTTCCCTGAATTTTTCAGCTATTGAGGCCGGTACCTTAAGATAATCATAAACAGCTCCGGACTGATAGATAATCCTTAATATCTCAGTCTCGGGAGTGTAAATATAGCTGTTGACAACACTTGATGGCATAGGAAATAATCAGCAAAAAATATTCCCAAAAAAATAGCTTTCAGAATCTCTGAAAGCTATATCAATAATCAATTAATGCTATAAAGGCATTGCTTTTTATTTTTTCACAAATTTAAACTCATAAGATTCAAAATTTTCAGTAATGATTTTCAGAACATAAACTCCTGTAGAAAGAAGAGAAACATTGATCTTCTGATCGAATTTTTCAGATCTTAACAGCTGTCCGTCTGCATTATAAATTTGTACCTTCTGTCCGTTATCAATTCCGGAAATATGGATTATATCTGAAACCGGATTCGGAAAAACCTGGATTTTAGATTTTGTAACTTCCGATGTGGCCAGTGAAGAACTATGCACATCCCCTGTCATGGTAGAATTGCTGCCTGTAAGATTTCCTCCGCACTGTCCGCTGGTTACTGCTGTGTTTTCTACCCATGTTCCGAATGTGTTGCTGGGTGGTCTCTGGCTGCCGGTGTTCCCTGTTGAATTATAATAAATCAGCAAAGGGCTGGCAAAAGTTCCGTTACCTTCATCAGCAAGAAATTCCCATCTCGTCAGAATATTGTTCCACTGGATTTTAAATTCGCAGGTTCCCAGCCCTCCGCAAGGCTGACCGTCAACCGGTGTGGTAATATAGATGCCTTTATTGTATGCATCCGTTCCGGTTTTATTGAATATAAAGTTCTGGTTATCAAATAAATTATGACATCCGTTGAAAGTAATGGTCTGTGCAGCCACTGAACTTCCAAATGCTATGATTAACAAGTAGAGAATTTTCATAACTTATTAATTAAAAGATGGATAGATCCCCTGTAAAGCTATAATGCATCTCATCGTAACAAACGGAGGTCTGTTTTCATGTGGCTGAGATCCTCCTGCCGGATTCAGCATGGTAGATTTCATTGTTGTATTGGCATTCGTATCAGAATATTCTTTATCTAAAAGCTTTGTGTCTGCAGGGAGATTGCCTGTAGGCGTATTCTGATTACCCTCTGCGGTTACAGCATTCACGGTATGACTATGAACAGGCATCTGTTGCTGGGTCAGTGTAACAGTTTCACTGCCGCCCATTTCCCCTATAAAATAATTCTGTGATATGCCCGGTCCTTGCCCCTGGGAAACTAAAACTCTTCCTCTCATATCAGGCAATGCAAAATTAGTAGTTCCATTTCCTCCGTAGGTGGTTCCCAATAAAGAGAAAAGGGCTTGATTCTGAGCGATAGGCAGGAGCTGTCCGTTACAGTCTGCCCATCCGTTTGGCGCTCTGTTGTAGGGTACAAAAGCAATCTGTCCGAGGAAAGGTTCTGATTGTGCTTTCAGGGTAGCGGTAAACGCACTCCCGATAAGCAGTGTGCATGCTAAAATTAAATTTTTCATAATGATTAGTTTAGTGATGTAAAATTATAAAATATTTCGTATAAAATAATTATATATAGAAAAAACCTTTCAGAATTCACTGAAAGGTAAGATTTTATTAATGTCGATTTCTACTATATTAGATTTTTTCTCTATTGCCGAGCATCTTATGATATTCTGCAATATGAAGGTATCCTTCTTCTTTAATAGTGACATCAAGCTGATATTTTCCGGCTATTATATAAATGTCTTTAGGCGACATGCTTCCTTTTTTGCTGAGTTCCACACTCATGTCTTTCAGGAGGTCTAAATGAAGAATCAGGTCTTCTCTTGTTTTTTTGGCAAGATCCTGTATCAGCTTTTCAATTTTTTTATCGGTGATATCATGCTGCATACGGTGTGAATAATCTTCCAGGTTATAGGCAGCCTGATATTCCTCATCAAATCCGTATTTCCTTATATAATCGGTGGCAAGCATGGTCGCCTGTTCCCTGTCGTGACTTCTTCCTATGCTTGCATTATTTTCTCCAAACACAATTTCTTCAGCGATACCACCGGCAAGATAAATCTTAATTTTGTCGAGAATGCTTTCTTTAGTATCATGAATCTGGTGCGGGAAGGTAAATCCTGCGGCATAGCTGCTGGCAACCTTGCTTTTCAGCTGTAAAGGTGCGAAGCCTGTATAAAGTATATAGCAAACGGCATGTCCGCATTCATGAACACTGATGTTGGCTACTGCATCAAGCTGGTTGGACTGGCGGATACTGTCGATTCTTCCGGTGTAAGGAATCTCAATAATACGCTTTCCAATTTTCCCGGTAATGGTTTTCTGGTTCACCGGGTAATCTATTTCAATGCTTTTATCATCATTGATGATAGCTTCAAACAGAAATTTGCTGAGGTTTGTGTCCAGAATGTCTACCACACTGCTGAATACAGGACGCACACCCTGAACAGGGAAAACGCCGTTCCTATAGATCAGCTCATTAATATTTTTATTGATTTTTAAGCTGATGCCAAATTTTGATTTTGTTTTGGTTCTAAGGTTGTTGATTTCTCTTTGGATAAGCTGCTGGAAATCCTCTGTTTTTAATGAAAAATAAATCAAATGAATATTTCCAAACCGGGCTACCTGCTCCGGGCGGAATTTCCTTGACAGTGCATTTTTTATATCAACAACGGTTATTTTCTTTGTGAATGCATGGTAAATATTGGCATCTATATCTGCCTCGCTGGTTTCACGGGACATCTGGAAAGCTTCATCCAGGTTTCCACTGATGATGATCAGCATTTTGCTGTAATCTACCGGCTCATAGATCTTCTTTTCTTTCTGCTTTTTCAGGATTAGCTTGATCATATCCTCTTCCTTCATATCGATGATGCTCATCACATCATCTTCCATGCTGAGGTACTTTTTCAGTTCTTTGGCATCCCAAAGGTTCAGGTAAGGATTTTCATCCATTTCCGTTTCACCGTTTTTCTTACGCCGTTCATTTTCCTTTTTGCGTAAAAGATAAGAGAACAGGTAATGTTCAAGATCATCACGTTTTCTTTTGCTCAATTTACCGTCGCTTAAAAGTTCCCAGAAATCAGTAAACTTTGTCTGGGGTACCGGAGTGCCATCGGGATCAATCGTATTGAAACGCTGGATTTCGTCAAAAAGGACTATGCTTGGTTTTTCATCGTTGAGACGATTGCTCTGGAAAATATCGGAAACACTTTTGCTCCATGAGGTTTCATCGCTGTTGCTAAGCTCTATCTCTACAAAACGGTTTTGAAATTCAAGGAATCGCACTGTTTTTCTCACAAGATCTGTTTTCCCTACACCGGTCATCCCCCATAAATTGATTACTACGGGACGGGTCAGGATTTCAGGCATGAGGTACCAGATCTGAATGTATTCCATTAAATCATCAATAATCTTATCAATTCCGATGAATTCTTTTTTAAGAAATATTTTGCAGTCGTCCAGTTTTTTCTTTTTCTTCCGGATTTCTTCTTTATCAATAATCATGCGTGAAAAATACGCTATTTTTTTAAATTATCCTTAAAATCATCAATTCTGAAATCCGTCAGGGCATTTCCTTTTTCAATTTTTTCTTTAGAATAGAGCCTGAAATCATTTTCTGTTTTTTCTAACAGGTAATCATAAGGTCCGACATGAGAAATTAATTTTACCAGAACAGGGGAGATCTCCAGACAGATAAACAGTCCCATGATAAAAGCTGCAGCCAGTCCTATAATTGCTGAATTTTTGCCTAGCTCATCCAAAGCCTGAAGCCTTGCTGCGAAACCATTGAATTTATCTTCAAAGGTATCTGAAGACTTTCTTTCTGTTTCAAGGTTAGTATAAACTTTGGAGATTTCTTTATCTAAATACTCCAGTCTGGGAGCATTTTGCTTCTGGAAATCCTCAAGATCTTTACGGCGTTGTTCCTTCAGTTCCTGTTTACGTTTTGCATTCGGACCATAACCTTCTTTTCCGCTGGTAAGCCCGGATTGCTTCCCAAGAATTTCCTTTTCAAGTTCCACAGCTGCCGAGTCGTAAGCTTTTTGATATTGTACTGTTTTTTCGGCAATCTGTTTCTTTTCCGCCTCAAACGGGCCGCTTTGCTGCAGAATTCTGCCGTTCATTTCGCCCTGAAGCTGTTTTTTGTTTCTTTGAATGATGGTATTAAGCTGCTTGTTTACCTCTTTTTCGAAGATTTTAAGCTCCAATGGCTTAGAAATGATAATTCCTAAGAATGTTGCTAAAATCAGACGGGGAATAGACATTAAAATCTGATTCCACCATGTGCCAGTTTTTTTAATAGAAGAAACGATGTAACGGTCAAGATTAAAGATCATCAGTCCCCATAGGATTCCGAATCCCACGGACGTCCAAATATTGTCAAATACGGTATACATGGCATATCCTGCAGAAAGGGTAGCGAATACAGCCGTAAATAATACAATTCCTCCGATTCCTGAAAATTTATTCCATTCGCTCGGGGTCTTTCTTAAAATATGAATATTTCCTCCGGAGCATACCATCAGAAACTTCTGGAACCAGTTTATTTTGTGATTCGTTTGATTTATAGTTTGTTGGTTTGTTTTCATAACTGAAAATTTATACAAATGTAGTATTAAAAATCATACCAATGTAAAAGATAGTATTATGTTTTGCCAAGTAATTATGTGTTTTGGTTTAATGAATTGGTTTATAATATGTTATTTATTATTGGTAAAAATCGGGCTATCTATTTTATATGCGACAAGTTTTGTCGCTTTCTCAGAATATCTTTGTTTTTATAATGAAATTAATTAATTTCTATATTGTTATTAAAGCTTTAGATTTCTAACTGCTGTAGAGGCATTGATATAATAGTTACACTAAAACAAGATGGGATTTAAAAAATTAAGCATAAATTTTTAATCAACCCGAGAAGATATAGATATAAAATTGCATAAATGGAAACTATTTATAATCAGTATCTTATCTTGTTTGTTTATCAAGAAATAACCATAAATTTATAAATCTATAGGTCATTTGTTTGTTTGATTATTTAGTGCGTTGCATCTTTGCTGGCATACCAAATAAGCAAAATGAAGATGATTATTCATCATACTATACAATAAATGAACACTTTTAAGATCTACAAAAAGAAATTAATAAATCCTAATAATGGGATTTGTGTGTTAAAAAATGTTAAATTTGCCCGAAATTAAAAACTAAAGATTAACTAAATACACAAACAGATGAAGAAGATTTACTCTGGTGCATGTATTCTATGCACGTTCTTGGGCCTGTCTGCCCAGGAAGTATTGTGGCAGAAAGATATCAAATCCAATACTCAGGATTTTCTAAGCCAGATCACTACAACCATTGACGGTCAATACTTAATTACAGGAAGCAGTATTCAGAGCAGTAAGCTTCAGGCAGAAGGCAGTAAGCAGAATGGTGGTTACGATTTCCATTTAATCAAATTAAACCAGCAGGGAGAAGAAGTCTGGGAGAAATACTTTTCAGGTC
>Ga0308166_1000980_pt1 | contig 33192 bp, 15 predicted proteins | sample PhyCR2_2_FD_202137 | JGI IMG/M metagenome (GOLD analysis project Ga0308166, IMG submission 202137) | Phyllosphere microbial communities from UC Gill Tract Community Farm, Albany, California, United States - DLSLCC.R2 | ecosystem: Host-associated > Plants > Phyllosphere > Unclassified | place...
ATCCCCGCGCTGAAGTAGCGGCCGAGGGCGCCGCTGTAGTCCAGCGGGTTGTAGCCGGCAGCACCGTAGGTCAGCGGATCGAGCGGCGGTTCCTTGTCGAACAGGTTCTGGATCGTGGCGAAGAACTCGGCCTTCGGCGTGAAGCGGTACTTCGCCGTCAGGTCGACCGTCGTGAACGACTTGATCTTGCAGCCCGTCGGTGCGTCGTTGCCGTTGGCGAACGTGAACGCGCAGCCGTCCGGATCGTCCTTGAACAGCACGTTGTCCAGCTTGGCGCGGTAGTTGACGACAGCTGACAGGCGCAGCTTGTCGCGATCCCACGTCACGCCCAGGTTGATGCGGTCATCCGGCGTGCCGATGCAGTTCGTCGTATCGCAGTTGCCGTGCGTGCCGGCAAAGTCGCGCTCCGAACCGTCCTTCTCCTGGCGCAGCCACTTGAACAGGTGCGTCCATTTGATGTCCGTCGTCAGCGTGCCATAGGCGGCGCCCAGCTGGAACGTCTTGCGTGCATCGAGGTCGACGCCGCGCACTTCCGTCGACGCCGAGTTCACGTAATTCGCCAGCACCGCCGTGATCTGGCCCGGGTCGCCGGGGATGGCAGCGTTGGCCGTCGACGGATCGCGCGCCACGTTGCCGCGGGCGATCGCGTCGTCGAGCTGCTCCTGGTTGATCTCGTTCTTGCGCTTGATCTGCCAGAAGTCGACCGAGATGCTGGTACGCGGCAGCGGGTCCCACACCACGCCCAACGAATAGCTCTTCGAGCGTTCCGGCGACAGGGCAGGGTTGGGCGACGTGATGACCGCCACGCTGATCGGATCGCAGGTACCCGGCACGCCCAGGCCGCAGCGCAGCGGGTCGCTGGCATTGGCAAAGGCTGCCAGGCCGCCGCGGCCGTTCTCCGCCGCGCTCGGGGCGCGGAAGCCGCGGGCAAAGGTGCCGCGCAGGGCGAACGCGCGGTTCGGCGTCCACTTGAAGCCGGCCTTCGGCGTGTACGAATTGCCGACGTCGTTGAAGTGGTCGTAACGCAGTGCGGCGGACAGTTCCACCGTGCTCAGCACCGGCGCCAGCACCTCGGCATACACGGCTGCCGAGTTGCGCTGGCCTTCGTAGGCCGAGTAGCCCAGGCCGATGATGTTGCCGGTCTCGGTGCCCGAGGTCGGCGTCAGCTCCGTCGATTCGTGGCGGAACTCGGCACCCATGGCGATGCCCATCGCGCCGCCGGCCAGCTGGCCGAACTCGCGCGATGCCTTGACGTCCGCCTGTGCCAGCTTGGTGGTGGCGTCGTTCGAGATCTCCGGCGACAGCGCTTCGTACAGGGCCTGCGAATTCAGGCCCGCGTTCTCGCCGATGCGCCAGAACGAGCCGGCCGGCAGCGCGGCATAGGCCGGGTTGCGCATGGCGGCGGTGACGTTGGCGGCCGTCGGGTTCAGCAGCGCGAACGCGACATTGCGCTGCAGGTAGCCCTGGCGTGTATTGCCGACCTTGTTCTGCGAGAACAGCACGGCCGAGTCGATGTCCCACGCGCCATACGTGCCTTTCAGGCCGGCGACGGCGCGCGTGAAGTTCGAGGTGACGTTGCTGACGCGCGGGCCCACATCCCAGGCCAGGTAGCGCACCCGGGCGGCCGTTCCGAAGTACGGGTTGTCCGGGTGGGCAGCGCCCAGCGACACGCCGGCGTTGCTGACAGGGCCACCTGGATAGCCGACGTTGCCGTTGATCCCGGACGGCGTCGAGGAGGCTTCGGAATCGCTGTGGTAGCCGTTCAGTTCGATATACGCCTGCCAGGACGGATTCAGCTGCCACGTCACGCGGCCGAACAGGTTCAGCGTTTCTTGGCGCGGCTGGATCTGGCCGTATTCCTGCGTGGCGTCCGTCAGGCAGCCGCCCAGCGGATCGCCTTGCGGGTGACTGGTGAGATTGCCGCATGCGGCACCCGGGAAGAAGCGAGTGAAGCCGTTGCCTGCCGCCGTGCTGCCGCGGGTGTAGTAGTCCAGCGTGGTCGGGTTTCGCACGTTGCCCACGATCGAGCCGGTCGCGCTGTTGTTGCCGACGATGGCACCCGAGCCGCCCAGATTCTGGTTTGCGCCGAAGCCGAAGTCGCGCAGGTCGGCGCGGCCGACGGCGCCGCGGCCGGCGCGGTCGCGGTTCCATACTTCCTTCTTCTTGCCGTATTCGGCGCTGAACAGGAAGTTGTAGCGGTCCTTCTCCAGGTCGCCCACGCCGTGCGTGACGGCCAGGCGGGTATCGCCGCCGTCGCTCTCGTTCGACAGGCCCTGGCTGGCGCGCACCGTCGTGCCCACGTAGTCCTTGCGCAGGATGACGTTGACGACGCCGGCAATGGCGTCCGAGCCGTAGATGGCCGAGGCGCCATCCTTCAGGATCTCGACGCGTTCCACGGCTTCGGCCGGGATGATGTTCAGGTCGGCGAAGACTTTCTGGCCGTCGTCCGCCAGGCCGTACGGCGCCACGCGGCGGCCGTTGAGCAGCACCAGCGTCGAGGCAGCGCCCAGGCCGCGCAGCGACATGCCGGAGGCGCCGGATGCGAAACCGGAGCCGAACGTGGTGGGTACGGAACCCTGGTTATCGACCGCCAGCGTCTGCAGCAGTTCGGCCACCGTGGTGCGGCCGGACTTTTCGATGTCCGCGCGGTTCACGGTCTGCACGGGCGACGCCGTTTCCGCCTGGGCGCGGCGGATATTCGAACCGGTGATTTCCACACGCTGAATGGGTTGGCCGCTGGCGTCCGTGGCGGGAGGCGTCTGGGCCTGGGCCTGGCCGGCCATCATGCCGAGCAGCAGCGGCGCGGTGGCAAGAGGGAAGATGCGTCGGACAACGCCCGGCAGCGGGCGCATTCTTGGTAGGTTCATGCACTTCTCCAAAAAAGAACGTTGGGATTTTTCGTGAGAGACCTTTGTTATACAGGAGACAACGCCGATGTGGCCAATTCCGTATCATGTGCGCCACACAATTCCTGCGGACAATTTGCTTGCCAACCTGTCGGTGTTGTTGTTATAGTGATTCGCATACCATCAGGACGACCCCATGCACCACTGCGTTTTCTTTACCGGCTTCTTTTATTTTTGGCTCCCTGCCCACAAGGCGGTTGAGTAAAGGCCGGTTCACGTAGCAGCACAGCGAGAGTCCCACCCAATACCCAAGAGACCGCCAGCGATGGCGGTCTTTTTTTTTCCAGAATTTTTACCGGCTATTTTTAGGAGAGCACCATGCAACGCACCGACGACCTGCGCATTCGCGAGATGAAGGAACTGACGCCCCCGGCGCACCTGATCCGCGAATTCCCCTGCACCGAGGCGGCCTCGCAGACGGCGTCCGCCGCGCGCATTGCGCTGCACCGCATCCTGCACGGCCAGGACGACCGCCTGATGGTCGTCGTCGGACCCTGCTCGATCCACGATCCGAAGGCCGCGATGGAGTACGCGCGCCGCCTGGTGGAAGTGCGCTCGCGCCTGCAGGGCGACCTGGAAATCGTCATGCGCGTCTACTTCGAGAAGCCACGCACGACGGTGGGCTGGAAGGGCATGATCAACGACCCGTACATGGACAACAGCTTCCGCATCAACGACGGCCTGCGCATGGCGCGCGAGCTGCTGCGCGACATCAACGAGCTGGGCCTGCCGGCCGGCACCGAGTTCCTCGACGTGATCAGCCCGCAGTACATCGCCGACCTGATCGCCTGGGGCGCCATCGGCGCGCGCACGACGGAATCGCAGGTGCACCGCGAGCTGGCGTCCGGCCTGTCGTGCCCCGTCGGCTTCAAGAACGGCACGGACGGCAACACGAAAATCGCCGTGGAAGCCATCAAGGCCGCCTCGCAGCCGCACCATTTCCTGTCCGTGACGAAAGGCGGCCACTCGGCCATCGTCTCGACCAACGGCAACGAGGACTGCCACATCATTCTGCGTGGCGGCAAGACCCCGAACTACGACGCGGCCAGCGTCGACGAAGCGTGCAAGGCCATCTCCGGCTACGGCCTGGCGGCACGCCTGATGATCGACGCGTCGCACGCCAACAGCTCGAAGAAGCCGGAAAACCAGGTGCCCGTCTGTGCCGACATCGCCGGCCAGGTGGCCGGTGGCGACGACCGCATCGTCGGCGTCATGGTGGAATCGCACTTGGTCGCGGGACGCCAGGACCTCGTCCCGGGCAAGGAACTGACGTACGGCCAGTCCGTCACGGACGGCTGCATCGACTGGGACTCGACCGTCCGGGTGCTGGACGGCCTGGCCGCGGCCGTGCGCCAGCGCCGCCTGCGCCAGGACTGACGGGCGCAGCGTGGGTACGTCAGCAATGCAGGACGTCGCGGCACTGCAGCGGCAGATCGGCGCGGCCATCCAGGCCGGGCGCGACAACGAGGCGGGGCAGTTGTGGCAACGCCTGCTGGACATCGATGGAACCAATACCAAGGCGCTGTTCGCGCTGAGCCAGCGGGCCTTCCGTGCGGGCGACCTGCAGCGGGCCCGCGAGCTGCTGGCCCGTCTCGTCGCCCTGGACGGCAGCGACCAGCAGCAATGGATCAATCTCGCCGTCGTCTGCCGCGGCCTGCACGACGATGCCGGCGAAGCCGAGGCGCTGACGGGCGCGCTGACGGTGGACCCGACCGACATGCTGGCGCTGCTGCTGCGGGGCGACCTGTTCGAGCGCCAGGGTCGCCGCCACGAGGCGGCGCGGGCTTACGGCGCCGGGGCGATGGCGGCGCCGCCGATCGAACAGCTCGACCCGTCGTTGCGGCCGCTGCTGCAGCGCGCGCTGGCGTTCCAGGAACAGTACCAGCGCGACTACGGCGACTGGATGGACGCCCACCTGGCGCCGCTGCTGGGCGACCTGCACGGCGAGCCGCTGGGGCGTTTCCGCGACGCCGTCGACATCATGTTCGGCCGCAAGCGCCGCTACGACCCGCAGCCGGCGCTGTTCTATTACCCCGGCCTGGCGCCCGTGACGTTTTTTGAACGCGAGCTGTTTCCGTGGATGCCCGCGCTGGAAGCGCAAACGGATGCCATCCGCGCCGAATTCCTGGCCGTGCTGTCAGCGCAGCAGGGCTTCGTGCCATACCTCAGCTATCCGCCCGACCAGCCGCATTTCCAGTTTGCGCAGCTGAACAACTCGCCCGACTGGAGCGCGTTCCACCTGATCGAGCAGGGGCGCGTGAACGAGGTCAACGCGGCGCAGTGCCCCGTCACGATGGCGGCGCTGGCGGACCTGCCGCAGCCCCGTCAGCTGAACCGTACGCCCAGCGCCATGTTCTCGCTGCTGCGCCCGCACACCCGCATCCCGGCGCATACCGGCGTCAGCAACGTGCGCCTGGTGGGCCACCTGCCGCTGATCCTGCCCGGCCAGTGCGCGCTGCGCGTCGGCAATGACGTACGCGAATGGGAAATGAACAAGGCATGGGTGTTCGACGACACGATCGAGCACGAAGCGTGGAACGACAGCGACGCCCTGCGCGTCGTGCTGATCTTCGACGTGTGGCATCCGCACCTCTCGCCAGCCGAACGGACAATGATCACGGCCCTGGCTGACGGCATCGCGCAGTACGGCGCCGGCGGCGGCGGGTTCGAGCTGTAGGCACCGGCACATCCGGCTCAGCCTGGGACAGGCAGCTGCGCGGGTCGACGATCCGCGCAGCTGCCAGCCCCAACGTGCTCTTTTGCATGCTAAACAGTTCATTTATGGTGCAATTGTCGCAATAATGTAACGAACGTGTCACAGTGGCACCACGCTGCAAAAAATTTTTCTTTCCCTCGTTGCCGCTCATGCACCAGCACGGTGCAACGCCGAAGTTGCTGATCTTCACGCAACATTGACGCAACAGCGCTCAACTCGACGGCAAATTGTTTCCTAATGTAACTGACCATACGGCAACTCTGCACCGTGGTTGCGCAATCGTGCGCCAAATCGGCCCAACTTCATCAATTGACACCGAATTCCTCGCAGTGGTTTGATGAATAAGCAACGACAAGTTTGCGAGCTTGCAACGGCGGCAGTAACGTGCAGCTCATTCAATTACTCGGGAATAGGAAGCAACGATATGGCGATGGAAAAAGTGTTGTCCCGCTCGATACGCATGATCTGCGCATCCGGCATGGCACTGGGAATGCAAGCGGCTTACGCTCAACAGGCGGCCACGGAAGCCCCGATGCAAAAGGTCGAGGTGACGGGTTCCCGTATCCCGACGGTCAACCTGGAAGGCACCAGCCCGGTCACGACGATCACGGCCAAGGACATCAAGACGGACGGCGTGCGCAACGTCGAGAGCCTGCTGAACAACATGCCACAGGTGTTTGCGGACCAGGGCGGCAACGTGGTCAACGGCGCCACCGGCACCGCGACCGTCAACCTGCGCGGCCTGGGTGCCGAGCGTACGCTGGTGCTGGTCAACGGCAAGCGCCTGCCGATGGGCAGCCCGACCAATACCGCAGCCGACCTGAACCAGATTCCCGCCCCGTTGATCAAGCGTGTTGAAGTGCTGACGGGCGGCGCCGGCGCCGTCTACGGTTCCGATGCCGTGTCCGGTGTCGTCAACTTCATCATGCAGGACAACTTCCAGGGCATCCAGCTCGAAGCCAATATGAGCGGCTTCAACCACCAGCAGAACGGCGGCGACATCGCCAAGCTGGTGTCCGAGCGCGGCGCTTCGAATCCATCGCAATTCTCGCTGCCAGGCGACAAGGGCTGGGACGGCAAATCGCGCGACGCCAGCCTGCTGATGGGCTCGAACTTCGCCGACGACAAGGGTAACGCCACGCTGTTCTTCAGCTACAAGAAGGAAGACGAGCTGCTGCAAGCGGACCGCGACTTCTCCGCCTGTACCGTCAGCTCCACCGCGGAAGGTTTCGCCTGCGGCGGCTCCGGCACCAACGCCACCGGCCGCATCCAGGCGCTGAGCGGCCCCAACAAGGGCAAGGTCTACACCGTCGACGGCAGCGGCAACGCGCGCATCTTCAACAACGCGCTGGACCAGTACAACTTCGGCCCGATCAACCACTACCAGCGTCCCTCCGAGCGCTACGGCTTCAACGCCAACATCCATTACGACGTCAACGACAAGATGCGGATCTACTCCGACTTCTCGTTCCATGACGACCGCACCGTGGCGCAGATCGCGCCGGGCGGCATCTTCGGCAACTCGGCCACGCTGCGCAACGACAACCCGTTCCTGTCGCAACAGCTGAAGGACACGCTGGGCATCACGGCCGCCAATCCGGTGGAAGTGGTTGTCAACCGTCGCAACGTCGAAGGTGGCGGCCGCCAGTCGGAATACCGCAATACGTCGTTCCGCGAACTGTTCGGCGTCAAGGGCGAGCTGGGCATCTGGTCGTACGACGTGTACGCCCAGTCCGCCAAGGTGATCTACTCGCAAAGCGAGCAGAACTACTTCTCGTCGCAGCGCATCGACAAGGCCCTGGACGTCATCAACGTCAACGGCAAGGCCGCCTGCGCTTCGGGCGATGCGGGCTGCGTACCGTACAACGTCTACCAGCTGGGCGCGATCACGCCGGAAATGCTGGGCTACCTGCAGATTCCAGGCATGCGCAAGGGCTCGACGGAACAGCAGTTCCAGGGCGCGACGATCGGTGCCGACCTGGGCGAATACGGCTGGAAAGTGCCGACCGCCAAGAACGGCGTGGGCGTCTCGTTCGGCTTCGAACACCGCCGCGAAAAACTGGAGCTGATGACCGACGCGGCCACCGCGGCCGGCGACCTGTCCGGTTCGGGCGGCCCGACGGGCGGCGTCTCCGGCCAGTACTCCGTCAAGGACTACTTCGGCGAAACGAAGCTGCCGCTGATCGAGGACATGGCCTTCGCCAAGCTGCTGCAACTGGAAGGCTCCTACCGCCACTCCAGCTACAGCACGGGCAACAAGACCAATACCTTCGGTCTGGGCGTCGTATGGCAGCCGCTCGACCAGGTGCGCCTGCGCGCCACGTACCAGAAGGCCGTGCGGGCACCGAACCTGATCGAGCTGTACACGCCGCAGGGTAACAACCTGTTCGACATGAACGCCGATCCTTGCGCCGGCGAGAAACCGACCGCGTCGCTGGCCGCGTGCCAGAACACCGGCGTGACGGCAGCGCAGTACGGCACGATCTCGGACAGCCCGGCCGGCCAGTACAACTACCTGCAAGGTGGTAACGCCGCGCTGACGCCGGAACGGGCCAAGTCGAAAACGTTCGGCGTCGTGCTGACCCCGACGCGCGACCTGTCCGTGACGGTCGACTATTTCGACATCAAGGTCGAGGAAAAGATCGACATCGTCGATCCGGCCACGACCCTGTCGAAGTGCCTGGCCACGGGCGACGCACGCTTCTGCTCGCTGATCACACGTGACCGCACCGGCTCGCTGTGGCTGTTCGATAACGGCCGCATCGTCGGCACGAACCAGAACATCGGCAGCCAGCACACCCGCGGTATCGACCTGGGTGCGAACTACACGATGCGTCTGGGCGAATGGGGCCGCTTCGGCCTGGCCTTCAACGGCACGTACCTGGACAAGCTGACGACCGAGGAAATCAAGGGCGAAGGCACGTACGACTGCGTGGGCTACTACGGCGCCAACAAGTGCGGCGCGCCGAATCCGGAATGGCGGCACAAGCTGCGCGGTACGTGGAGCACCCCGTGGAACGTCGATATCTCCGCCACCTGGCGTCATATCGGCAGCTCGGAGCTGCAGAACCTGTCGGATAACCCGCTGCTGAACGATGGCGACACGTCCCCGGGCCACGGCACCAACGCGGTGGATCGCGAGCTGGGCAAGCGCGACTACCTGGACCTGGCGGCAACGTACACGTTCAAGCGTAACTACTCGATCATGCTGGGCATTAACAACGTGTTCGACCGCGACCCGCCAGTCACCTCGCAACTGGCGACGGGCCTGGGCAACGGCAACACGTATCCATCGACGTACGACGCGATGGGCCGCCGCATCTTCCTGAGCGCCAGCGCACGGTTCTGATAACGGTTGTTGTGTTGTAGCTTACCGCCCGGCTTGCCGGGCGGTTTTTTTATGGCGCTGTCCCTATGTGACAGCGCCATAAAAAAAGGCGGCGCAAGCGCCGCCTTCGACCATCACAAGGTCAGGAAACTGAAGTTACAGCTTAGAAGCGGTACGAACCGGACAGGTAGAACTGACGGCCCAGCGCGCTGGAGTACGACGGGTTGTAGCCCACCTGGTGCGAACCGGCATTACGCAGCGAGAACGGCGGATTGCGGTCGAACAGGTTGACGATACCGGCGGTGATTTCCACTTTCGGCATCGGGCGGTAGGCGACCTGGTAGTCGAACGTCGTGTAGCTCGGCACGCGCAGGGTCACACCGTAGCATTCGCCCGGCGAACCGGCCACGATCACGGCGCAGTCGTCTTCCGTCTGCGGCTTGTCGATGTAGCCGTTGCGGTAGGCGGCGGTCAGCGTGTGCGTGAACTGCTTCGTCTCGAACGACGAGGAAGCCTTGATGATGTGGCGGAAGCTCACCGCATCGTCGATGCCGTAACGGTTCAGGTCAGTCGTCCACTCGTTGCTCGTGCCCGGTACCGTGTAGCGCGAACGCAGCAGGTACGTGCCGGCCAGGCGGCTCGTCAGCTTGCCACCGTAGACGTTGATCTTGTGCGTGAAGTCGTAGTCGATACCACGGTTCTCGCGCTGGCCGATGTTAATCGGCAGCATTTTGATTGCCAGCACGTCCTGGCCGGTGGCGTTGATGTGCTTGATCCCGTACAGGTCGGTGTATTTGCCCGGGTTGGCGAAGATGTCGGCTTCGTTGACTTCCGAAACCTGGTTGCTGATCTTCACGTTCCACAGATCCAGCGCCATCGAGATGCTGTTGGTCGGTTCCCAGACCGTGCCGATCGACCACTGCTTCGATTCTTCCGGCTTCAGGTTCGGGTTACCGCCACGGAATGCTTCGAACTGCTGGCGGCCGACGCCGTTGCAGTACGATGCCAGCGGGTGGCTGGTGCCAGCCAGCGGGCACTGGTAGTTACCGCCGGTGACGCCCCAGTCTTCCAGCTGGCCCGCGATTTCCTGCATCGATGCGACACGGAAGCCCGTGCCGGCCGCGGCGCGGAACATCAGGCTCTTGGTCGCGGAGAACTTGCCGGACACTTTCCACGTCGTGGCGTTTTCCTTGTTGCCGATCTTCTGGCCCGTCAGCTTGTCGTCGATGGCGCCGATCTGGTCGTAGCGCAGCGAGCCGGTCAGTTCCAGCTGCTTGGTCACGGGCATCATCAGTTCGGCGTAGGCGCCGGCGTTGTCACGCTCGAAGCCGCTGTCGATACCGCCGCCATCGCCCAGCAGCAGCGCGTTTTTCGCGACGTCTTCCTGCGCCATCGTGTACGACGTGTTGCGGTAGTCGACGCCGACCCCCAGCATCGCCGTGCCGCCCGGCAGCGCGAACGCGGAGTGCGAAGCACGCGCATCCCAGCCCTTCATCGTCACGGTCTGCGTGTTGTAGCGGCCGGAGAAGTCGCTGCCCAGCAGTGCCGCGCGGGTCGCGTCGGAGACGGCGCCCGAGAACGGATCGATCGCGCCGGCATCGACTGCGGCCTGGAACTTGTCCGCCCAAGGCGTGCCGCCCACGTAATCGTTGGTCTGCTTGTTGCGCGACCAGGTCAGCGCGGAATTGATGTCCCAGCCGAATGCATTGCCATCGACACCGATGACGGCGTGGGTGGCCTTGGTGCCGTAGTCATAGACGCGGTTGCCCAGGCCCGTGGCGCGATAGTTGGCGACAGTGCTGACGGCGTTGGCGGCCTGTTCGGCGGTCAGGTTCGGCAGGATGTACTGGTTGTACAGCGACGAGCCCTGGCCGATCGAGAACTGGGCCGGCAGCGGCGCGATGCTGGCGCGCACGTTCGCTTCCGTGTACGCGAAGTCGTAGAACGCGTTGAAGCCGGTCTTGCCGATCTTCATGCTGCCCGAGCTGAACAGCGCGTCACGCTTCGTTTCCGGATTGATTTCGATCGTCGACGGCGAGTCGAAGTAGCAGTTGCCGTCGCCGAAGAAGTCGTGGTTCAGCGGCGCGCAGCCGCCGTTGGCCAGCGCATACGGGTTCAGGTTGACGCTTTTCGTCGTGCCGGCGGCGTCCGTGTACTTGACCGTCGCATTGCCCGGGATGGCGCGCGAGGAGCCGTTGATGAACTGCAGTGCACGGCCGTTGACAGGGTCGGTGAAGTTGATGATGCCCGTTTTGGCGAAGTCACGCTGCGATGCGCGCAGCGACTTCTGTTCGTCGTGGCTGGCGGAGAAGAACACGCTGTAGCCGTCGTCGTCGATGTCGCCGAAGCCCTTCGAGATCGAGACCGAGTTCGACGCGCCGCCGGATTCCTGCGGACGGTTGTACTTGGCGTTGATCTCCCAGTCGGAAGCGCCTTTTTTCAGGATGAAGTTGACGACACCGGCGATCGCGTCCGCGCCGTACAGGGCCGAAGCGCCGTCCGTCAGCACTTCGACGCGCTCGATGGCCGACAGCGGGATGGAGTTCAGGTCGATCGTCGTGCCCGAGTTGGCAGGCGCCACGCGGCGGCCGTTCAGCAGCACGAGGGTGTAGGCGGAGCCGATATCGTGGATCGATGCCGTCGTCACGCCGCCACCGCCGCCGCCGACCGAGTCGGCCGCCACGGAGAAGCCCTGCATGGCGGGGATCTGCTGGATGAAGTCCGTCACGGTGGTGACGCCGGACTTCTTGATGTCCTTCTGGTTGAACGACTGCACGGGCAGCGACGCTTCGGCAGCGATACGCTTGATGGAGGAGCCGGTGATTTCAACGCGCTGCATGGGCTGGTCGGCAGCTTCCTGGGCGGTCGCGGCATGCATGCCCATGGCCAGGCTGCCTGCAAACATCACGCGCAGGGAGCGCGACAGTACTTTCTCGATCATTGCAACTTCTTTCGGTAAATGGGAAAACAACCCGCGCCGGGTGGGAGCGGACGAGGCGCAGCCCTCGCTGCCTTACTCTTGGTTACTAGATATTAGTGACTGTGAGCCCTCGTGATTCTCACAAAAAATCACGGGGTGTGTATCAAACCATCGCGGCATCGGTTTTGTCAATTTTTGTTTGGTGTTGTAAGCAAGTGTGAGGCATTTCTGCCAAGGATTTATGCTTTTCGACAGCCTTGCTTGGATGGAATGGTAAATACAGCAATAGATTGTTGGCGAATGAATGATTAATGAGGGGCGCTGGGGACTGGCACCGCAGGTGCCTGTCCCCGACGTGTTGCTTCCAGCGTCACGAGCGGCTGAGCAGTCTTTTTCCGGTGAGCCGTCTCAATCATGGCTGGCAAATGTCACGTTTGCTTCGGCCAGCACGTCGGGGACAGGCACCTGTTTGCGGTGGGGCCCGCAAACAGGTGCCAGTCCCCAAAAGCGGCGACCCAAAAAAAAGCGGCCCGAAGGCCGCTTTCAGATCCAACCTGTTGCCAGGTATCGATCAGAAGAACTTGTATTGCGCGCCGAACTTGAAGTAGCGGCCCACGGCACCGGAGTTGTCCAGCGGGTTGAAGCTCATGCCGCCGTAGGTCAGCGGATCGAGCGGTGCCACCTTGTCGAACACGTTGGCGACCGAGGCGAACATCGTCAGCTGCTTCGACACGTTCCAGCGGGTCGACAGGTCGACCGTCGTGAACGAGGCCAGCTTGCAGCCGTTCGGGGCGACGCTGCCGTCGGCGAACTGGCTGGCACATGGCGCGCCTTCGTAGCGGATGTTCTTCATGCTGTCACGCCAGTTGGCCGTGCCGCTGAAGTTCCACGCGCCGATGTCCCACGATGCCGTCAGGTTCAGCTTGTTCTTCGGCGTGCCCATGCAGTTCGACGTGTCGCAGTTGCCGTGCGTGCCGGCGAACTGGTAGCGCAGCGTGTCGGACTCGGCACGCAGGAACGACGCGATGTGCGTCCACGTCAGGCCGATCGTGGCCTTGCCGTAGGCGCCCAGGCGCAGGCGCTGCTTGATGTCGACGTCAACGCCGGACACTTCCGTGAACGACGAGTTGCGGTACGCACCTTGCACGACCAGCAGCGTGCCGGTGCCAGGGATGATCTGGCCGGCGGCATTCTTCAGGTTGTTGTCGTTGCGGACGGCGCCCGGCTGGGTTGCCGCTTCGGCGTACGAAACCGGGTTGATCTCGTTTTCACGCTTGATCTTGAAGCCGTCGACCGACAGGCTGGTGCCGTCGAACGGATCCCAGACCATGCCCAGCGTGTAGCCTTTCGACTCTTCCGGCTTCAGGTTCGGGTTGCCGATCTTGATCGAGCTGATCGAGATCGAGCAGTCCGTCTGGCTGGCGCCGGCGATCGGCGTCGGCACGCCGTTGGCGGCCGTCGGGCAGCGCACCGGATCCTGCACGGAAGCGGAACCGGTCGCCTGGCTCAGCGGGTTGTTTTCCGCCGCGCTCGGGGCACGGAAGCCTTCGGTGTACGTGCCGCGCAGGGCGAACGTTTTCACCGGCGTCCACTTCAGGCCCAGTTTTGGCGTCGTCGAGTTGAACTTGTCGTAGTGGTCGTAACGCAGCGCGCCCGTCAGTTCGACGGATTTCAGGATCGGTGCCAGCGCTTCGATGTAGACGGCGGATACCTTGGTGTCGCCGAATGCGGCCGTGTAGCTGGAGTTGATCGAACCGTTTTCCGAACCGGCGAACGACGGGTTGTCCAGCTTCTCCTGGCGGTGTTCGCCGCCGATGGCCAGGCCGATGTTACCGCCCGGCAGGGCGATCGGCAGCTCGCGGCTGGCCTTGAAGTCGACGATGTTCAGCTTCGTCGTCGAGTGCGACACGCCGTTGCGGGTCAGCGCCGCGTACAGTGCCGGCGAGTTCTTGCCGGCCTGGTCGCCGATGTAGTACGGGAACAGGGCGCTGTTCGGGTTCGACAGCGCGTCGTTCAGGACCTGCATGTTGATCATGTTGGTCCAGTTCAGGTCCAGCTTGGACTCGGAGTGGGTGAAGCCGGTCTCCCAGTCCCAGCCCGCGTTCGTGCCTTTCAGGCCCACGACGAAGCGGTTGAACGTGTTCTTGGCGTTACGCACCGACGGGCCCACGTCGAACATCGAGTAGCGCAGGCGCACATCCTGGCCGTACGGGTTCTGCGGATGCGATGCATCCATGTTGATCAGCGAGCCGTAGTTGATCATCTGCGGAACATTGTTCTGCCCCGGGAAGATGACGGTGGACGACGTCGAACCCGGCGTCATCGTGAACGACGAACGGCGCTCCGAGTAGCCCAGCTCCGTGTACGCCTGCAGGTTGGGGTTGATCTGCCACGTGCCGCGGGTGTACAGGTTGATCGACTCGATTTCCGGTTGCAGCGAACGGAACTGGTCCTGGTGCCAGACGCAGCCGCCGCGCGGGTCGTTCTGCACGGACTTCGAGAAGTTGGCGCAGCCTGGCAGGGAAACGTACTGGCCCGTGGCCGGGTTCAGCAGTGCGCCCGTTGGCGAAGGCGATGCGGCGCCGTTGCTGATGTAGCCGCCGGCGTACTGCGTGCCCAGGCCGTAGCCCCATGGGCGGATGTCGCCGTGGCCGATCCAGTCGCGGTTCTTGCGCGCGGATGCCGCCAGCTCGTCCGACTGGCTGTATTCGGCGTTGACGACCCAGTTGTACTTGTCTTCGTCCAGGTCGCCCTGGCCGTAGGTGATCGAAGCCTTGTTCTGCTTGGCGTCGTCGTAGCGGGACCAGCCCGTCTCGGCGCGCACTTGCAGGCCCGTGAAGTCCTTGCGCAGGATGATGTTGACGACGCCGGCGATGGCGTCGGCACCGTACAGCGACGAGGCGCCGTCTTTCAGGATCTCGATGCGCTCGACGATCTGCATCGGCACCGTGGACAGGTCGGTAAAGCTCTTCTGGCCGTCATCGGCGCGGGCGTACGGCGCCATGCGGCGGCCGTTCAGCAGCACCAGCGTGGACGTGGCGCCCAGGCCGCGCAGCGAGATCGCGGTCGAGCCGGCGGCAAAGCCGGAGCCGAAGCTGGTCGGCAGCGAGCCGGCGCCGTCGACGGTCAGCGTCTGCAGGTATTCGGCAACGGTGGCCTTGCCCGAGCGCAGCAGCTCGTCGCTGTTGATCACGGTGACAGGGGAAGCGGTTTCGGCGGTTGCGCGCTTGATGCTCGAACCGGTGATCTCCACGCGCTGCATTGGCGCATCCTGTGCCAGTGCGGGCACGGCGGCGGCGCCCATGCCGGCTGCCGCGAACAGCAGGCGGACCGAGCGCGCCATCATTTTTTCCATCATGGTTACTACCCTCCAAAATTGAACGACCTTGAACAAGCGGTGGTGCTTGAAGTGACGTTTTCTGAAGGAACTGTCTGTGCAGGCCCTTCAGCGAGGGCATCAGACCACCGCGCGCGGCGGGGCGTCAATCGTAAACTTGCATAATGATATGTAACCAGATGTGACAGACTGGTGCGAATATCGGTCGTTTTCGAACTTTATTTGCAAGATTGTCTTTTGATCGCCGTTTTCTTTGCTCTGCGGCAAATATTCCGAGGATGTGGGAGGTGAATCGGGGCTGCGTCAGTATTAACGCGTATGTGGTTTCTCTGCCACAATTAATAAAAAACTGGTGACAGGCACCGCCGGGCTTGCCCGGCGGTGCCTGTCACCAGTTGTGGTCAGTCGTATCGTCTTAGATCAGAAGAACTTGTAGCTCGCGCCCAGTTTGAAGTAGCGGCCGATCGCGCCGGAAGCATCCATCGGGTTGTAGCCCAGCGCGCCGTACGTCAGTGGATCGAGCGGTGCCACCTTGTCGAACACGTTGCTGACGGAGGCGAAGAACGTCAGTTGCTTGTTGACGTTCCAGCGCGTGGACAGGTCCACCGTCGTGAACGACGCGATCTCGCAGTTGGTCGTGCCCGGCTGGCCGTTGGCCAGCAGCGACGCGCAAGGGTTGCCTTCGAACAGGATGTTCTTCATCTTGTCGCGGTAGTTCACGTTACCGGAGAAGTTCCACGCGCCGATGTCCCACGATGCCGTGGCGTTGACCTTGTTCTTCGGCGTGCCGGCGCAGTTCGACGTGTCGCAGTTGCCGTGCGTGCCGGCGAACTGGTAGGCGCGCGTGGCCGATTCCTGGCGCAGCCACGAAGCCGTGTGGCTGATGACGACACCCAGGTTCAGGCGGCCATACTCGCCCAGGCGCAGGCGCTGGCGCACGTCCAGGTCCACGCCCGACACTTCCGTGAAGCTGGAGTTGCGGTAGGGCGCCTGCGTCATGATCAGTGTGCCCGAGTTCGGGATCGTCTGGCCGTTGATGACGAGGTTGTTATCCGAGCGGATGGCCGTCGGCAGCGCGGCCGCTTCGTTGTACGGCAGCGGGTTGATCTCGTTGCTGCGCTTGATCTTCCAGCCGTCCAGCGCCACGCTGGTGCCGTCGAACGGATCCCAGACGAGGCCCAGCGAATAGCCCTTCGACGTTTCCGGCTGCAGGTTCGGATTGCCGACCTTGACGGCGGCGACCGACAGGCCGCAGTCGGTGGAGGTGGCGCCGCCGGCCGTCAGCGCCTGGCCGCCCGGGCAGCGCACCGGATCGGCCACGGTGGAGTTGCCGGTCGATTGCGAGCGCGTGCCGGCTTCGGCCGGGCCCGGCGCGCGGAAGCCTTCCGTGTACGTACCGCGCAGCGCGAAGCTCTTCACGGGCGTCCACTTGATGCCGGCCTTCGGCGTCGTCGAATTGAAGTTGTCGTATTTGTCGTAACGCACGGCGGCGGAGATCTCGACACCTTTCAGCACGGGCGCCAGCAGCTCGGCGTAGACGGCGGACACCTTCGAGTCACCGAACGCGGCCACGTAGTTCGAGTTGATCGAGCCGTTTTCGGAGCCGGACAGCGAAGGATTGCTCAGCTTCTCGCGGCGGTGCTCGCCGCCGACGGCGATACCCAGGTTACCGCCGGGCAGGGCGAACAGCTCGCGCGACGCCTTGAAGTCGACGACGGCCAGGCTGCTTTTCGACAGCGACGTGGCATTCACGGCCAGCGCCGCATACAGCGAGGCCGGGTTGCGGCCCGCTTCCGCGCCCATGTAGTACGGGAAGTACTGCGACGTCGGATCGCTCAGCGCGGCCCGCATCACGTTCATGTTCAGCATGTTCGTGTAGATCAGCTGCAGCTCGGAGTTCGAGTACGTGAAGCCCGTGTCGTAGTCCCAGCCGAAGGCCGAGCCCTTGATGCCGGCAACGAAGCGCTTGAATTCGTTGTTGGCGATGCGCACGCTCGGGCCGATGTCGCCGGCCAGGTAGCGGATGCGCGCCGGCGCGCCGAACGGGTTCTGCGGGTGCGACGCCGCCAGCAGGTTCAGGTTGCTGTAGTTGATGAAGCCTTGCGGGTTCTGCGCGTTGGGCGGGAAGGCCACCGTCGGCGTGAAGGTCGGCGGCACCATCGTGAACGACGTGTCGCGCTTCGAATAGCCCACCTCGACGTAGGCCTGCGTGGCCGGATTCACCTGGAACGTGCCGCGCGAGTACAGGTTGACGGACTCGATCTCCGGCTGCATGTCGCGCCACTGGTCCACGTGCGTCAGGCAGCCGCCGTTGGCGCCCGTCTGGTCCTGCGTGGCGGTCAGGCCGGCGCAACCGGGCAGGGTGACATAGTTGGTGGTGACGGGGTTGCGCACGGCGCCGGCAACGCTCTGGTTGGCATTATTGGTGCCGGAAATGAAGCCGTTGGCAAACTGCGTGCCGACCGGGAAGCCCCACGGGCGCAGGTCGCCTGCGCCGATATAGCCGCGCCGGTGCGAGCGGTCGCTGTTGGCAATGCTGTCCGACTGCATGTACTCGGCATTGACAACCCAGTTGTAGCGGTCTTCTTCCAGGTCGCCCTGGCCATACGTGATCGACGCCTTGTTCTGCTTGCCGTCGTCATAGCGCGACCAGCCCGTGTCCGCTTTCAGTTCCAGCCCGCGGAAGTCCTTGCGCAAAATGATGTTGACGACACCGGCGATCGCGTCGGCACCATAGGTGGACGAGGCGCCGTCCTTCAGGATCTCGATGCGCTCGACGATCTGCATCGGCACGGTGGACAGGTCGGTAAAGCTCTTCTGGCCGTCGTCGGCACGGGCAAACGGCGCCATGCGGCGCCCGTTCAGCAGTACCAGTGTCGACGTGGCGCCCAGGCCGCGCAGCGAGATGGCGGTGGAGCCGGCGGCGAAGCCGTTGCCGAAGCCCGTCGGCAGCGAGCCGGCGCCGTCCACGGCCAGGGTCTGCAGGTATTCGGCAACGGTGCCTTTGCCGGAGCGCAGCAGCTCTTCGCGGCCGACGATCTGCACGGGCGACGCCGTCTCGGCGGTCGCGCGCTTGATGCTGGAGCCGGTGATCTCGACCCGCTGGATGTTGGGGCTGTCCTGCGGTGTATTGTCCTGTGCCACCGCCGTGCCCGTCAGGCCCAGCGAAGCGGCGAAGCCGCCGGCGCACAACAGGCGCACCGAACGCGACATCATTTTTTCTACCATGAGCTACCTCCACATATATTGTTCGACGAGCGGCAGAGCGGGTGTTTCTGCGATGCCCAGGTGGAGAAGCGGTTCGCTTCTCGCCATGGCATGAAAGCACCCGCCATACTTTTCCGTCAATAAAGTTCGCCCGGCAAATTAATTCAGGAATGCATCGATTTGGACCATTCCGGCACTTGCATGGTGCAATTCACCGTGTGCGGCGCAAACCGCTACCGAACTGTTCGCAACGTCGTTCAACAGCCGGAAACGATGCGCCGTCATCGCGCGGAAGCCACTTCGCAATATTGTGGAAAATTTACGACAGCGCCGATGACCGGTGCGCAACGCGCGGCCGCCGCCCGGAAGATCGCGGCAGCTGGGCGCATTTTGTGGGCCGTATGCGTTATCGTTACGACTTTTGGCGCCCAGCCGTGGTTGGCGCCCGCTTTGAGGAACCGGATGCCCGCTTTTATCTTGCGCCGCCTGTGGCAGATGCTGCCGACCATGCTGGGCGTCGTGCTGCTTGTGTTCTTGCTGTTTAACTGGGTGGGCGGCGACCCCGCCTACATCCTGGCCGGCAAGATGTCGAGCCCTGAAGCGATTGCCAATATCCGCCGCCAGCTGGGCGTGGACGAGCCGTACTACGTTCAACTCGGCATCTTCCTGAAGCAGATCGTCACCTTCGACTTTGGCCAGAGCTGGGCCACCGGCGAGCCCGTCGGCCAGGTCATCGCCACGCGGCTGGGCCCGTCGCTGACGGTGCTTGTGCCGATGACAGTGCTGGAAACGCTGATCGGCGTGGCGCTGGCGCTGGCCGTCGCGTTCGTGCGCGGCTCGCTGACGGACCGCGCCGTCATGGTGGCCTGCACGGTCGGCATGTCGGTGTCGATTCTCGTCTACATCATCGTCTTCCAATATGGCCTGGCGTACCGGCTCGGCCTGTTCCCCGTGCAGGGCTGGGGCGACAATTTCGCCGACAACCTGCTGCGCTACGCGCCGCTGCCGATCCTGATCGGGCTGGCAGTGTCGATCGCACCCACGTTGCGGCTGTACCGCAGCTTCGTGCTGGACGAAGTCAACCAGGATTACGTGCGCACGGCGCGGGCCAAGGGCCTGCCCGAACGCCGCGTGCTGTGGGTGCACGTGCTGAGGAATGCCGCCATTCCCATCATCACGCACGTGATGGCGAACCTGCCGGCGCTCCTGATCGGCGCGTTCCTGTTGGAGCGCTTCTTCGGTATTCCCGGCATCGGCCGCGAAGTGATCCTGGCCGTCGAACGCAGCGACTTCCCCGTCATCAAGGCCGTGACCGTCTACGTGGCCGCTGCCACGATGGTGTTCAACCTGCTGGCCGACCTGTTATATCAGGCCGTCGACCCACGGGTGCAGCTGTCATGAGCGCCATCGTCAACGAACACGATTCCGCGGGGTTGTGGACGCTGGCGTGGCGCCGGCTGCGCGAGGATCGCATCGCGATGGCGGCGCTGGCCGTCGTGGCCGCGTTTCTCGTCATGCTGATCCTGTCCGCCACGGGCCTCGTGGCCGCCGACTGGGAGGACGAGGTGGGCGTCAACTATGCGCCGCCGACGTTTGTCGGCGCCTCCGCAGCCACGCTGGCCGCTGCTGGCGAGGCCGCGCCGGTGCCGGACAACCCGTTCGACCCGCTGGCCGCCGATATCCGCGCGCTGCAAGGGCAGGGTGCCGCCACGGCCGCCCCGCGGCGCGCCACCCTCCCGTTCGGCGCCGACAAATGGGGCCACGATATTCTCAGGAAGACGATCCGCGGCGGCGAGACGTCCATCATCGTCGGCCTGGTTGCCGCATTGGTGGCGGTGGGACTCGGTACCCTGTTCGGCGCCATCTCCGGCTTCTTTGGCGGCATCGTCGACGATCTGTTCAACTGGTTCTACAGCGTGTTCACGTCGATCCCGTCGATCCTGATGATCCTGACGGTGGCGGCCGTGCTGCAGCAGAAGGGCGTGCTGACCATCGTGCTGATCCTCGGGCTGACGGGGTGGACCGGACCCTACCGCCTGATCCGCGCCGAATACATGCGCCACAAGGCGCGTGAGTACGTGCTGGCGGCGGACGCCATCGGCGCGTCGTCATGGCGCAAGATGTTCGCGCATATCTTCCCCAACGTCAGCCATGTCGCGCTGGTGCAGCTGTCCATCCTGGCGGTCGGCTTCATCAAGGCCGAAGTCATCCTGTCGTTCCTCGGCTTCGGCGTGCCGGTCGGTGTCGTCTCGTGGGGATCGATGCTGAACGAGGCGCAGAACGAGCTGTTGCTGGGCAAATGGTGGCAATTGACCGCCGCCGCCGTCGCGATGGCGGTGCTGGTGACGGCATTCTCGCTGCTGGCGGACGCGCTGCGCGACGCCCTCGATCCGAAGGTGAAATGATGGCGGCCCTGCTCGAAGTGCGCGACCTGCGCATCGCCTTCCGCGTCGATAAACGCACCACGTTCGAAGCGGTGAAAGGCATCTCGTTTACGGTGCCGCAGGATGCAACCGTGGCGCTGGTGGGCGAGTCGGGCAGCGGCAAGTCCGTCAGCTCGCTGGCAATCATGGGGTTGCTGCCGAAGGGGACGACGTCGATCGACCCGGCGGGCAGCGTGCTGTTCGACGGACGCGACGTGCTGCACCTGCCGGAGGCCGAGCGTCGCGCGCTGTGCGGGCGCGATATCGCGATGATCTTCCAGGAGCCGATGTCGTCGCTCAATCCTGTGTTCACCGTGGGCTACCAGATCGGCGAGGTGCTGCGCCGGCACATGGGGATGAACCGCCGCGAGGCACGGGCGCGCACGCTGGCGCTGCTGGACGAAGTGGGCATTCCCGATCCGCAGGCGAAGATCGATGCCTACCCGAGCCAGATGTCCGGCGGCCAGCAGCAGCGCGTGATGATCGCGATGGCGCTGGCGTGCGAGCCGAAACTGCTGATCGCGGACGAGCCGACGACGGCGCTGGACGTGACGATCCAGAAGCAGATCATGGCGCTGCTGGCGGCGTTGCGCCGCAAGCGCCGCATGTCGGTGCTCTTTATTACCCACGACCTGGGCCTGGTGGGCGAGATCGCCGATGAAGTCATCGTCATGCGCCACGGCGAGATCCGCGAGACGGGCCCGGTGCGCAGGATTTTCAGCGAGCCGCAGGACAACTACACGCGGGCGCTGCTGCACTGCCGCCCTCCGCTGGACGCGCGACCATGGCGCCTGCCGGTCATCGCCGACTATATGGGCGGCCAGGTCGAGGCGAATCCGCGCCAGCGCGAGCGGGGCTATGCGCCGGACGACGACATCGTGCTCGATGTGCGCAACCTGAAGAAAAGCTTCTGGGTCAACGATGGGCTGTTCGGCAAGCGCGAATTCCAGGCCGTGAAGGACGTGTCGTTCCGGCTGGCGCGCGGCAAGACGCTGGGTGTCGTCGGCGAATCCGGTTCCGGCAAGAGCACGATGGGGCTGACGTTGCTGCGCCTGCACGAGGCCACGGCCGGCAGCGCGCTGTTCGAAGGCACCGACCTGCTGGCGCTGTCGAAGCGCGACTATCACCCCTACAAGAGGCGAATCCAGATCATCTTCCAGAATCCGTACGCGTCGCTCAACCCGCGCTTCACCGTCGGCCAGATCCTGCTGGAGCCGATGCGGCTGCACGGCATCGGCGCCGACGACCGGGAACGGGTGGCGCTGGCGCAGGCCCTGCTGGAACGGGTCGGATTGCCGCCGGTGGCGTATCACCGCTACCCGCACGAGTTTTCCGGCGGCCAGCGGCAGCGCATCGCGATCGCGCGGTGCCTGACGATGAAGCCGGAGATTCTCGTCTGCGACGAATCCGTGTCCGCGCTGGACGTGTCCGTGCAGGCGCAGGTGCTGAATCTGCTGCAGGAGCTGCAGGACGAATACGGCCTGTCGTATATCTTCATCTCGCACGACCTGGCGGTGGTGAAATACATCTCCGACCAGGTGATGGTGATGAACAAGGGCGAGGTCGTGGAGATCGGCGATGCCGACGAGCTGTACCGCAATCCCCGACATCCGTACACGCGCACGCTGCTGGGAGCGATACCCCGATCGCCGGATGTGAACGTTGAAAGCCGGTGCTAAACTGGACAAACTATGGCAAACCTGATTTCACTTCTGCAAGAGTACGGCGTACTGATCGTCTTTATCGTCGTGCTGGTCGAGCAGATGGGCGCGCCGATTCCCGCCTATCCGATCCTGATCGTCTCCGGCGCACTGGCCGTCGACAAGGGCGGCGCGTCGCTGGCCGGCGTGCTGGCCATCAGCCTGGCCGCCTGCATGCTGGCGGACTTCTTCTGGTTCCGCGCCGGGCGGCATTACGGCAAGCGCATCCTGAAACTGCTGTGCCGCATTTCGCTGTCGCCCGATTACTGCGTCAGCCAGACCGAAGACAACTTCCGCAAATGGGGCCCGAAATCGCTGATCGTCGCCAAATTCATCCCCGGCTTCAATACGATCGGGCCGCCGCTGGCGGGCGCCATGGGCACGCGCGTCTCCGTTTTCTTCAGCTTCAGCGCGCTGGGCGGCCTGCTGTGGAGCCTGACGGGCATCTCGATCGGCGCGTATTTCCACGCCAATGTCGATGAAGTGCTGGACATGCTGGCAACGATGGGCAGCACGGCGCTCTCCGTGCTGGCCACTCTGCTGACGCTGTTCGTGCTGTTCAAATATGTGGAACGGCGTCGCTTCCAGCGCGCGATGCGCACGGAGCGCATCAGCGTCGACCAGTTGAAGGGGCTGCTGGCGGACGGCCACGAGCCGGTGCTGATCGACGCTCGCAGCGCGACGGCGCAGCAGATGGACCCGCCCGTGCCCGGCGCGCTGCTGCTGAACGGCGACCCGCTGAAGATCGTCAACGCACTGCCGCGCGACCGCCACATCGTCGTCTACTGCAGCTGCCCAAATGACGTCACGGCCGCCACGGTTGCCAAGCAGCTGCAACAACACGGCTACACGCTCGCCAAGCCGCTGCACGGCGGCCTGGAAGCGTGGAACACGGCCTTCGCGGACGAGCGCACGCTGGTGGTGGCGCAACAGATCCCGGCGGACGCGCGCTGAAACAGCTTGAAAAAAACCGGTGACAGGCTCCGTTTCCCGGCCCGGATAGAAAACCGGTGACAGGCTCCTGTTAATCCGGGTTCCGTTGGCGAAAACCGGAGCCTGTCACCGGTTTTTGGGGCTGTCGGGCACCTCGGTGAGGTTATGTGGCAGAGCCAGGTTGGTAGTCGTACTACGGTTCAGTTGCTGCTGTTTTCAGGGCTTTGTCGCACGGGTGTACTAAAACTACACTCGACTCTTGCGCCGTTGCTAAGAAATCCGATACGATGAGGGGTCATTAATTTTCGTCTGAACCATGAACGCCATGTCCGATACCGCGTCGCTGAACACCTCTCCCGTATTTTCCGGCGGCGCGCGCCTGCTGGCGGACGTTGGCGGCACCAATGCCCGCTTTGCGCTGGAGCTGAGCCCTGCACAGTTCAGCCACATCCACGTGCTGGCGTGTGCCGACTACGCGACGTTGGCGGACGCCATGCGCGCCTACCTGGCGCTGCCGGACGTGGCCGCGGCGGCACCGGGCCTGCGCCATGGCGCCATCGCCATCGCCAATCCGGTCACGGGCGACGTGGTGCGCATGACGAATCACCACTGGGAATTCTCCATCGAGGCGCTGCGCCGCGAGGTGAACTTCGAGGTTCTGGCCGTCGTCAACGACTTCACGGCGCTGGCCCGCTCGCTGCCGCATATCCCGGCCGCGCAGAAGCGCCAGGTCGGCGGCGGCAAGGCCGTGGAAGGCGCGCCGCTGGGCCTGATCGGCGCCGGTACCGGCCTGGGCGTGTCGGGCCTGATCCCGTCCGCGACGGGCTGGACGGCGCTGCTGTCCGAGGGCGGCCACGTGACTTTCGCGCCGTATAACGAGACGGAAGTGGCGATCCTGCAGTTCGCGTGGCGCGAGTTCGAGCACGTCTCGGCCGAGCGGCTGCTGTCGGGCGTCGGCATCGAGCTGATCTACCGCGCGCTGGCGGACTACCGCAAGAAGGCGGACGCCGAAGTGCTGGGCGCACCGGAAATCGCCCGCCGCGCGCTGGACGGCACCTGCCCGCTGTGCGAAGAGACGATCGATGCGTTCTGCACGATGCTGGGCACGATCGCGGGCAACCTGGGCGTGACCCTGGGCGCGCAGGGCGGTATCTATATTGGCGGCGGCATCGTGCCGCGCCTGGGCGAGCGTTTCGACCACTCCGGTTTCCGCGCGCGCTTCGAAGCAAAAGGGCGTTTCCGCGATTACCTGGCGGCCATTCCCACGTTTGTCATCACGGCGGAATACCCGGCGTTCCTGGGCGTGTCCGCCATTCTGGCGGAGCGTCTGGCCGCCGCCTGACGCCCGACGCAAATCCCGCCGCGGTCGCACGGCAGCGGCGGGAATTGCGCTATTCCCGATTTTATCGGGTACAATGAACAAAGTTGGATGAAACGGCAGCGCGCGTTGGTTGAGCGCGATCCTGAGAAATCTCGGGAAGCCCCTGGCGGGCGGCGTCAGTTCGGTCCCGGCGCCTGCATCGCGGCGCCCTGTGCCGGGCGGTACCCAGGCAGAGCAGGGGTAGCTGGATCTGCCGTCAGGTTTTCTCCCCGAAAACACATCTCTCCATCTGTGACCTTTCCGCCCTGGCGCGCAGCGGCCCGGCGGCTTCTTGCATGGATGTGCAACCACAGAATTGCTTATGGATACAGCTGAGGCCAAGAAAGTCCTCGAAACCGCGCTGCTTTGCGCTCGTGAACCGTTATCGATTCACAGCCTGAAAAAGTTATATGTCGACACCGACGATCAGGGCCGTCCGCTGGGCGCCGGCGTCGGCGCCGACACGATCCGCGACCTGCTGGAGCAATTGCGGCAGGACTGGCAGGGCAGGGGTATCGAGGTGGTTGGCCTCTCGTCCGGCTGGCGCTTCCAGAGCCGGCCCGAGATGAAGCAGTACCTGGACCGGCTGAATCCGGAAAAGCCCCAGAAGTATTCCCGGGCGACGCTGGAAACGCTGGCGATCATCGCCTATCGTCAACCTGTGACGCGTGGCGATATCGAAGAGATCCGCGGCGTTGCCGTGAACTCGCAGACGATCAAGATGCTGGAAGACCGTGGCTGGATCGACGTGGTCGGCTACCGCGATGTGCTGGGACGCCCGGCACTGTTGGGAACGACAAAACAGTTTCTGGATGACCTGGGTTTACAGTCGCTGTCCCAGCTGCCGCCATTGCAGCAAATCAGCGATGTGCAGAATGCCAATTCGATGGAAGTCCTCGAAGCCGCGCTGCAAGAGAATTTCGACAAGGCGGCCCATGCCGCCGAAGCCCCTGACAATGTAGCGCCCGAGGAAGCACCTGCCCCCGGCACGGTGCAGGAAGCAGCGCCTGACGCTGACCCCACGCAAGAACAAACGAATGAACAACACAGATAAGACCACCGAGACCGGCGTCCAAGAACCCGCCGCAGCGGCTGCCGCCGTCAAGCCGAAGCGCCGCACCAAGGCCCAGATCGAAGCGGACAACGCGGCCCTGCTGGCCGCCGGCGAAACGCCGAAGCCGAAACGCACCCGCAAGGCCGCGGCGCCAGCCGATGCTGCCGTCGTGCCGACCGCGGACGTGACGCCAGCCGCGCCGGAAGCGCCGGCCGAAGCCGCCGCCGCAAAAAAACCACGCGCCGAGCCACGCACCCGCGCGGCGAAGCCGAAGACCGAGGCCGCCGCGCCCGCGCAGGCCGAAGTCGCCGCGCCGCCAGCCGCCCCGGTGGAAGCCGCGCCGGCCGAAGAACAGAAGTCGCCGCGCGGCCCGCGTGGTCCGCGCCAGATGCGCGCCCAGCGCGCCTTGCGCGATGCCGAAAAGGCGCAGCACACCGAAGCAGTGGCGCCGGCAGGCGAGCAGCCTGCCGAAGCGCAGCCGGAGGCCGTCCAGGCCGAGGGTGAAAGCGCGCCGGCACGCACCGGCCGCCAGGGTCGCAATGCCGAAGGCCGCAATGCCGAAGGCCGCAACAACGAAGGGCGCGGCGGCGAAGGCCGCAACGGCAAGCGCAAGGGCAAGCCGGGTCAGCAGGCGCAGGGCCAGCAGGGTCAGCAAGGCCAACGCCGCGGCGGCCAGGGTGGCAACGGTGCCAAGCCGAGCGAAGCCGATGCCGTGTTCTCGTTCGTGACATCCGATGCGTTCGACCGCGACGAAGGCGCGCGTGGCAAGGGCCCTGCGAAAGCCGTACGCCGCGACCTGACGGCCGACGACGACGCACCGAAGCTGCACAAGGTGCTGGCGGAAGCGGGCCTGGGTTCGCGCCGCGACATGGAAGACCTGATCGTTGCCGGCCGGGTGTCCGTCAACGGCGAGCCGGCCCATATCGGCCAGCGCATCCTGCCGACCGATGCCGTGCGCATCAACGGCAAGCTGATCCAGCGGAAGGTCAGCAAGAAACCGCCACGCGTGCTGGTGTACCACAAGCCGGCTGGCGAGATCGTCTCGCACGACGATCCGGAAGGCCGTCCGTCCGTGTTCGACCGCCTGCCGACGATGAAGGTCGGCAAATGGCTGGCCGTCGGCCGCCTCGACTTCAACACCGAAGGCCTGCTGCTGTTCACCACGTCCGGCGACCTGGCGAACCGCCTGATGCACCCGCGTTACAACATCGACCGCGAATACGCCGTACGGACGCTGGGCGTGCTGGAAGAAGGCATGCGCCAGAAGCTGCTGGCCGGCGTCGAGCTGGAAGATGGCCTGGCGCAGTTCACCAAGATTGCCGACGGCGGCGGCGAAGGCATCAACAAGTGGTACCGCGTGGTGATCGGCGAAGGCCGTAACCGCGAAGTGCGCCGCATGTTCGAAGCCGTCGGCCTGACGGTATCGCGCCTGATCCGTACCCGCTACGGCGCCCTGACCCTGCCGAGCAACCTGAAGCGCGGTCGCTGGGAAGAGATGGAAGAAAACACGGTGCGCGACCTGCTGGCGATGGTCGGCGTCGAGAAGAAGGCCGAGGGCGCGCCGGCCAAGGGCGGCAACGTCCGTGGCGAGCGCGGCGAACGTGGCAATGAGCGCGGCAATGAGCGCGGTGCCGAACGTGGCAACGAGCGCGGCAACGAGCGGCGCGGTGGCCGCGGCGAGAAGGAGCCGAACTTCAACCGCCTGGACGTCAGCAACAAGAACGCCGATCCGTTCCCGCAGGCGCCACGCGGTCCGCGCGGCGGTCAGGGGCAGGGCAGCTACTTCGGTGCCGGCGGCTCGGGCCGCCCGGGCAGTGCCGGCCGTGGCCAGGGCTTCGGCCGTGCCGGTCTGGGCGACCAGGGCGGCACTGGTGGCGGCGGCCGTCCAGCCCAGCCGGGCAAGGGCAGCCGCGGTCCGAAGCAACCCGATCCGCTGCAGACGACGTTCGGTTTTGCTGGTCAGCAACCACGCCGCGGCGGTCCGCCGCGCGGCGGGGCCATTGACCATGGCATGCCGCGCCGCCGCAAGGGTTGAGCGGCCAAGGCACGGGGTTGGCGCCGTCCGGTTCTGACCCCGACGCCAACTTTGCTACTGTTGTAACGACGTTCCGCTTGATTATGCGGCATTGCAGCGAAATCAATAAGCCGTTATAATAAGCAGCCTGGTAAAAGTTCTTTGTGCGGTTGTGCTGAAGCACAGTTGCTGTTGAGAGTGCTTTCATCTGGCTGGTAGTACAAGAAGATGGGCAGTTGCCCATTTTTTTTTTGGTGATTTGTTTTAGAAGGTCTGGAAAAACCCGTTCCGGACCCCGATCTGGAGATTTTTCTTTGCAACAGCTGGACTTGATTGAGAAGACCGTTGTCGGTCTGGGCTACGAGCTGGTCGATTTTGAGCGAGCCGAGCGCGGACTGCTGCGCGTGTATATCGACTTCCCTGCCGCGGATGCGGAAGAAAAAGGTCCGATCACAGTGGAAGACTGTGCCACGGTCAGCCATCAGCTGTCGCACGTGTTGACGGTAGAAAATGTTCCTTATGAACGGCTCGAGATTTCGTCGCCCGGCCTGGACCGGCCGCTGCGAAAATTCGCCGACTTCGAACGTTTCGCGGGCCACGAGGCCATCGTCAAGCTGCGCATGGCGCTGCCGGGCACGTCGAACCGCAAGTCCTACCAGGGCATTCTGCAGCAGCCCGAAGGCGAGCAACTGGGTATTGAATTCGAAAGTAAAGATGGTCCTGCGGTGCTGAATTTCACGCTCGCGGATATGGATAAGGCACGTTTGGTGCCGCAGGTGGATTTTAGGAGCCGCAAAGCATGAGTCGCGAAGTATTGTTATTGGTGGATGCGCTGGCGCGCGAAAAGAACGTCGATAAGGACGTGGTATTCGGCGCGCTCGAGTTCGCACTGGCGCAGGCCACGAAAAAGCGCTATGAAGGCGAAGTGGACATCCGCGTTTCGATCGATCGCGATTCGGGCGAATTCGAATCCTTCCGCCGCTGGCACGTCGTGCCGGATGAAGCGGGCCTGCAGCTGCCTGACCAGGAAGTCCTGCTGTTCGAAGCGAAGGAACAGATTCCGGACATCGAAGTCGACGAATACATCGAAGAGCCGATCGAGTCCGTCGAATTCGGCCGCCGCTTTGCGCAGGATACGAAACAGGTCGTCCTGCAGCGCGTGCGCGATGCGGAACGCGAGCAGATCCTGGCGGACTTCCTGGAACGTGGCGACTCGCTCGTGACGGGCACCATCAAGCGCATGGAACGTGGCGACGCGATCGTCGAATCGGGCAAGATCGAAGCGCGCCTGCCGCGCGACCAGATGATCCCGAAAGAGAACCTGCGTATCGGCGACCGCGTGCGTGCCTATATCCTGCGCGTGGACCGCAATATGCGTGGCCCGCAGGTGATCCTGTCGCGTACGGCGCCCGAGTTCATCATGAAGCTGTTCGAGCTGGAAGTGCCGGAAATCGAACAGGGCTCGCTGGAAATCAAATCGGCGGCCCGCGATGCCGGCGTGCGCGCCAAGATCGCCGTCTACACGGCCGACAAGCGCATCGATCCGATCGGCACCTGCGTCGGCATGCGCGGTTCGCGCGTGCAGGCCGTCACCGGCGAGCTGGGTGGCGAGCGTGTCGATATCGTGCTGTGGTCGGAAGACCCGGCGCAATTCGTCATCGGCGCGCTGGCGCCGGCCAACGTGTCGTCGATCATGGTCGATGAAGAGAAGCACGCGATGGACGTCGTCGTCGATGAAGAAAACCTGGCGATCGCCATCGGTCGCTCGGGCCAGAACGTGCGTCTGGCTTCCGAGCTGACCGGCTGGAAGATCAATATCATGACGGCCGAGGAATCGGCCGACAAGGCAGCCCAGGAAACGGCAGCGATTCGCGCCCTGTTCATGGCAAAGCTGGATGTGGACCAGGAAGTGGCCGACATCCTCGTCGAAGAAGGTTTCGCCAGCCTGGAAGAGATCGCCTACGTGCCGATCTCCGAAATGCTGGAAATCGATGCCTTCGACGAAGACACCGTGAACGAACTGCGTACCCGTGCCCGTGACGCCCTGGTCACCGAAGCCATCGCTTCGGAAGAGGGGCTGGAAGGCATGGATGAAGCACTGGTTGGCCTGGAAGGCATGGACCGCATCACCGCGGGCAAGCTTGGCCTGGCAGGCATCAAGACCGTCGAGCAGTTTGCCGGTCTCGCCTACGACGAATTCGGCGCCATCCTGGCGTTGTCGTCGGACCGTGCACGCGAACTGATCAATACTGAATTTGCAGATGTGACCGACGATGAAATGAAGCTGGTCGACGGCAAGTACGACGACCGTGCCAAGGCCCTCCAGGCCAAGGCGTGGGCACTGGCAGAAACGGCCAAAGCTTGAGTAGCATTCTTATCATCACCGCGACACATAGAAAAGAGGACTGAATGGCGAGTAACAACGTAGCCCAATTTGCCACCGAACTGAAGATGCCTGCAGACCTGCTGCTGACGCAGCTGCGTTCTGCCGGCGTCGAGAAGCAATCGGCGTCAGATCCGTTGTCGAAAGATGATAAGGACAAGCTGCTGGAACACCTGCGTCGTACGCACGGCGCAGCGGAAGGAACCGAGAAGAAGAAGATCACGCTGACCCGCAAGGAAACCACCGAGATCAAGCAGGCCGACGCCACGGGCAAGTCGCGCACGATCCAGGTGGAAGTGCGCAAGAAGCGCACCTTTGTCCAGCGTGACGACCTGACCACGACGACGGCCGCCGCCACGCCGGCGCCTGCCGCCGCGCCGGTGATCGACGAAGCCGAACGTGCCCGTCGTGAAGAAGAAGTGCGCAAGCAGGCCGAGCTGATCGCCCGCCAGGAAGCGGACCTGCGCGAGAAGCAGGAACGCCTCGCCAAGCTGGATGCGGAGAAGGAAGCCCAGGCGAAAGCCAGCGCTGCCGCCGAAGCGGAAGCGAAGCGTCGTGCCGACGCGGAAGCGGCGAAAGCTGCTGCCGAGAAGGCCGCCGCGGAGAAGGCCGACAAGGCCGGCGCCGCCGATGCTGCCGCGGATGCGCAGAAGGCTGAAGCCGCTGCCGCCGCCGACAAGAAGCGTCAGGCCGAAGCCGAGGAAGCGAAGAAGAAGGCCGAGCAGGCTGCGAAGGAAGCGGCCGAACGCGCCGAAGCCACCGAACGCGCCCGTAAGGCCGTGGCCGACGAAGTCGCGCAGATCAAGCTGATGATGAGTCAGCCGCGCCGCGTCATCAAGGCCCCGGAACCGGCGCCTGCGCCAGTCAAGCCGAAGGTTGCCGAAGGTACGCTGCACAAGCCGGCGGACAAGAAGCCCGCCGCCGGCGCGACGACGACGGACAAGAAAGACGACAAGAAGGGCGACAAGAAATCCATCAAGTCGGCCAATGTGTCGTCGACCTGGTCGGATGACGCCAAGAAGCGCGGCGCACCGGGCGGTGGCCTGAAAGGCCGCGGCAACGCCGCGCCATCGGGTCGCGACGGCTGGCGTGCCGGCGGCAAGGGCCGTGGCCGCAACTCGCACGACGACCGCGAATCGAACTTCCAGGCACCGACGGAAGCCATCGTCAAGGAAGTGCACGTGCCGGAAACGATCACCGTTGCCGAACTGGCGCACAAGATGTCCGTCAAGGCATCCGAAGTGATCAAGCAGCTGATGAAGCTGGGCCAGATGTGCACGATCAACCAGGTGCTGGACCAGGAAACCGCGATGATCGTCGTGGAAGAAATGGGCCACAAGGCGTTCGCGGCTGCCGAGGACGATCCGGAAGCGCTGCTGGCCGACCAGGGCGAACACGCCCACTTCGAAGCGACGCCACGTGCGCCGGTCGTCACGGTCATGGGTCACGTCGACCACGGTAAAACGTCGCTGCTGGACTACATCCGCCGCGCCAAGGTCGCGTCGGGCGAAGCCGGCGGCATTACGCAGCACATCGGTGCCTACCACGTGGATACGCCACGCGGCATGATCACCTTCCTGGATACGCCGGGTCACGAAGCCTTTACGGCAATGCGTGCCCGCGGTGCCAAGGCAACGGACATCGTCATCCTGGTGGTGGCGGCGGACGACGGCGTGATGCCGCAGACGAAGGAAGCGATCGCCCACGCGAAAGCGGCCGGCGTGCCCCTGGTTGTCGCGATCAACAAGGTCGACAAACCGGGCGGCAACGTGGACCGCGTGACGCAGGAACTGATCGCCGAAGGCGTCGTGCCGGAAGAATACGGTGGCGAAGCGCCATTCGTGCCGGTGTCGGCCAAAACGGGTCAGGGCATCGACGCGCTGCTGGAAAACGTGCTGCTGCAGGCCGAAGTGCTGGAACTGAAGGCACCAGTGGAAGCGCCGGCCCGCGGTCTGGTGGTCGAGGCCCGTCTGGACAAGGGCCGCGGCCCGGTCGCGACGATCCTGGTGCAGTCCGGTACCCTGAAGCGCGGCGACGTCGTGCTGGCGGGTTCGTCGTACGGCCGTGTCCGTGCGATGCTGGACGAGAACGGCAAAGCGGTGGCCGAAGCCGGCCCATCGATTCCGGTCGAAATCCAGGGTCTGACGGAAGTGCCGGCCGCCGGTGAAGAAGTCATGGTCATGGCTGACGAACGCAAGGCCCGCGAAATCGGTAACTTCCGTCAAGGTAAGTTCCGCGACGTGAAACTGGCGAAGCAGCAGGCCGCCAAGCTGGAGAACATGTTCGACCAGATGGCCGAAGGCGAAGTCAAGAACCTGCCGCTGATCGTCAAGACCGACGTGCAGGGTTCGCAGGAAGCGCTGGTCGGTTCGCTGCAGAAGCTGTCGACGTCCGAAGTGCGTGTGCAGGTCGTGCACGCCGCGGTTGGCGGCATCTCGGAATCGGACGTCAACCTGGCGGTGGCCTCGAAAGCGGTCATCATCGGCTTCAACGCCCGTGCCGACGGCCAGGCCCGCAAGCTGGCCGAAGCCAACGGTGTCGATATCCGCTACTACAACATCATTTATGATGCGATCGAAGAGGTCAAAGCGGCACTGTCGGGCATGCTGGCTCCGGAGAAGCGCGAAACCGTTACCGGTCAGGTCGAGATTCGCCAGGTCATCCTGGTCTCGAAAGTCGGCGCGATTGCCGGCTGCCTGGTCACCGATGGCGTCGTCAAGCGTTCGTCGTCGGTCCGCCTGCTGCGCAACAACATCGTCGTCTGGACGGGCGAGATCGACTCGCTCAAGCGTTTCAAGGACGATGCGAAGGAAGTGCGCGCCGGCCTGGAGTGCGGCCTGTCGCTGAAGAACTACAACGACATCCTGGTCGGCGACGTCCTGGAAGTCTTCGAAGTCACCGAAGTGGCGCA
>Ga0308166_1000981_pt1 | contig 33180 bp, 30 predicted proteins | sample PhyCR2_2_FD_202137 | JGI IMG/M metagenome (GOLD analysis project Ga0308166, IMG submission 202137) | Phyllosphere microbial communities from UC Gill Tract Community Farm, Albany, California, United States - DLSLCC.R2 | ecosystem: Host-associated > Plants > Phyllosphere > Unclassified | place...
GGCGCTATTGTGCGCCGCCTGGGTAAAAATCTCAACGCTGCGGGGTTTGTAGCTGGCAGTTATTCAAGATAATGCGATCGTGCTTGTAAACCGTGGCGTTATCCCCTTTAGACCAGAAGACGTAGATCCCGTCGGTATAGCGTGCGCCAGAGGCGGAAAGACCCTGCTGCAGCGTCAGCGGCGTATCTTCCAGCATGAAGCTGACCTCCTGACGGGTCTGGTTGAGCTTAACCGTCAGCGGTTTTTCATTATCGCACTGGTAGGTCAGCGTGTCGGTGTGCATACGCTCCATAAATTGGTTGTAGGTCGTACATCCGGCAAGCATCACGGGTAATAAAGCAATCAATAATCTTTTCATGATCCGTCCTAAAACATATCCCGGGGCAGATCGTATCACGACTCTGCCCCTGCTTTGTTTCAGTCTAACGTCTCGTTACAAAACAGAATTTAGGTTATGTCTGATTATGCCGTGGATTCGCGGGAAAGATGGCCCCGAGCACGCTGGGCTGCGAGGCGCCGGTCACGGAGGGAAGATTTCCGGGCAGACCGGCAATAGTTCGCCACGCCAGCCAGGCGAAGGCCAGCGCTTCCATATCGTCGCCGCTGATACCCGCCTCGTCGGTAGTGCCTACCTCAATGCCCGGCAGCAGGCTAGCGAGTCGCGCCATCACCAGCGGATTTCGCCCCCCGCCGCCGCAGACCAGCAGACGCTCGCACCCGCCGCTCAACAGCACCTGCTCGGCAATGCTGACTGCCGTCAGCTCAGCCAGGGTCGCCTGCACATCGCTGCCTGAGAGCCCAGGGAAATGGGCGAGCTGACGCTCCAGCCAGCCGTAGTTAAAGTACTCCCGCCCGGTGCTTTTCGGTGCGGGGCGAGCAAACCACGGATCGCTGAGCATCTGCTGCAACAGCGGTCGGATGACGTTACCCGCCCTTGCCCATTGGGCGTCCTTATCGTAGGGCTGGCCCTTCTGCCGCCAGATCCATGCATCCATTAGCATATTGCCTGGACCGGTGTCGTACCCTCTGACCGGCTGGCCAGGAAAGAGCAGAGAGAGATTGGCAATGCCGCCAATGTTGAGCACCATGCGCCGCTCTATCGGATGCGCCAGCAGCGCCTGATGGAAAGCAGGCACCAGCGGTGCGCCCTGCCCGCCGAGGGCGATATCCCGGCGGCGAAAATCGCCTACGACCGTAATTCCGGTGCGGGCGACGATCTGATTATTGTCGCCAATCTGTAGCGTATGCGCCGCGTCGCCCAATGGCTCATGCCAGACGGTCTGGCCGTGGCAGCCGATGGCGACAATCTCCTGTGGTCGCAGGCTCTCCTGTTTCAGCAGCGCCAGTACGGCATCGGCAAACAGTTTGCCCAGCCGGCTATCCAGTTGCCCCAGCTGAGAGAGCGTCAGCTGTTGACCCTGACAGATCGCGAGTATCGCCTCTTTCAGCGACACGGGAATAGGCCAGCTCAGGCTTGCCTGCTGCGCCACCATGCGATCGTCAATTGCGGCGAGGACAACATCCACCCCATCCAGGCTGGTGCCTGACATGACGCCAATATAGCGACCCGATTTCATATGCCGTCCTTATCTGTCTGCGTGGCTTGAGTTTACGACACCACCTTAAAGCGGTTGCCCAGGATATGTGTAGCGCTATTTTGATTTTTCAGTCCGAATTTGTACCGGTATAGTTGTCCATTTTTGGCTTGTTTAAGTAAAGTTAAGCTCTGCAATCGTACTATTTTCGCATTGTTTTGGCGGAAGGTGTGACCTGTTATCTTTAAATGCCATATAATTTAAAGATGACGGATGCTCGTCCGAGCGTTTTAGGTGAACAGGAGATTCATAGATGATTTTACGTACACTGGCAGTTTCCCTGATTGGTTTCACTCTGGCAGGCTGTGCGAATGACAGCACTCTGTCAGGGGACGTTTACAGCGCATCCGAAGCGAAACAGGTGCAAAATGTCACTTACGGTACCATTGTCAACGTGCGACCGGTGCAGATTCAGGGCGGCGATGACAATAACGTCATTGGTGCGCTGGGCGGTGCGGTACTGGGTGGTTTCCTCGGTAACACCGTAGGCGGCGGCGCGGGCCGTTCGCTGGCTACCGCCGCAGGCGCCGTAGCAGGTGGCGTGGCCGGTCAAGGCGTGCAGGGCGCGGTGAATAAAAGCCAGGGTGTAGAGCTGGAGATCCGCAAAGACGACGGTAACACCATTATGGTGGTGCAGAAACAGGGAAATACCCGCTTCGCGGCTGGTCAGCGTGTCGTCATGGCAAGCAACGGCAGCCAGGTGACCGTCTCTCCACGCTAACTCTTCTTAAGGGGCCGCTGTCGCGGCCCTTTCTGTTGCTGTCGATTGCTATCGAAAACATCTCGCCATAAAAAAAGCCCTGCTTTCGCAAGGCCCTTGTCAGCGTTAGTCACGCGCCTGTAACTCAATAATATTATGCTCAAGTCGCCCCACCAGAGTGATGAGCTGCTCCAGTTCGCTGGCAGAGATACCGGCGAGGATCTCCCCCCGGGTTTTATTGATGACGGACTCCATCTCATCAATGATCGGAGCGGCCTTTTCGGTGAGCTTGATACGTTTTGCACGACGGTCGCTGGCACAGGTCTGACGAGAGATCAGCCCCTTCTCTTCCAGCTGATCCAACGTACGCACCAACGACGGCTGTTCAATGCCGATCGCTTTTGCCAGTTGAATTTGCGACTGTTCGGGCGGCAGCTGATGGATATTATGCAGCGTTACCCAGTGTGTCTGCGTCAATTCCAGAGGTTTTAGGCGATGGTCAATCAATGCACGCCAGATCCGTACTAAACGTGCCAGATCAGAACCCAATGGCGATTCCAATTTCATCTCCTTATAATTAGCTTGCTAAGTTATTATGCTGATTTTAGAATAGTGTGCAATATTTATATTTTCAAAACAAACGTCTTGCCTGTTTTACTTATAGCTGACGCAATCAGCTTAGAGCAGAAAAGGAGTGCGTTGACGAGGTTTTTGCTAAACCTATAAACAATGATAGTTAATGCAAAGGATTACGATTTGTGACGCTTACGCTTAACGCAACAGGATTGCCCTTACAGGATCTGGTGATCGGCGCATCTCTCTATTTCCCTCCATTTTTCAAGGCGTTCGCCTGTGGTTTCATCATCTGGCTGGTGGCGCATCGTCTGTTGCGCGACTGGATCTATTCGGGTGAAATATGGCATCCCCTGCTGATGGATCTGTCGATCTTTACGCTCTGCGTCTGTGTGAGTTTCATATTGCTGGTTGCGTGGTGAGTATGTCGCTTAAAACAATTAAATATTTTTCAACAGTTGCGATCGCCGTCGTCGCGGTGCTGGCAGGATGGTGGGTGTGGAACTACTACATGCAGTCCCCATGGACCCGCGACGGCAAAGTCCGCGCGGAGCAGGTGAGTATAACGCCCCAGGTTTCAGGCAGCATAACCCGGCTCACGATTAAAGATAATCAGTATGTCAACGCAGGCGATCTGCTGCTGACCATTGACCGAACGCCTTTCAATATAGCGATTCTTAATGCGCAAGCCGAGCTGGCTAAAGCGCGATCGGACCTCGCAAAAGCCACTAACGAAGCCAGCCGCCGCCAGCATTTGTCGCGCAACTATATCTCAGCAGAAGATATGGATACTGCGAATCTGAACGTTAAGGCGGCCAAGGCCACCGTTGAAGCAGCTGAAGCGGCTTTAAAAAATGCTCAGTGGCAGCTTGAGCAGACCGACGTTCGTGCCCCGGTGGCTGGCTGGGTAACCAATCTTTCGACCCGGACAGGAGACTACGCCACTACGGGCCAGCCTTTGTTCGCCCTCGTCGACAGCCACTCGTTTTATGTTATGGGTTACTTTGAAGAGACAAAGCTGCGCCATATCCGCGAAGGCGCACCGGCCGTTATTACGCTATATAGCGGCAACGTAAAGTTACAGGGTCACGTCTCCGGCATTGGTCGTGCCATCTACGATCAAAGCGTTGAGAGCGATTCCGGCCTGGTACCCGACGTTAAGCCCAACGTCCCTTGGGTACGCCTGGCTCAGCGCGTGCCGGTGCGAATAGCGTTTGACTCACTGCCTCGGGATATCACGCTGATTTCCGGTACGACGTGCAGCGTTGCGATTGGTCAGCGCTAATGAATGTGTCGTCGTTGAGCTGGCGCAATACCCCCTGGTTTAAGGCGACAAGCGGGCAATGGCGATATGCACTGCGTAACGCCACTGCCATGTGCCTTGCCTTAACGCTCGCCTACTGCTTTAACCTGGATGAGCCATACTGGGCGATGACCTCCGCCGCCGTGGTGAGCTTTCCAACGGTAGGCGGCGTCATCAGCAAAAGCCTCGGGCGTATTGCTGGCAGTTTGCTGGGCGCTACGGCGGCGCTGATCATCGCCGGTCATACCTTAAACGAACCGTGGTTTTTCATGACCAGCATGGCGGCCTGGCTCGGCCTGTGTACCTGGGCCTGCGCATACTTTACGAATAACGTTGCTTACGCTTTTCAGCTGTCAGGCTATACCGCTGCCATTATTGCTTTCCCGACGGTTAATCTCATTGATACCGTCCAGCTGTGGGATATCGCGCAGGCCCGCGTTTGCGAGGTGGTGCTGGGGATACTTTGCGGCGGAGTGATGATGATGATCCTGCCCAGCACCTCGGATGGCACCACCCTGCTCACCGCGTTGAAAAACATGCATGCGCGCTTACTGGAACACGCCGGTCTGCTCTGGCAGCCTGAAACCAATGATGCTATTCGTTCCGCGCATGAGGGGGTTATCAACCAGATCCTGACGATGAATTTGCTGCGCATCCAGGCGTTCTGGAGTCATTACCGCTTTCGTCGACAGAATGCCCTGCTCAACGCCCTGCTGCACCACCAGCTACGGCTGACCAGCGTTATCTCCAGCCTTCGCCGTCTGCTGTTGAACTGGCCTAGCCCGCCGCCCCAGACCCGTGACATCATTGAACAGCTGCTCTCTGCGCTCGCCACTCCTCGTATGGATGCTTACCGCATCGCATGCATTATCGCCCCGCTGCGTCCCCACGACGATAGCGACTATCACCACCTCGCCTTCTGGCAACGGCTACGCTATTTCTGCACGCTTTATCTGCAAAGTAGCCGCTGGCTGCAAGCGCTGGAAAACGGTACGCCCGTCTCGTTGCACGCGGCCAGACATAGCCAAGGCCTGGCGCGTCATACCGATAGCATGGAAGCCTTATGGAGCGGTACGCGCACCTTCTGTACGTTAATGATGGTGGGGGCATGGAGTATTGTCACCCAGTGGGAGTCCGGTGCGAGTGCGCTATCGCTGGCGGCGATTAGCTGCGTACTCTATTCAATCGTCGCCACGCCGTTTAAATCGCTCACCTTATTGATGCGCACACTCGTGCTGCTGTCATTGTTCAGCTTTGGGGTGAAATTCGGCCTGATGGTGCAAATAACCGATCTTTGGCAATTTTTGCTGTTTCTGTTTCCACTGCTGATAACCATGCAGTTACTGAAGCTGCAAATGACAAAGCTAGCGGGGTTATGGGGCCAGCTGATTGTTTTTATGGGATCGTTTATCGCCGTAACCAATCCGCCGGTATATGACTTTGCCGATTTTCTTAATGACAACTCGGCAAAAATCGTCGGGGTAGCGCTCTCGTGGCTGGCGTTCGCTATTCTGCGCCCCGGCTCGGACGCCCGGAAAAGCCGCCGCCGTATACGCGCTATGCGTCGCGACTTTGTCGATCAGCTCAGCCAGCGCCCCTTGCAGAGTGAGTATGAGTTTGAATCGCTGGCGTATCATCACATTAGTCAGCTCAGCAACAGTCAGGATGCGCTGGCGCGCCGCTGGCTTTTACGTTGGGGGGTAGTGCTGCTCAACTGCTCGCATGTGGTATGGCAGCTTCGCGAATGGGAAACCCGCTCCGATCCGCTTTGCAGAGTCAGAGACATTTGCATTACGCAGCTACGCGATGTGATGAGCGAGCGAGGAGTAAACCAACGTCAACTGGCCAATACGTTACAGCAGCTACAGCGTATCTGCGACACGTTATCGCACCACCATCAACCCGCTGCCCGAGAGCTGGCGGCGCTTATTTGGCGGCTACAGATCTCACTGTCGCAGCTTGTACAAGCGCCACCGCCGGGGATGCTAACGTAATTAGTTAATCACGCCACAGGCGTAGCGTGCCCCGCCACCGCCTAACGGCTCTGGTTTGTCAGAGTAGTTGTCGCCACCGACGTGGATCATCAGGGCTCTGTTTTTCACCTCATCCAGTTTCTTCAGACGCGGCGAAACCACAGGCTGGGTGGCTTTACCGTCGTTATTGACCTGAAGTACCGGCAGATCCCCCGTATGACCGGCACCTTCTGGCCCTTCATGCTTACCCGTCGAGTGCGGATCAAGGTGCCCGCCGGCTGCCTCAGCCGCCGAGGCCTTACCCTCTTTCATGGCAGGCTCACAGCTTCCCTTGGCATGAATGTGAAAACCGTGATCGCCAGGCGGGAGCGCTTTAAGATCGGGCGCGAATTCCAGTCCCTTATCCGTTTCGGTGATTTTCACCGTCCCGATGGACTGCCCTACGCCTTGTGAAGTGACAAGGTTCATTTCAACCTCTTCACTGGCAGCCTGCGCACCGGTGCAGGCTAACAGTGTTAATACGGCCAGGCTTAATCGCTTCATATGCTCTCCGGTTATTGGCTGTTATCCTTGAAGTTTAAACCAGATATGCAGATAACACCGGAGAATCAGATAATCAGCTATCAGGGTACGTCGTACCCCAGCGCGGCTTTGCGGATGCGGAACCACTGTTGGCGGGTAAGCGTGAGCGCTTCAGCGGCAATGGCCGCGCGGACGCGCTCGATTTTGCCGGAGCCGATAATCGGCAGCGGCTTCGACGGCAGCGCCATTACCCAGGCATAGACCACCTGCTCAATGGTGTCTGCGTTGATCTCCTGAGCGATCTGAGCCAGCTCGTCGCGCAGCGGCTGAAAAGCCTCATCGCTAAACAACCGCCCACCGCCGAGGCAGGACCATGCCATGGGACGAATGCGCAGCTGCTGCAGCTGGTCGAGCGTGCCGTCAAGCAGCAGCGGCTGATACACCGGGGAGATCTCAACCTGATTCGTCGCAAGGGTAAACGGCAGGCGCGACTGCAACAGCGCAAACTGTGTCGGCGTAAAATTAGAGACGCCGAAGTGGCGCACCTTGCCGCTCTGGTGGAGCTGAAGAAACGCCTCGGCAATCTCGTCGGCATCCATCAGCGGATCGGGACGGTGGATAAGAAGCAGATCGAGGCGATCGGTTGCCAGCTTTGCCAGGGAGTGCTCGGCGCTGTGAATAATATGCTGCTTATCGGTGATGTAGTGTCCAATAACATGCTCTGGACGCGCGGTGGTGGCAATGCCACATTTTGAGACCACTTCCATACGCTCGCGCAGGTGCGGAGCCAGCTTAAGCGCCTCGCCAAAAGCGGCCTCGCACTGATAGCCGCCGTAGATATCGGCGTGATCGACCGTGGTGACGCCCAGATCCAGATGTGCCTCAATGAAGCTGACCAGCTGGCGTGGGGACATGTTCCACTCCATCAGACGCCAGTAGCCCATGACAAAACGGGAGAACTCTGGCCCCTGAGGGGCGAGGGTAATACGCTGAACCATAACCGCTTCCTTTCTTTGCAAAGAGATAGGCAAAGAGTATACGGAAAACGGCGCTTAAAACAGTGAGGGCTGCTGCGGTTCTTCGCCTGCTGGCTTAGTGCCTGCACGCTTTTTACGCAAGGCTCGCTGATGGCAGAGACGTAAAACGTTCTGCTTTTCGCTATCGCTCATGCGCTGCCAGTTAAAGCGCTCATCCCGGCTGCGCAGGCAGCCCCGGCAGTAGCCCTGCTCGTCGGTCTGACAAATTCCCCGGCATGGGCTTAAAATGGGGAAAAACTCCAGCTGTTCCGGCACGTCCTTCCTCCTGTTAACGATCGATAGTAACTATTGAAGACGCCCTCAGGCCAGAAAGCAACCCTTGCATTAGACCGAATGGTCTATTACAGTGATCGCTATGAACAAAGATACCGAACATGATACCCGTGAACATTTGCTGGCAACCGGCGAGCAGCTCTGCATGCATCGAGGGTTTACCGGCATGGGTCTCAGCGAGCTTTTGAAAACGGCAGAGGTGCCGAAGGGCTCGTTTTATCACTATTTTCGCTCAAAAGAGGCGTTTGGCGTGGCCATGCTTGAGCGTCACTATGTTGGTTACCACCACCGGCTGGCGCACCACTTTGCTCACGGCAACGGTAACTACCGCGATCGGCTGATCGCCTATTTTCAGGAGACGCTGAATCAGTTCTCGCAGAAGGGGATCATTAGCGGTTGCCTGACGGTGAAGCTTTCAGCTGAGGTGTGCGATCTCTCTGAAGATATGCGCAGCGCAATGGACAGAGGTGCAAGCCGCGTCATCGCCCTGCTGGCCGAGGCGCTGGAGAACGGGCGTCGTTCCCGCTGTCTGGCGTTTGAAGGCGATGCCCTGACCCAGGGACAGGTTCTCTATGCCCTGTGGCTGGGAGCCAATTTGCAGGCTAAGATTTCCCGTAGTGCCCTACCGCTGGAGAGCGCGGTGGCACATGCTAAAACAATACTTATCACGCCTGTATAACCCAGGCGTTTTATTTGACCTTTAACTAGTCGACCGGTCTATTCAGGAGATGTTATGTCGAACAAACTGTTTACCCCGCTGAAAGTGGGTGCGATTACTGCGGCGAACCGCGTTTTTATGGCTCCGTTGACGCGTCTGCGTAGCATTGAGCCAGGCGATATCCCTACTCCGCTGATGGGTGAATACTACCGTCAGCGCGCCAGCGCCGGGTTGATCATCAGCGAGGCAACGCAGATCTCTGCTCAGGCCAAAGGCTATGCCGGTGCTCCTGGCCTGCACAGCCCTGAGCAGGTAGCGGCATGGAAAAAGATCACCGACGGCGTTCACGCTGAAAATGGTCACATGGCCGTGCAGCTCTGGCATACCGGGCGTATCTCTCACGCCAGCATCCAGCCGGGCGGCAACGCGCCGGTGGCTCCGTCCGCCATTAACGCCGGGACCCGGACTTCGCTGCGTGACGAGAACGGTAACGCTATTCGCGTCGATACTTCTACGCCTCGCGCGCTGGACATCAGTGAGATCCCGGGCATCGTTGACGATTTCCGCAAAGCCGTGGCTAACGCGCGCGAAGCAGGATTCGACCTGGTAGAGCTGCACTCTGCTCACGGCTACCTGCTGCACCAGTTCCTCTCTCCGTCTGCAAACCACCGCACCGACGAGTACGGCGGCAGCGTTGAGAACCGCGCCCGTCTGGTGCTGGAAGTGGTGGACGCCGTCAGTAAAGAGTGGAGCGCGGAGCGTATCGGCATCCGTCTCTCCCCGATCGGTACGTTCCAGAACACTGACAATGGCGATAACGAAGAGGCCGATGCGCTCTACCTGGTCGAAGAGTTAGCTAAGCGCGGCATCGCCTATCTGCACCTCTCCGAGCCGGACTGGGCCGGTGGCCAGCCCTATACCGATGCGTTCCGTGAAAAAGTGCGTGCGCGTTTCCACGGCCCGATCGTGGGCGCCGGTGCCTATACCCCGGAAAAAGCGGAAAACCTGATTGCCAAAGGGCTGATCGATGCAGTGGCCTTTGGTCGCGACTACATTGCTAACCCGGACCTGGTAGAGCGTCTGCAGCGCAAAGCTGAGCTGAACCCGCAGCGCCCGGAGAGCTTCTACGGCGGCGACGCGGAAGGTTACACCGACTACCCGACGCTGTAACCGTCACTGGCATTGATAGCGGCAGGGATCCGCCGCTATACTAAAATAGACTTTATGACTTAAATGCCTGAGCAAAAAAACGAAAGAGGATATTATGCGCTTACTTCACACCATGCTGCGCGTTGGCGACCTGCAACGTTCCATTGAGTTCTACACCAAGGTTCTGGGCATGCAGCTGCTGCGCACCAGCGAAAACACCGAATACAAGTACTCGCTGGCCTTCGTGGGTTACGGCCCGGAGAGCGATGAAGCGGTGATTGAGCTGACCTACAACTGGGGCGTGGATAGCTACGATCTGGGCAACGCCTATGGTCATATCGCCCTGAGCGTAGACAACGCAGCTGAAGCCTGCGAGCGCATTCGCCAGAACGGTGGCAACGTGACACGCGAAGCCGGTCCGGTTAAGGGCGGCACCACCGTTATTGCATTTGTTGAAGATCCAGACGGTTATAAAATCGAACTGATTGAAGAGAAAGACGCGGGCCGCGGCCTGGGTAACTGATCCCTGCGGGCGCACTCTGCGCCCGTTGTTTTATCTGCGCTATGTAATCCCACCTAAAGTTTGCCATAATGCGCGCTGCTTTTTCCTGTATTAAGAGATCCTATGTCCGATAACGCACAGCTCACCGGTCTTTGCGACCGTTTCCGTGGTTTTTACCCTGTCGTAATTGATGTTGAAACCGCCGGGTTTAATGCCAAAACCGATGCGCTACTGGACATTGCCGCCATAACGCTAAAGATGGATAGCGATGGTTGGCTGATGCCTGACAGCACCCTGCACTTCCAGGTTGCGCCTTTTGAAGGAGCCAACCTTGTCCCCGAGGCGCTGGCGTTCAACGGCATCGATCCCAACGACCCGCAACGCGAGGCGGTCAGTGAATACGATGCACTACACGCGATTTTCAAGATGGTGCGTAAGGGAATTAAAGATTCCGGCTGCAACCGCGCCATTATGGTGGCCCACAATGCCACCTTCGATCACGGTTTTATGATGGCGGCAGCAGAGCGCGCCTCGCTCAAGCGTAACCCGTTCCACCCCTTTGTGACCTTCGATACCGCTGCCCTGAGCGGGCTGGCGCTGGGGCAAACCGTTTTATCAAAAGCCTGTACAGCCGCTGGCCTGTCGTTCGATAGCACCCAGGCCCACTCCGCGCTGTATGATACCGAACAGACCGCGCTGCTGTTTTGTGAGATCGTCAACCGCTGGAAACGGCTCGGTGGCTGGCCGCTGCCGATGGCTGCTGACGAGGCGTGACGCCGCGCGTTAGAGCAAAATAGTCGGTAATAAGCTGCTGTAAATGCTGCTTCGCCTGACGTTTTTGCGCATCCGGGATCGTTTCAGGCGTTTGCTGCTCAGACATCAGACGGAGCTGCTCCTCTACCGGCACCGTCTTGTTAAAAGCCAGCGTGGCGGCAAAAACCTGTGACTTCAGCTCGCTGACGGTGAGGTATTTTCCCTTTTGACCATCAAGGGCATTGAGCCGCTCACTCAGGTTTTGCAGCGTGAGCATGCCCTGATGCCAGCCCGTAAGTGACGCATCCTGCGTCCTGCTCAGCGTCCGATCGTACGGCAGCGCAGTGAGCGCATCCGGGCGGATCAGAGAGTACCAGCCCGCAAAGGCAACGGCACTCAGCACAAAGGCGGTCCCCATCCCACTCAGGAAAACACCGGCACGTTTTGCTGTTGAAGCTGCTTCGTGGATCACCTCAACGTTTGCACCCTGCGCCTGCGGGATCGTATCCAGCCGTTGCGGCTCGGGAGTCCTCTCTACGTGCATCAACGCATGACGAACCTGTTGCAGCAGGGGCGCTATCTGACTTACCTGCTGCAGCGCCTGTCGGGCCAGAATATCGCTCAGGGTATCCAGCGTCGACGCCAGCTGCTGAAGCTGCGGGTAATCCTCAGCGCTCAGGGTAAAGGTGCGAAATACCTTGTGCAGCCGCTGAAAAAGCCCGCAGAGAATTTCCGCACGCGGGTGTTTGGCCTGAGGCCAGAACTGCGCCCAACGATGACCCAGCATTGCCGCAAGGATGTTCAGCCCTTCGTGCATGCCTGCCACCCGCGCCAGATGAGTGCGGGCCAGGGTATACCAGGCCCCTGTCTGCAGCTCAACGCCATTTTTTTCAAACAGCGCAAGGGAGAGCTGCGCTACGCGCTGCCAGTCGATATCGGGCCTGGCGGGATGCGTCAGCTTGCTCATTTCATTACGCAACGCAATGAAGTCAGGGAACGGACGCGGATCGTCGCCCGTCCGCAGATGTCGGGGTGCTGTGTGTTTCATGATCGATGTATCCGTGAATTGAGTGTCGTGCGTTCTAACTGAGATAGTTTTGTTGCTTCAGGTGGCGGATCAAGACCCGCCCCTCCGGCATAAACTCGGTGCCATACCGTACGAGCCCGACGCCGGTGAGTTCAACATCAATGGCATAACGCAGCTCACCGGGGATCGTCTGGTCCAGCAGGGCGACCTCAATCTTCTTCAGCCTGGGCTCATATTTAAGCAATACGGCTGACAGGGTTTCCATTAGCTGATGCGCGCTTCCCGGCATCCCCTGCAGGATTTTGCTCATGTCCGGCAGACCGTAGTCCGGCAGATGTGCCAGCGTCCCGGCGCGACAGTTCAGGATACGCTGCATGTTGTCCAGCACCGACAGGATCGTCTGGTTCTGCTCACTGACCTGGATCAGGTCGAGATCGCCGGCGAAGTTGCCGTAGAGGATTTCGTAGAGTGAGGGGGCGCTATGGCGTGGCGACATAGTCAGTCATCCTTCAACGGTTGCAGGGTCAGCTGGTTATGCCCGACTTCAATCACCCGGGGCCTGTCCGGATCGAGCTCGTCGCGGGACAATACCCGTTTCCAGCTATTTTTCGCCAGCTCCGGCGCGCGGAAAAACGCTACCACGGCGACAAACTGCGCTTTGTCGTCCAGGGGCATATCCACGCTGACATCCTCTCCTGGCTTCACCACCAGACTGCGGCTGGCAAGAAGATCTGCGCCCGACGCATCATCGCCCTGCGTCAGCAGCTGCGGATAGACGGTTTTATCAAAGATTTTACGATCCTTAAGCTGGTAGACCCGGACCATCAGCGGTTCCGACAGGGAGATATTCTCCTGCCCGTCGGTATTCAATGCCTGGCGCGCGGTGATGTCCAGATGCAGGTTTTTCACCTGCTTATAAAAAACAGACCTCACTGCGGATGCCGTGCCGTCGCTGACGCTCTGCGTCAGGCCGCACCCCACCAGCAACGGTGGCAGCAGCAGCAAAGAGAGTCGTTTAATCAACGGAGTACGCAACACGTCGGTTTCCTTGTGGTGTAACGGCGGGGAACATACCTCGGTAGCTCCCGACCTCGATAGTGAATGTGGCGGGCAGATCCGGCGGGACGTCATCGCCCTCCATGCCAAGAACGCCGGTCATGCCGAGGACAAAGGGCGTCTCGCCCAGCACCGGAGCGGGCAGCAGCTGCGTGGGAACGGTCAGCTGGATAAGTGCCCTGTAGCGCCAGCCAAGGTAGACCCGCAGCAGCACCAGAAAGTCGTCATAGGTCTGCCCCGCCGGTAGCCAGCTCTGCGCCTCTGCGTGGTCTTCGGTATACAGGGTAATCAGCAGTTGGCTGCCAATCTCTGTCGTTTCATCGCCCAGCACCGTATAGCCGTCGAGCCGAAAATCGTCATCGCCGTAAAAGCCCAGCGGATGATCGAGGTAAACCGGGCGCGGAGAGTGCGGCATAACGGTCACCTGCGTGCGGGGAGCCAGCAGCCGCACCAGCGCCTGAATCCCCTCTTCGGTTCGCCCAGGCAGACGCATCACGCCAAGGAGCGCCAAAAAACGCGACACCGGGGTGGCAATATGGTTATCCATGCCGGGAATACCCAGCCCCATCAACCCCAGCAGGCTTCGGGAGGTGCGGTCTCTGCCCCCGGCTTCAAAGGTTGCCGGGTATGAATACTTGCGCCAGATACGGTAAAACTGGGTCAGAATGCGGTGGTTAAAGATATCGAGAAACGCTTCCTGCGCCTCATGTCCCTCCCGCCGCTGAGCGATATCATCCAGCCAGGCGGTGGGCAGCGGCGAATCCACGCCGTACAGCCCCATAAAGGTGGTGCGTACGGTCGGCGGCGCATCAGGGTTACATTCATCATATTCCACTGCCTTGAGCTCGCTGACCGGGAAGCCCATCCCCGGATGCGGACGAAAGCGCACCGGGTCGTCCGCCGGGCTCAGCGCAATCCCCAGCGCGGGTGCATCAGGGCGGGATTTCTCCAGCAGCTGACAGAAACGATAGAAGTTGATGCGGTGGACATCCCGCTCAAGCCTAAGGCTTAACCGGGAATACGGCGGTTGTGGTTCTCCTGCCATTCAAGACGCTCTCCGGTAGGTTGCACTATCAGAATCAAACGGTTAAAGAGGTGGATATCGGTGTACAGGGCAAAAAAGCGGTTGAGCATTTCACCAAACAGGCAGATGTCACCGTGTCCGGCAAAACCGTGGCTGTCCAGCGTCACCTCAACCTGCACGCCGCGCATAAAGTGCCCCTGCTCAAAACGCTCTACCTCGCCGTGTTTGACATCGACAATTGCCGCCAGACGGCGGCGGTTCATCTCGTTATCCGTCCAGTCATACAGCGCCAGCGCGCCACGCAGAACATCAGCGTTATCCATCATCCACAGAAAGCTGCTGCCGAGATGGCTCAGCACCCGCCAGTGAAAGCGGTCCCGATCCGGCGGGTAACACGGCAGCGTGGGCGCACAGAGATTGCGCACCTGGATACGCGAGGTGGTGGACTTGACCACCGTATCCAGCAGCGTACTCTGTAACGCCCGACGCGGTAGCTGCCCGTTCGTTCCGGTCAGGCTGAGAGAGAGTTTTTCATCTTCCGGTACGGTATGGTTATCGAACGCCTCACCGCCGAGGATCAGCCAGGTATCGTGCAGGCCGGAAGCGCCCCGCTTCACCCGCGTGTGGTAATAGTATTCCGGCGCGTCGTGGCGCAGCATGCCCCCTTTATGGCGGAAGCTGGTGAACGGCACATATATTTGATGTCCGGAATGACGCGACGAGGTCACGGAATCCACCGAGTAAATCTCCGTATGCCCGTCCTGAATGCGCATCGGGCGCAGCAGGTACTCGGTCTGGAGCATGTCCAGCTGCAGCGGATCAGATTCGAGCGGGAACAGGTTAATCACCGGGGCGCAGTGCAGCCGGATCTGCTTCGCTGAGAAGGAAAACTCGTGGGGCCACGCTTGATCCAGCACCAGATCGATTTCAAACCAAGGGAGGTTTTCCGGAAAGACGACGTTTTCCAGCCCGCGCAGCGCCACGGACATAAACTTCTCGCGAAAGGTAAAATACTCCAGCAGTAGTTGATAGCCGCTGAAGCCGCCGCTTTCCGGCAGCAGCGCCTCATCCTTGCCAAAGCCGCAGACGGCAAAATGGGCGTCCAGCGGCCTGCGGTCGATGTCGCCGGGAAAGCGGATCCCCGCTTTCGCTACGTTGAGCGTGAACGCTTCGTGCAGCGCGCAGGCCAGCGCGGCGTCAGCATTCAGGTATAGCGGGAGGCGGCTTAAATCAATACTTCGCCAGTCTGCCAGCGGTCCGCACTCAAAACGCAGGCGGATCAGCGAGCGCCCGTCCGGCTCTGTGGTGATGCCTGCCTGAGAAAGCGACAGCGGCAACAGCGTCAGCGGCTGGGTGGTGGTGTAGCGGCAGCGGGTTCGCTTTTCACCGATGGGCTGCGAACGCACCTCAAACCCTCTGGCAATGGTGACGGGCTCCTTCATCTCCCGCCAGTCGGTGGAAAACTCCACGATAGAGAGGGAGGGAATGGTGCGCAGATAGTGCGGCCAGATCATGCTGACCAGCCCACCGGTCAGCTCCGGCAGATCGTCGTCCAGCTTTTCACGCAGTCGCCCCATCAGGAAGGCAAAACCTTCGAACAGCCGTTCCACATAGGGATCGCGGGCACCCGCTTTGTCGAGGTTTAACGCTGCGGCTCGATCAGGATGGGCGCGGGCAAACTCCTCACCCGCTTCGCGCAGGTAGCGCATTTCAGCGTCAAAATAACGCAGGGTTAAGTCGTCCATTGCATATCTCAGATATCAGGATGTGAATAAAAGCGTCAGCTGCACAGCACGGCAGCTCTTGCGGGATCGAGGGCGATCAGCCCAGCCAGCAGCGTCTCCATCTCCGGCTGGAGTCGGATTTTCTCTGCTTCACTGCGTCCGGCCTTCACGCGCAACAGTTTCAGCCTTCTCGCCTTCACCTCAAACAACAGTCCCGGCTCCCATTGCGTCAGCGTCAGGGTGGCCGAAAGGGCATCCAGCTCAGCCAGCAGGTGCAGGGCCAGTTCATTTTTGCCCGTCTGTTCGGCAATCCGCGCCATCAGTAAATGCAGCAGCCAGCGGCTGCGCGGCGTGGCGATCCCAGGACGGGCCTGCAGCCAGGCCAACGCCGCATCGGGGCCGTCGCTGTCGGCAAGCGTGAGCGCTTCCGGCTCCAGGAGCAGGATATCGTCGTCGCCGGATACCATTGCGGACGCCGCCGTCGTGTTGTCCTGCCAGCCCGCAGGGTTATCCGTCACCTGCTGCTGTATCCAGTTGAGGGTCACTTCGTCAGCGAACGGCGTGCCGTCGCTAAAGGCCAGCGTCTCAAGCCCCGGCAGGCGCGAGAGCACGCCTTTCAGGTCAGACTGAATAATGGCGGCCTCGGCTTCCCGCCCGGCTTTCAGCAGCGCCTGGTGAAGATACCACTGCACGTCCAGCCACAGGTGATTAGCGCCCCGTGACAGCAGGCTGTCCGCCTCCTCCATGAGTTCACGCCAGCTCTGTTGCAGGAACAGCCGTTTCAGCTGGGCTCGCTGTTCCGCTTTGGGCGGTTCGATGCGGGTTTTACCGTCGGCGGAGAGCGGCGGGAGCTGGTGCAGGGTGTCATGCCGAAGATTTTTTATTAGCCGATGGGCGGCCAGCCAGCCGTCCGGCTGGCTTCTCAGGTAGTCTGCCAGAGTGCGCGCCTGGGTAAGCAGCTCCTGACCTGAAGTAATGCCCGCCAACGGCGGCACGCTGCCGAACGGCGGCGCCGTGTGGCTGCCCTCGCTGACGTTCTGCGGCACAACCGCATCCATACCGCCGGATTTCAACAGGCGGGTTTCCAGCGCGCCATACAGGGTACCGAGCTGTGGGCGTTCGTCTGCTGCCATATGCTCCACGGCCCGCTCAATCAGCCAGAGCGCCCCGGCGAGGCGTCCGGCTTCGGCTTTTGTCACCTCCGGGTAGAGCAGCAGGCTGTCCAGCATCCGGCTGCTTGCCAGCCACTCCAGCGCCGCTTTCCGGCTGCGCTCCCGCTGCGGATGAAGCCCTGTAGCAAAGCGCTGCATCAGGCCGGCCAGCAGTTCGAGTCCATCCGCCAGTCCCGCTTCCCCATCACGATGCAACCGCGCCCAGGTGTAATACGTCGCAACACGAATATCCTTGCTGGTGGTCGTCAGCAGCTTTTCCGCAAGCTGGCAAATCAGCGCCGTGTCTGCGCCCGAAAGCTTGTTGACCTCCTCACGCATCTGCTGAAAATCGTCGTCATAGCCGGGGTCGTCGCCGGTGGAGTTGTCATCAGAGATGGGCTTCAGCCAGTTGTTCCACAGGGCAAGACGCGACTGTGCCTCCTGCGCCTGGGTGTCTGCCCGTAGCTGGCAGGCGGCCAGAAGGGAATCAATGGACGCCATTATTCACTCCTCTCATTTGCATCCACCTCTTTTTCATCCGTCGGTTTTGCATTCAGAGGATCAACGCTGAATATCTGCGTCGGAAGCGTGAAGTTGCGTAGCTTCAGCAGCGCCAGCGGGCCGTCGCCAAGCTCCGTGCGCAGCAGCCACTGAAGCTGCCGGTTGTCCGGCGCGGTAAGAGTCAGACGGTAGAGGCCGTCGCTCTCCTTTTGCCGCTTCATCCTCTCCAGCATACGGATAATCCCCCAGGGACCGCTGTCGTTGGCAAACAGCCGTGCGCCCGCCGCCGTGGAGGTCCAGGTCAGCATTGCACCCGGTTTGTTAATCACCCCCGGCCAGCGGAAGCTCTGCCAGTCAGCAAGCTGGTTGAAATAGTGCAGCGTCTGCCCGTCAAGGGTCAGTTGGGTCTCGACAATCTCCGGCATGGCAACGCCCTGCATCTCAAAACTGATGCCCTGGCTGCCGTCGGTAAACAGAATGTCAGATAACTCGCTCAGCTGATTAATCGCCCTGAGGAATGCCGAACTGAACGCCAGCCCCTGGCTGTGGGCGCTATCTGCCACCCAGGTACTGCCCTCCCGGTGCAGCACGCCACCCAGCTGGCTGGTGAGGAAGCGATCGATACGTCCGCTGTCGCGACGGATAAACGCCGCGAGCATCGGCAGTGAGGCGTCATTTTTGCCTGCGGAAAAGGGATAACGTCCATCAAAAGCAGCATGCCAGTTAGCCACAATCGAGCGCTGCCACGCCTCGTTCAGGCTGGCCGCCGACGGCTGTAACACCGTCTCCCAGGCTTGGGTCAGCGGCTGGACAAACAGGGTCTGCCCGAAGCCACTCCACTCCTCTCCCAGGCTCGCTGCCATCAGGCTGCCGTACTCCCGGGTGTCGGTCAGATCCACGCTTTTTCCCTGAAATACGGTCTGCGCCAGCTGCTGCATCATCGCCTGGGGATCGGGCGAGCTCGCCACCTGCTGGAGCCTGAGGCGCACGCGGGTCAGGCGGGTTAAATAGGTCTGTAAGCTGAGCGAACTGTCCGCTGCCATCACGTTTCGCGCACTGTTTTTCCCCATCAGGGCCAGAAGCGGTCCGAACGTGCCGTCCAGGGGGCTGACAGGCCCGGCGGCCTGCTGGTCAATCACCGGTTTATCGCCCTTACCGAGCAAATTTTTCGCTGACTTCACCAGCGAGTCGGAGATCGCCTCTCTCTGCTCTCCGGTCTGCCCCTGGTACGCCAGGGTATTCATCAGGGCAATCAAGGGCGACTGGCGGACATCGCTGGCAAGCGTTAACTGGTCGGTGACATCCGCAATAGTGTGCGCTGGGTTTAGCCGGATACTGTTTAAGACGTTCAGCCACGCACCGGAGAAGTCGGCGAAATAGCGCTCCGTCAGACGCTGCTTCAGCGCCTCCGGGGAGACATCCCCTGAGACGCTTTTCCGGTTATCGCTCAGGACCCAGTCAATCTCGTCGCGGCGGGAGGCCACCGCTTTATCGATCGCGTCCTGAATCCCCCCCTCCCACGCCTGGCGGGTAAACATCCCTGGCACCACCTCCCGGGTGGTAAACAGACGGCTCGCATCGGTCTGTGGGGTCATATCCTCAAGGGTCATGTCGGCGTAGTTCCGGCGCACCTGAGTGAGCATGTTCTCGTACAGGGTGCTCTCAGCATTACGCCGACCGATTTGCGCCAGTAACACCTGGCGCGCCTGCGTCACCAGCGCCGCATCCGGCGTGATTTCCCAGGCTGGCTGTGACGGCAGGTTTTGCATGTACCAGGCCCACAGATCGGGCGCGATGCTCTGCCATATCGCTGAAGAGATGCCGTCGCGGGCAGGCTGAGCGCTTGTCATTACCCGAGTGTAAAATGCTGCATCCGCTTTGTCCGGACGCGCCATCATCAGATACGCTTTCAGCTGGTCATAACCGGCTTTTGCCCGCCGTGCCCGTTGCGGACTGCGCGGCGGCAGATTTGCCAGCGTCGTCAGCTGCTGCGTGAGCGCCTGCACCGCCGCATCACGTACCAGGCGGTTGTTCGCCTGCGTGTACCAGGGCATTAGCGCGGTAAAGAGCTGCGCACTGTGATCGAGGCCGAAACGCTGATACCAGGGCGCGCCGTGCGCCTGCTGGCTCTGCAGACGTGCGAGATCGTTAAGCAGTACCTGTAAGGCCACCAGCTGCTCATCACTGGCGACAGGATGGCTAACCAGCTGCTGCGCCCGTTCCGTGGCGGTCACAATATGCTGGCGGTTAATGATAAAGGAGAGCAGGCTGCCCGCGCCCCACAGGACCACCAGCGTCAGCAGGGTAACGCCCAGCGTACGCTGCCACGGCATCCCTACCTGCACGCCGCGAGCTCGTTCACAGTCGGTCATTACCCCCTGCCACGCAGCCGGAGCGGACCAGCTGTGAGGGTGTAGCGCCTCATCCGTTACTTTTTCCCCTGCCTGCGAGGGGCTGAACATCAGGCCGCGCAGCGGAATACGCTTCAGGTGCTCCGTAAGCCACGGCGTCAGCAGCGCACGCCAGCGGGCAATGCCGTTCTCCTCAAGGGAGTGTCCGACCCGCAGCAGAAAATCATGGGCCGGATTGGCGCACAGCTGTTGCATGCCCTGCTGACGCAGGGACGGCAGAATGGCGCAAAGCTGCTGTTCAACCCTCTCTGGCGTGGCCTGCACCGGAAACAGCGCCCCCACCGTCTGGCTAGCACGGCTATCCTGCGGCCACAGTGTGTCGCATACCTGCCACAGGTACACCGGCGGCTGGTAGCGCAACGTCTCCCCAAGCTGTTCGAGCGTGCGAAGCGCGTTATCTAGCGTACCGGCAGTGGCCTGCGCCTCATCAAGCGCCAGCACGATGCCGTCCAGCGGACGGTGACGTCGCAGCTTGCGCAGGGCGGCCAGTCGTTCCGTATCCGCTAACGCCGACAGGCTGCCGCCGTGAATCAGCACCGTCCGATGCCCCTCTAGCCACTGTTTTTCCGCAAGGCCAGGAGCGATGGCGGCTATTTGCGCGGGTTCGCCGCAGACCAGTAAAAGGCGGACTCTGTAGCGCCAGAGAGAGGTGTAGCGGCGGCGAAGGTAGACGGCTATTTCTTCCGATAACATCAGACGCTTGAATGATCTCCTCTTCGCTGATGCCCCCTGTCCAACCACTGATGAACGCCTGACTTTACTGATAATCCAAAGATGTATCGCCAGAAAAACCAGAGATACAACACATGCCAGCACGATCCAAAGAAGAGCACACACCAGCATAACGGGATAAATAACCGACCATTTTGCCTCGTGATTTTCTATAAAAAACCAGTACGCTAACCCACCTAATAAAATAAGGAATGTGATCGCTATAGCGGCGAGTACCACCGTAAACGCAGCAGAAATACTTTCGTTCTGATTTTTATCTGTTTTCATGAGGTTTAACAATTCCAAGCGCGAGAGGGTATAAAGGATCGATGGCTATCCAGCCGCAGGGCTGCGACTGGCTTTGTGCGAAAATAGCAGCAAGTGATATCACGACAAGCGCCTCAAGTTTTCCCGTATTACCCCAAAAATTATCCTGTAGATAATGAGTCACGTTCCAGCCGCTGCCTGCCAACTCTGATTGTTGCGGGTGAGAAAAAAGAATGCAGGCGTCAGGCGCAGCGTCAAGTTCACTTTGCTTTTGCGCGCGTTCGCAAACCTCTTTCAGCGATTCCGTTTCTGACGGGGAAAAAAATTCCCCACGGGAAAACAGTACAGGCCCTTCAGAGCCGGCAAGCCATAACGCGGCGGCTTCACCGGCAGGTAGCAAACCCTCAGCAGAAGCGAGCACGGACTGACATCCGGCGACCAGAATATGAGCATCGTTATCATCCGAACCCAGAAAAGCAGCAATGTCCGATAACGTACTTTCTCCCATCCACATCTCTGGAAATTCAGGTAATTCAATCTCCGGAAAAGAGTTCTTCACCTGTCCGGCAAACGCCTGCCACGCGTTCTCACTCCCCTGCCAGTAACATCGCTGCGGCGAGGCCAATGTTTTGCCTTCACGCTGACGTCTCCACTGGAGTGCCAGCATGCGGGCCAGCTGATTTTCACGTTCTGTCATATCAGCTGAAAAAGAACGTGCCACACGCAGGGCTTTACCACCTGCCTCCTGGCGTTCTGCTGGTGCTTTTTGCTCACGCTTAAGCAGACGCAACCAGTCCCCCCACTCCGCCCCAGCCGGACCAATCAATACCACATCCTCCAGAAAAAACTGTCGACGATGCTGATACCACCAGTTGCTATGCACTTCTGCCACTTCCGCTCTCCAGGTGACTGAATGGTGAACTGAAAACCGGTAATACAGCAGTGAAAGGAGCCAGAAAATACCCATGAAGATTAAAGTGAAAAGCATTCCGGTAAAGATGCTCCCGATACCTGCATCCGATCCCCGCAACAACGCCTTCGCTGCGCCAACAGCCAGAATCAGTAATGCGCCAGCGCCCAGCCAGCGCTTTGTCGCTGGCGGCTTTGCAGTATGATAATCAGGAAAATCAGGTAGCGGTCTCACTGCGCAATACCGCAGTCGGGAAAAGAGCTTACCAGCGTGCAACCACAGGCGCAGTGATGTCCGTGGAGGGCGACGGGCTGTCCATCCACTTTTGACAAAGCGCTGCCTTCAATAATCGTGGTCATACCATGTTTATTGCATTTAACCGGATCACCTTTAGTGGCAATGCCTTTTCCAAAACACAGATAATGTCCGGCCAGAACTTTACCGCCATACTCCCGCAGGGTATCGCCTTCGCGTATTACCTGTTTCATATTTGTTCCTCATATTATTAATGTAGACACTCGGATATTAAATATTTTATTTATCCGTTATGACCATAATGAAGCTATTGCAGATTTAGTACTGGCCAGTTTTTCCGCTTCCTGCGACTGTTGCTGTCGGGCGATGAGTTCCGCAGACTCATTTGTCAGCGCGGGCTGAGAAGGTAAATCAGATGACATGGCAACAGGAATATCAGTTGCACTATTTACCACGGATATTTTTTATTTTATTTCAGGCGTAGAGTTTTCACCATTAAAGGCTCCAAGTTTCTCAAACCTCTCAATAATAAAATTAGCGCCGGGAACCGTATCTTTAAATCGCCCCTCAATAAATCGACCATATTTTACAAGAGGAGTGATGTTTTTACTCATAATCTCACCGAAATAGATCATTCGGTACAAAAAATAACTTCCCCACGGTTCTCTGGCATCAAAAGTTGCCTGCATAAACCAGGCCCTGGAGTCATGGACCTGATCGTCAAATAATGCCCTGATCAGCCCTCCGGGCTGTTGCGCATTAATGCTTTCCCCCTGAGCGGGGAAAAGCGTTGTAACTTTCTCAATGGCTTCTTTTTTTATATTTTTATATTCACCATCTGCATTATCATCGCTGAAGGCATAAACCAGGTTACTCATTTTATCCGTTACCTTATATAACCAGTTTCCGGTTAAAGCGCGCGGTTTATGCTGATAGTCTTCTCTGAACTCTTCCGCAGCCTGACGCAACTGCGTCTGTGCCATCGCGGGATCAAAATCTTTCACTCCTGGTGGATAGGGAATATAGATGTTTTTTTCCGCTGACGCCTGCATTTCCCGGCGTTTCTTCTCTACTTTCTCCTGTTTTTCTTTACGATCCTGTTCGGATTTTGCCCTTATTGCTGGATCGCTGTCTTTATTCATTTTATTTGCGGCGGCTTCTTTATAAAACGGCTGTTTTGCATAGTTTCCGCTCGCATAGCGACCGATACGCCATGCGGTTATCCAGGCGATTTGATCTTCCAGTGCAGTAATAACATTGACTGATGCGCGTACAGGTTCATATTTGGCGGCACTTTCATCACTTATATCTTCCGGAGATGAGGGAAGATTTAATGTGAGTTCGCGCCAGGCATTAAAACGTTGGATCATATCTGGGGCAATATCAAACTCGTGGCTGAGCTCAACGGGCATGACACGCCAGGCATCTTTTTTCAAATCATCAGGCAGTGCATCCTTCAAAACCTTAAATGGCGCTCCGGTACAAAAAGCAGCAGCATACATTTCATGTAAGGGAATCTGTGACAATAAAAGACGGTCATGTTCTCCACAAGCTTTCCCCTGATCGCCAGGCGGATAGCCGCCGCCAATATCCGAATGCATCCCGGGATATACTATCTCTCTGGCATATGACGGATAGGTGCCATCATGGCGGCAAATCGAGTCCAGTGGGAAACAGAGCCGCTGTTCATGGGCCGAAACCAGATGTACGCAATTTTTAATCAGGCCGTTATCGGGCAGTTCCATTGCGCCATCGGCCCAGCCCATATGCCCTTCGGCCAGCGGGGCGATATGCGCCACACCCACGGAGGCCACCGTATCAAGTAGTCCAAGAAACTCAATACTCAGCGGCACTTTCCAGTCGGCGCCTTCCAGCGTCAGGCAGAGATCCGGCTTCGCCCCTTTTCTGAAAGCATTGGGCAACAGTTCCACCAGCCAGTTAACAAAAGCCCTTGCCGCCGCCGCGCCGCGTGAAAAACCGTACACGTACAGCTTAATGCCCAGTAGTTTTGGTTTACCGGGTTCAGGCTGCTTCAGCGCCAGCTTCAGGTCGGGTTCCAGATCTTTTAAAAGCCGCTGAAACTCCGTCATCCGCATCATTGATCCGGAATTCGCCCGATTATCTCCCATGTCTGTCGTCATTGCCCCGATGGCTTTCCAGCTTTCACTATCGGATAGCGCAGGTTTACCCAGCGTGCGTCTTAATGCATCAATAATACGCAGCAGTCCCCAGTTAATTCGCTCTTCGCCATAGGTGGCATAAGCCAGACCGGATGTGCTGTAATCCAGATCCGACACTTCCGGAAAGGGAGTGCCAACGCCGGGGATATAGTACTTATAATATTTATTGCCCGATGTTCCCTCCATATCCACCAGTTCGCTAGCATGCTCCTGCACACCACCAGCGTAGCCCTGACCAATGGTCGCGCGGAAAAGACGAGCAATATTGGTAGGATGTTTAGGATCGGCGATATAGAGATCGTTGTTCAGATTATTACCGGTCCCGTCGAAAAACAGACTGATATGCAGCGTCTTACAGCAGGGCGGCTCCACCAGTCGGCCTGCGGCCTGACAAAGTTCATTGCGATAAGCCAGTTCATGACTGTCCTGCTGCTTACAGTTTTGGCCGACTAACGCAGCTTGCGTGGGTAATCGCCCCTGTTTCGGAAATGGTGGAGGATACCAGACTAAATCAGGCTTCATTGTGGACATACTTTGGGTTCCTCCATTTTGATCGGATCTTTAATCGGATAATTGGGATTGCCGTAGTCGTAGCAGCTGGTAGTCACTTTAATTTGATCGCAGGGTAAAAAGTGGACCTTTATTCCACAGGTTTTTTGCCCGGTGTAATCAGGAACAGAGACTATTTTTGTATGCGTTTTATTCAATGCTTCGATTTTCTTATACCACTCTTCTTTTTTATCGGAATACGCTTGCCATACTTGGTAAGAAGCTTTCGCATCAGGGCGTTTCGGCTCGGGAATTTCAGGTACATCATCAGCAAAAGCCACACCCGTTTCCCAGTCCACTTTCACCGTCATTCCCGGTGTCCATTTCGCCGGTACGCCATAGCAGCAACCGCCGCCGCCGCCCTGCCAGGGTCCGATAATGTCCAGCCCCGACTGCCCGTCGACGCTGAAATGATTAATCGCCCAGTGGGTATGATTAATCGCTTCGATGGTGCCGCTACCGCCACTGACACTCTCCGCTTTGGCTGGCCGATCACACCCTGTCAGCAATATCACCCCAGCGATAAAAATAAGACGTACCAGCCACCGTCCCTGCTCTGGAAATTGCGGAGGAAACCAGACTAAATCAGGCTTTATTGCGGACATACTTTGGGTTCCTCCATTCTGATCGGATCTTTAATCGGATAATTGGGATTACCGTAGTCGTAGCAACTGGTGGTCACTTTTATCTGATCGCAGGGTAAGAAGTGGACCTTTATTCCACAGGTTTTTTGGCCGGTATAATCAGGCACGGGAACTATCTGGCTATGCTCCCGGTTCTGAGCTTTTATTTTCTTTTTCCACTCCAGATATTTATCCCAGTGTTCATACCCTGGAAAATCCATTGAATAACCCACACCCGTTTCCCAGTCCACTTTCACCGTCATTCCTGGTGTCCATGTCGCGGGCACACCGTAACAGCAGCCACCACCGCCCCCCTGCCAGGGTCCGATAATGTCCAGCCCTGACTGCCCGTCAACGCTGAAATGATTTATCGCCCAGTGGGTATGATTAATGGCTTCGATGGTGCCGCTACCGCCACTGACACTCTCCGCTTTGGCTGGCCGATCACAACCTGTCAGCAATATCGCCACAGCAACAAAAATAAGACGTACCAGCCATCGTCCCTGCTCTGGAAATTGCGGAGGATACCAGCCTAAATCAGGCTTCATTGCGGACATACTTTGGGTTCCTCCATTCTGATCGGATCTTTAATCGGATAATTGGGATTGCCGTAGTCGTAGCAGCTGGTGGTCACTTTAATTTGATCGCAGGGCAGAAAATGGACCTTTATTCCGCAGGTTTTTTGGCCGGTATAATCAGGAACAGGGACCATCTGGCTATGTTCCCGATTCTGGGCTTTTATTTTTCTTTCCCATGCCAAATATTTGGTGTCATCTCCATACCCAGGAAAATCCATTGAATAACCGACACCCGTTTCCCAGTCCACTTTCACCGTCATTCCCGGTTTCCATTTCGCCGGTACGCCATAGCAGCAACCACCGCCGCCCCCCTGCCAGGGGCCGATAATGTCCAGCCCCGACTGTCCGTCAACGCTGAAATGATTAATCGCCCAGTGGGTATGGTTAATGGCTTCGATGGTGCCGCTACCGCCACTGACACTCTCCGCTTTGGCTGGCCGATCACAACCTGTCAGCAATATCGCCACAGCAACAAAACTAAGACGTACCAGCCATCGTCCCTGCTCTGGAAATTGCGGAGGATACCAGCCTAAATCAGGCTTCATTGTGGACATGTCTCAGGCTCCCTTATTTTTACCGGATAAACAGGGTTATTATTGGATGCAATCTTTCATCTAATAGACACTTATTATTTAGTCTTTTTTTTCCAAATTTTTTCTGAGGTCATGTCAGCACCACAATTTGGACACTTATCGTTTTATAGTTAACAACATTTTTGCATAATAAACATTTGAATTCATTGCTGGTATTTTTAAATTTAATTTCAGCAGGAAGAGACCCGGCAATAGATATAACAAAAACAAGAAAAACATAATAAAAAATAACGGGAGGGTGCCCTAAACATAATAGTAAACCTACCGCCAGTAGCACTAGAAAAATTATGCCAAATGAAATACTAAAGAACAGACCAGCCATCAAGCCTCGCCTTCTGCCGACAATCATCCCAGCCAGCAGCAGTATTACCGCCCCAAAGATAACAAGTTTTGTATTACTATCAAAATACATAGTCACTCCGTTATGAGTAAGAATTATTGCCATTGAAATACACCACTACTAATTATTCAAATTTTTATCAACACTGTAATTGCATTCATCAGAATAAATTTTATTTTTAAGGATATACTCAATCACCAACTCATTACGTTTATCATCAAAAAGCACACCTTCTTTTGTCGCAGCTAGCATAGCCTTAAAGTAAGCAGCAAATTCACTTTCTCTGCTCATAAAAATTTTTTCCGATAATGGCTGATAAATCAGTAATTGCTTTGCATCGCACAAACACATCAGACTTTCAAATTGATTATCAGTAAGTACGATCTTTTCACTCACGTCTTTTTCGTCCCATGTAGATCCGTTGCCTTCCAGCAGGACAGGAGCGCCGTCACGATCCAGCCAACTCCAGAATAATACTGGTCGATGAAGGGTGCTTTGTTGTTCACTGTTCAGAACATGAGTAAAGAGATACGAAAATATACGCGTATCCCAGAAGCGGAATATCCCCGCACACCCCTCATGCTGCGCATCAATACACCGAACCAGCCATTCCGCCAAAACGTCAAACCGCCAGGATGACCCCAGCACCAATAAAGGTGCTGTAACCGCCGCTTCATTAGCCAGAGCATATAACCACTGTACCTGCTGAGCATCTTCCAGCTTAATGCGCACCAGCAAAGGCGCATCGTCCTGGTAAATATTCTCTGGTAATCCCTGATAGAGCGACTGCCATCTTATCGCCGGAGAAAATCCAGAGAGAGCCGGAATGACCGAAAAATTCACGCCACACTGATCGATGATCATATCGATATAATTGTGGCCAATCTGCTGGCACGTCAGCTGGATTTTATCCAGCCAGGTTTTTATACTTTCCATAATTTATGCTTCCCTTGGCACAAAGCCCTGAGCCAGTTCCTGAGCCCGTCTGAGACACTCTTTACATACGGATGAAGGCAGATCGGGCAACTGAAAATTCTCACTGGCAGGCCCCTGCAAATTATGTTGTCCCTTCAGACTTAACAAGCCAGGCCCATGAATTTCAATTTCTCCCTGCGGGGTTAACCGAATGTAAGCACCGCCACACCCAATAGTGATGCCATTCTTCGCCGTAAGCTGAAGATGTCCCTGCGTTGACTGTATGGTCACGTCCTGAAGGGAGGTCAGAGAGAGAATATCGCCATGAGACTCGATATTCAGCGGCCCCTTTGCCGATACCAGACGAATCCCTTCCTGGCGGGAAAGTAACGATATCGCCTGGCTGGCATTCACTGAAAGCCTCTGTTCACTGGCAATGCTGACATCCCCAATGCTCTGCATATACAAACCATTACCGCTATGCAGAAGAATACTTTCTGGCGTGACGGTCCCTATGCCATCTGGTGCTTCCATCAACAATACTGGTTTTTTTAACTGGTCTGCTTTTTCAACAAACTGCTTTAGCGTATCCGCATCCGGTGGAAGATTATGGTGCGTTTGGGTAACGCTCTCCCATCCGGCGACAAGGTTTTGCGCGCCTTTTAAAAGGCTGGATGCCGGCTCCATCGCCAGCTGCTGTCCCTGCGCCTTCGGCTGTGCATCAGCGGTAATGAATATTCCCTTCCCGGCACGGATAGCCCCGTAGCTGTCCGTACGCAGCTCAATCCCCTCGCCGCGCTGATTTCTCTCGCTGTCCACCAGATGCCCGAGGTTAAGCTGGCTCTTGCCGCCGTACTCGGTGCTGATCTTCACGTGCTCCTTCCCGCGCGTGTCGTCGAGGCGGATCTTGTTGTTCGCCGGGGTTCTCAGCACGTTGCGTTTATAGTTGTAAATGGTGACATGGTCACCGTGCGCCGAGTCGTGCAGGACGCCGGCGATATAGGGCCGGTCCGGATCGCCCTGTTCAAAGGCTATCGCCACCTCGGTGCCCGCCAGCAACGGCAGGTGCAGGCCGTATGTGTCCCCGGCATAGGGCCGGGCCTGGCGCACCCACAGGCTCTCTTCACCCGGCGACCAGCGATCGCGGTCAAACAGCAGGCTGACGCGGTAGCGCCCGTCGCGATCGATATGACCGTAGATATCGTTGATTTTGGTGCTGGTGACGCGTGCAGGCAGCGTCCCCGCCATCACCGGTTTAGCGACGGCGGCCGGGCGGAAGCCGTAACGCTCTGAGAACGGGATCGCGTGAAAGGTGACCTCAAAGCTGCGGTCACGCCGGGCGCGGCTGTGAAGGCGGGTGACCACCACCCCCTGGCGGAAGCTGTCCACCACCTCCTCGCCGCCGGTCACCTTCAGCTCCTGGCCGGGGGCCAGCGTCGCGCAGTTGGTTTCGCCGTTCAGCTGCAGCTGCCCGTTCAGGTAACGCTCGTGACGGATACGGGCGTAAAACGCCCCGCTCTCCGGCTCCGGGTCACGCTGGTCGCTGTTGCCCGGCGTCAGGTAGTTGTCCCCCCAGTGATACGCCTCGCCGTAGGTGGTGCTGTCACCCTGCGACACATCCGCGCTGAGGTTCATCTCCTCCGGCGCGTTGCGGTAGTTATAGCTGCGGGTAAAAACCGACCTCTCCACCACGTTATGGTGGCTTTTCAGCGCCCACACCGACTCGGTGCCGCTGTCATGCTGGCCGGATGGCGGAACAGACGGCAGCGTCAGCCCCTGTTCGACACAGCGCTGGTCATCATAAAACGCCACCACGTCAATATTGAGCCGGGTGTCCGCCGTGATGCTGTACCAGATCCCCACCTCCGCCAGCAGGCGTGAGATAAAGGTCAGGTCATCCTCGTTGTACTGCATCACCTGCTCACGGCGCGGATACTCATTCGCCAGGGTGAAGACAAAGTCCTCCCCGCGCATGTCGTGGCGGGTGCGCAGGATGTGCTCCACAATACCCGGCACCGACATATCCTGGTAAATCCGGTTCTGGTGGCTTCTTGAAAGCAGGGCCAGACGCGGCTGCAGCGTCAGGCAATAGCGCGTTTCATCGTTTGAGGTGGAGAGACGTTCAAACCCGGCAACCACCCCCTGAAGCGTGCGTACCGGCTGCTGTACCTTTATACCGTAACCCTGGTCAGCCGGAGCCACCAGAGTCAGCGACGCATCCTGCATCAGCATCTGCTGCGGCGTGATGTTCTTGTCCGGGCTGGTGAATTCAACGGTGTAGCGGAACGGTTCACTCAGCGCTTCATGGCCTTCAAAGCAGAGCACGTCCAGCAGCGCCTGACAGCCGCGGACCTTCAGCAGGTTATGGCTGTGGCTGAATATCAGGGAGGTCGCGTCACTCATGGCTTATTTCCCCTTCGTCGAGATCCAGTCCAATGCCCGCCTCCTCACTCCAGCTCAGCGTCAGGCGCTGCGGCTTCTTGCCCGTCGCCATGTGGCTTAACAGCTGCTGACTCAGCACCGGCAGGATCTGCTGACTGAGCAGGCTGTCGACGTTACGCGCCCCGGTATCCGGTAGCAGGCAGGCGGCGGTCAGGGCGTCGTTCAGGCTTTCGGCGATCTGCGTTGTCATGCCGTAATGGCGGGCCAGCCGCTGGCTGACCTGGTCAAGCTTCATCCCCACGATGGTGCGCATCGCCTGCTGCCCCAGCGGGCGGTAGATCACCGTCTGGAAGCGGGCCAGCAACGCGGGCCGGAAGTGATCCCGCAGAATGGGGCGAAGCAGTTCGTGCAGGTCGACATCGGTGGCGTCCGGCTGGTCGTCCAGCAGCTGCATGATGTAGTCGCTGCCGAGGTTGGAGGTCATCAGAATAACGGTGTTGCGAAAATCGATCTCCCGCCCTTCGCCGTCGCGCATAAAGCCGCGATCGAACACCTGGTAGAAGAGGTTCATCACGTCCCGGTGCGCCTTCTCTACCTCATCGAGCAGCACCACGCTGTAGGGACGCTTGCGCACGGCCTCAGTCAGAATGCCGCCCTGACCGTAGCCAACGTAGCCCGGCGGGGAGCCTTTCAACTGGGAGACGGTGTGCGGCTCCTGGTACTCTGAGAGGTTAATGGTGATAAGGGATTTCTCACCGCCGAACAGCGCATCCGCCAGCGCCAGCGCCGTTTCGGTCTTGCCGGTGCCGCTCGGCCCGACCAGCAGGAACACGCCCTGCGGCCCGTTCTCCGGTGCAAGCCCGGTTTTGGCGGCACGCAGGCGCTGCGCGATGGCGTTCAGTGCCGCCGCCTGGCCGACTACCCGTTTTTCGAGTGCGGCTTCAAGGCTCAGCAGCTCCGTCTGCTCATCCTTCATTAATGAGGAGAGCGGTACGCCGGTCCAGTCAGCGATAACCGTGGCAACGGTGCGCACACCGACGTCCACCTCCAGCAAAGGATTATTTTGCTGAACCTCAGCAAGCTGATGCCGCAGAGCGGCCAGCTCCCTCTGGCGGGAGATATCCGCCCGGCAGGCCAGCAGCTGTTCGCTGAGCGCCAGCTCCTGACCGTACTGCGTCTCCAGCGTGTCGAGCTGCAGGATGATACTTACCTCTTCTTTATCGATAGCCTCCAGCCGCTCGCCATGGGGGCCACGCCCCACCGCCAGATCTTCCAGCAGCGCCTGTTTTTCCATCTCAAGCGCGGTAATGGCGGATTTCATGCGGATCAGTGGCTCAGGCACGGTGTCGAGGTTCATGCGCACGCGGGCGGCGGCGGTGTCGAGCAGATCCACGGCTTTATCCGGCAGCTGACGTCCGGTGAGGTAGCGCCGGGAGAGCGTGACGGCGGCGCGCACCGCGTCGTCAGTGATATGCACTCCGTGATGCCGGGCGTAGCGGGTTTTCAGGCCACGGAGCATCAGGCAGGCGGTATCGTCGTCCGGCTCGTCCACTTTAACCATCTGAAAGCGGCGCTCCAGCGCGGCGTCGCGCTCAAAGTACTGCTTGTACTCGCTCCAGGTGGTGGCGGCGATAGTGCGCAGCTCGCCCCGCGCCAGGGCGGGTTTCAGCAGGTTGGCGGCATCCGCGCCGCCCGCCTGGTTACCCGCTCCGATAAGGGTGTGCGCCTCGTCGATAAACAGCAGAACCGGCGTGGACGACTGCTGCACCGCGTCGATGACGTTTTTCAGCCGCTGCTCGAACTCACCCTTAACGCCTGCACCGGCCTGGAGCAGGCCCAGATCAAGCGTGCGCAGGCTGACGGTTTTCAGGCTCTCCGGCACGTTGCCCTCGGCAATTCTGATTGCCAGCCCTTCCACCAGCGCGGTTTTACCCACGCCCGGCTCGCCGACGAGGATAGGGTTGTTTTTGCGGCGTCTGGAGAGAATATCCACCATCTGGCGGATCTCCGTATCGCGACCATACACCGGATCAATGTGACCCTCGCGCGCCCTGGCGGTGACGTCGAGGGTGAATCTGTCCAGCACGTTCTGTAGCGCCGGGTTCAGCTCCCCGTCATGATGTCGCGCCAGCTCCGCTTCCTGCTGAACGTCCGGGCGTTCATCGGACTGTGCATCGAGCAGCGGACGCAGGCGTTCCAGCTGGCTCTGCCCCAGGGTCAACAGCGGCCACAGGCTGTCGCAGCGCACCAGTTTTGGTTTATCCACCAGGGCCATCAGCAGATGAACGCTGCGAATATGCTCTTCACCTGCCAGCGAGGCCCGCAGCCAGGCGTCCTGCATCAGCGTCTGCGTGCTCTCTGCCAGCTGCGGACGACGGCGTACCGAGCGGGGCAGCGCATTCAGCCAGCCGAGCAGGTCCTGCCACAGGGCATCCATGTCCCACTCATAGCGGCGCGCCAGCACCGTCAGGTCTCCCTCACCCTGCTCCAGCAGTTTCAGCAGCCAGTGCTCCGGCAGAATTTCACCCTGCGCCCGGGTCTGGCACAGGGAGGCGGCCCCTTCCATCGCCCGGGCACAGTAGGGGTTGAGACGACGCAGCAGAACAGCGGGATTTTCCATGACTCTCTCTCTTTACCAGTTCCTGGACACGCTACCGCCCATCGCTGTTTCCTGGTGTTCAGGAGACCAAAGCGCACGAGGTCGGTATCAGATTGTGTTTTTGTTTGCTCAGCAGCCCGCAGCTGGCCGCTCAGGAAACAAAAACAGCAGACGGAAAACCGTCTGCCGGGGGCTTATGCGGTGGCCCGTTCGTTCCATGAGTCGGAATGAATGATGTTGCCGTCCTTGTAGGTCCAGGTGATTTTTTCGTAACGCAGCTCGATGGTTTCGAGATGGTTATGCTTCTCGTAGGCCGGATCCTTGATGTCGTGCATCTCTGGCGCGA
>Ga0308166_1000983_pt1 | contig 33093 bp, 35 predicted proteins | sample PhyCR2_2_FD_202137 | JGI IMG/M metagenome (GOLD analysis project Ga0308166, IMG submission 202137) | Phyllosphere microbial communities from UC Gill Tract Community Farm, Albany, California, United States - DLSLCC.R2 | ecosystem: Host-associated > Plants > Phyllosphere > Unclassified | place...
CGAGCTGAAGGACGGCATCGACTGCTTCGACTACCTGAACCGCCTGAAGCTGGCCATCCCCGCGAGCAACCTGGGCGACACCCGTACCCTGGTGATCCCGGTGGCGCACACGATCTTCTTCGAGATGGGCGCGGAACGCCGCGCCAGCATGGGCATCGCCGAATCCCTGATCCGGGTCTCGGTGGGCATCGAGGATACCGACGACTTGCTGGAAGACTTCCGCGCAGCGCTGGAAGCCTGAACCTTCTTAAGGGACGCGACACCATGAAAAAGACTGCGCTGCTGTTCGCCGGCCTGCTGCTGGCCGGCCTGGGCCATGCGGGCGAGCTGGAAGACGCCAAGGCCTTGTTCGAGCAAAAGAAGTATCCCGAAGCCATGAAGCTGTACACCAGGCTGGCAAATGCCGGCAACGTCGAGGCCCAGCAGAGCCTGGGCCAGATGTACTGGTATGGCGAGGCGGGCGAGGTCGACGAGGCCAAGGCCAGGATGTGGTTCACCAAGGCTGCGGCCAAGGGCAACAAGGTGGCCGCCGATTCGCTGGTGATCATGCAGCAGCGCGTCGAGCGCCGCGCCGACATCGACTACTGGGTGTCGAAGTACGATGGCGAGGACCTGAAGTCCGGCAAGTTCCACTGCCCGGCGCCGCGCATCCCGCCGGTCTCGAAGCAGAGCGACGAGATCGACCGGGTCGCGAATGCGATCAACAAGTGGCAGGATTGCTACAACGGCTTCGTGCAGAACCTGAACGCCGCGTCGCCGCTGTCGAACCGCATTCCGGCCGACGTTGCCAAGCTGATGAACGCGGCCGAGATGGAAAAGGCCAAGGCCCACCTGGCGCAGGTGCAGGAGAACGTGTCGGAAGAAGCCAAGGTCGGCGCCAAGATGACGCTGGCCGACGTGGCGGTGTGGCGTTCGGCGACCGAGGCGTACATCGCCGAGCACAACGCGATCGTCAGCAAGGCGCCGAAGGACGATTCGGTCGCGACCAAGCGTAAATAAGGGGCGGCGGGGTGGAGACCCGTCTCCACCCCGCGAAAGCAAAAAGGCCGCGTGAGCGGCCTTTGTTTTACCTAGGGTGGGTTCTCGAACCCACCTTTACGTGGGCACAACCGTCAGCATAACAGCGTCGGCACAAGAATCAGTGCCAGCTGCGCATCAAGCCCACCGCCAGCCCCTCGAGCGCGAACTCGTCGCCCGGCGCGACCTGGATCACCTTGAAGTCCGGGTTTTCCGGCAGCAGTTCGATCAGTTCGCCGGTCTTGCGGTAGCGCTTGACGGTCACGTCGTCGCCCAGGCGCGCGACCACGATCTGGCCATTCTTGGCGCTGTCGACCTTTTTCACGGCCAGGAAGTCGCCGTCCATGATGCCGGCGTCGCGCATCGACCAGCCGCGTACCTTCAGCAGGAAGTCGGGACGGGCGGCGAACATGGCCGGGTCGACGTTGTAGGTGGCTTCCACGTGTTCCTGGGCCAGGATGGGCGAACCCGCGGCCACGCGGCCGACCAGCGGCAGCGGCATCAGGAGGGCCGGCGGGATGGCCGGCAGGGCCGGTTCGCTGGCTGCGCCGATCAGGCGGATGCCGCGCGAGGTGCCCGAGACGATCTCGATCGCGCCTTTGCGTGCCAGCGCTTGCAGGTGCTCCTCGGCCGCGTTGGCCGACTTGAAGCCCAATTCCTTCGCGATCTCGGCGCGGGTCGGCGGGAAGCCGGTGTTGTCGATCGCTTCCTTGATCAGGTTGAGGATCTGTTCTTGCCTTGCAGTGAGCTTGAGCATGGGTGTACCACTGGTTATCGATTCAGACTGTATTTTTGTACAGTGCTTCATATAATGCAAGGGGAAACGCAAATAAATCCGATTTTTCTCTTGATGAGCTGTCGTGGAAGCGGTACAGGGGGCCCTGTGAGCCCCGCGATTGCCACGCCGCCGGCTTCGGGTTATAATTGCCGGCTTTCCCTTCCCACACTCGTCTTGACGCCGAGGTGGGCATTTGTTTAAACGTCCTCAAGGAGTGTTGCATGCGTCATTATGAAATCGTTTTTATCGTCCACCCGGACCAAAGCGAGCAAGTCCCGGCGATGATCGAGCGTTACAAGACCACGGTGACCAGCCGCGGCGGTAACATCCATCGCGTGGAAGACTGGGGCCGTCGCCAGATGGCTTACCAGATCCAGAAGCTGCCGAAGGCACACTACATCTGCATGAACATCGAGTGCGACAACGAGACCCTGGTCGAGCTGGAAACCGCATTCAAGTTCAATGATGCCGTGCTGCGTCATCTGACCGTGAAGATGAAGAAAGCTGAAACCGCTCCGTCGCCAATGATGAAGTCGGTCCAGCGCGAAGACGCAGCCAAGAGCCACCGCGCAGAAGCCCCGGCTGCTGCCCCGGCCGCCGCTGCCTAAGATCTTTCGCCAGGAATCGTGAACGGACGCAAGTCCGCTGAGAAGTGAACCAGTTACAAGTCGTCGCCACCATCGCTGAACGCGACGTACTGCGCTACACCCCGGCCGGCGTGCCGATCGTTTCGGCAATCCTGTTGCACAGTTCGCAGCAGGTCGAGGCAGGGGTGCCGAGGCTGGTGGAGTTCGAGATCGCCGCGTTCGCCGCGGGAGAAATCTCGGGCCGCTTCGCCAGCGCCGAGTTGGGCGCCGCCCACCAGTTCACGGGTTTCTTGGCACGAAAGAATCGCAACAGCAAAGCCCTGGTGTTTCACATCATTGATTTCAGTGCCGCCGCTTAATTTCACAGCGGCCCACCTTTTAGATATACAGGAGCCTCAAAATGGCATTCGGTAAAAAGTTCGACAAAAACAAAGCCAAGGAAAAACTGAAGCGCAAACAGCAGAACCCGCTGTTCAAGCGCAAGAAGTTCTGCCGCTTCACCGCCGCCGGCGTTGAGCAAGTCGATTACAAAGACGTCGACACCCTGAAGGACTTCGTCCAGGAAAACGGCAAGATCATGCCAGCACGCCTGACCGGTACCAAGGCGCACTACCAGCGCCAGGTCGACACCGCGATCAAGCGCGCACGCTACCTCGCGCTGCTGCCGTACACCGACCTGCACAACGCTTAATCGCGTCGGTCAGTTCAGAACATCCTGGAGAAAAATATGCAAGTTATCCTTTTGGAAAAAGTTGTTAACGTCGGCAACCTGGGCGACGTCGTCAAGGTCAAGGACGGTTACGCACGTAACTTCCTGATCCCGCAAAAGATGGCCCGCCGCGCAACCCAGGCCGCCGTGGCCGAGTTCGAAGTCAAGCGCGCCGAGCTGGAAAAAGCTGCTGCTGAAAAGCTGTCCGCTTCGCAAGCCCAAGGCGAAAAGCTGGGTGGCATGACCATCACCATCGCCCAGAAAGCCGGCGTCGATGGCCGTCTGTTCGGTTCGGTCACCAACTTCGACATCGCCGAAGCCCTGACCAAGCAAGGTTTCGCAGTCGAAAAGGCGCAAGTGCGCCTGCCGACCGGCCCGCTGAAGACCACCGGCGAACACCCGGTTGCAGTCGCCCTGCACACCGACGTCGTCGTGGAAATCACCATCGCTGTCGTGGGCGAAGCTGCCTAAGTCAAGCGGGGTCGCAGCCGACTTTTCGGCTGTTGTATTCTGGAAAAAGCCGGGCTTGCCCGGCTTTTTTACGTCCAGAAACTCGCCAATTATTTCAGCCGTGTGACCGGAGCAGGTATAATGCCCGCCATGAATACCTCCGCAGATCCGCAAATCGAATCGCTGCGCATCCCCCCGCACTCCATCGAAGCAGAACAGTCCGTCATCGGCGGCCTCCTGCGCGACAACGCGGCGTGGGACCGTATTGCCGACTTCATGCACGCGGACGATTTCTATCGCTACGACCACCGCATCATCTTCGAACAGATGGTCCGGCTGATCAACAGCGGCAAGCCGGCCGACGTGATCACCGTCTACGAGGCCATGGTCTCGCTCGGCAAGGCCGAAGACGTGGGCGGCCTGCAGTACCTGAATGCGATGGCGCAGAACACGCCGTCCGCCGCCAACATCCGCCGCTACGCCGAGATCGTGCGCGACCGCGGCGTGCTGCGCAAGCTCATCACCGTGGCCGACGAAATCTCCGGCAACGCGTTCAACCCGCAGGGCAAGGAAGTCAAGCAGATGCTTGACGAGGCCGAGTCGAAGATCTTCGCGATCGCCGAGCAGGGCGCCCGTGGCGCCCAGGGCTGGACCGCGGTGCAGCCGCTGCTCACGCAAGTGGTCGAGCGCATCGACGAACTGTATTCGCGCGAGAACCAGGGCGAAATCACCGGCGTGCCGACCGGCTTCATCGACCTCGACAAGATGACCTCGGGCCTGCAGCCGGGCGACCTGGTGATCGTCGCCGGCCGTCCGTCGATGGGCAAGACCGCCTTCTCGGTGAACATCGGCGAGAACGTCGCCATCGAAGCCGGCCTGCCGGTTGCCGTGTTCTCGATGGAAATGGGCGGCGCCCAGCTGGCGATGCGTATGCTGGGTTCGGTCGGTCAGCTCGACCAGCACCGCCTGCGTACCGGCCGCCTGAACGACGAGGACTGGCCGCGCCTGACGCACGCGATCCAGAAGATGAACGATGCCCAGCTCTACATCGACGAGACGCCGGCGCTGAACCCGATCGAGATGCGCGCACGCGCGCGCCGCCTGGCGCGCCAGTGCGGCAAGCTCGGCTTGATTATCGTCGACTACCTGCAGCTGATGCAGGGCAGCCAGCCGGGCGACAACCGCGCCGCCGAGATTTCCGAGATCTCGCGTTCGCTGAAGGGCCTGGCGAAGGAACTGCACTGCCCGGTCATCGCGCTGTCCCAGCTGAACCGCTCGCTGGAACAGCGCCCGAACAAACGGCCCGTCATGTCCGACCTGCGCGAATCCGGCGCTATCGAACAGGATGCGGACGTCATCATCTTCCTGTACCGCGACGAGGTGTACAACCCCGATTCGCCGGACAAGGGAACCGCCGAGATCATCATCGGCAAGCAGCGTAACGGTCCGATCGGGGCGATCCGCCTCACGTGGATCGGCCAGTACACCAAGTTTGGCAACTACAGCGGCAACCTCGCCGTCTACCAGGGCGACTAAGCCGATATTGCGCCGCTGCCGGATGTGTCAAGAAACCGCAGCGGACCTTGCAGTCCCAAGAGTTTTATCACGGAGAAATACATGTTTGGACGCCTGATGCCCACCGAGGGCAAGTTTTTTGATTTGTTCAACCAGCACGCCGCGTTGTGCGTAAAGGGTGCGCAAGAAATGGTTGGCCTGATGACCAACTTCGACGACCTGGAAAACCGCACCCACGCCGTGGAAAGCATCGAAAAACAGGCGGACAAGATCACCTACGCCACCGTCGACCTGCTGCACAAGACCTTCATCACCCCGCTCGACCGCGACGACATCCACAAGCTGATCACGCGCATGGACGACATCCTCGACATGATGGAAGACGCCGCGCAAACCATCTCCCTGTACGACCTGCACGCCGTGACCCCGGAGGCCAAGCGCCTGGCCGAGCTGTGCCTGGCCGCTTGCCTGAAGGTCCAGGAAGCCGTCGCCCTGCTGCACGACATGGGCAACGCGCAAAAGATCGTCGCCATCTGCGAAGAGATCGACCGCTTCGAATCCGACGCCGACCACGTGATGCGCGCCGCGATGTCGAAACTGTTCCGCGACGAACCGGACGTCCGTAACCTGATCAAGATGAAGGCGATCTACGAGATCCTCGAGACCGTCACCGACCGTTGCGAAGATGTCGCCAACATCATCGAAGGCATCATTGTCGAGAACGCGTAAGCTTCCTTAGAACAAAAATAATTATGGAACATCTCACCATCAGCATTTACGTGCTGGGTATGCTGGTGCTGCTTGCACTGATCTTCGACTTCATGAACGGTTTTCATGATTCGGCGAACGCGATTGCCACCGTCGTCTCGACCGGCGTCCTGAAGCCGCAGTCGGCGGTCGCGATGGCGGCATTCTTCAACTTCGTCGCGATTTTCGTTGTCAACATGAAGGTGGCGCAGACGATCGGCAAGGACATCATCGACCCCCACATCGTCGATCACTACGTGATCTTCGGGGCCCTGGTCGGGGCGATCGTCTGGAACATCATCACCTGGTACTACGGCATCCCGTCCTCGTCCTCGCACGCCCTGATCGGCGGCCTGGTCGGTGCGGCCGTGGCCAAGTCGGGCACCGGCGCGCTGATCTCGGCCGGCCTGTGGAAAGTGGTCGCCTTTATCGTGCTGGCGCCGCTGCTGGGCTTCGTGCTCGGTTCCATCATCATGCTGATCGTGTCCTGGGTGTTCGTGAAGAGCACGCCGCGCAAGGTCGACGTCTGGTTCCGCCGCCTGCAGCTGGTGTCGGCCGCCGGCTACTCGCTGGGCCACGGCGGCAACGACGCGCAAAAGACCATGGGCATCATCTGGATGCTGCTGATCGCCGCCGGCTACACCAATGCGGCCGACGCGCATCCGCCGGCATGGGTCATCATTTCCTGCTATGCGGCGATCAGCTTCGGCACGCTGTTCGGCGGCTGGCGCATCGTCAAGACCATGGGCCAGAAGATCACCAAGCTGAAACCGGTCGGCGGCTTCTGCGCCGAAACCGGCGGCGCCATGACCCTCCTGATGGCGAGCTTCTGGGGCATCCCGGTCTCGACCACCCACACCATCACCGGCGCCATCGTCGGCGTGGGCGCCTCGCAAAAGGCCTCGGCCGTGCGCTGGGGCGTGGCGGGCAACATCGTGTGGGCATGGATCTTCACCATCCCGGCCGCGGCCTTCGTGGCGGCGATTGCCTGGTGGATCGGTACGCACATCATGTAATGCGCTGCTGCATGGAATGAAGAACGCCCGGCCAATGTGCCGGGCGTTTTTGTTTATGGTCATGCATGTGCGGACCGGCGTCTCGATCACGAACCGCCGAACGTAAAAAAACCTGCGGGCCGCGAGGCGCGCAGGTTTTTGCCGTTGCGGCCAGTGCCGCGACGCGTTACAGCACGTCGCTCGCGTGGTCCGCCAGGCGCGAACGTTCGCCGCGCGCCAGGGTCACGTGCCCGCTGTGCGACCAGCCCTTGAAGCGGTCGACCACGTAGGTCAGGCCGCTCGAACCCTCGGTCAGGTAAGGCGTGTCGATCTGCGCGATGTTGCCCAGGCACAGGATCTTGGTGCCCGGACCGGCGCGCGTGACCAGGGTCTTCATCTGCTTCGGCGTCAGGTTCTGGGCCTCGTCGATGATCAGGAACTTGTTCACGAAGGTACGGCCGCGCATGAAGTTGAGCGACTTGATCTTGATGCGCGAGCGGATCAGGTCTTGCGTCGCCGCGCGGCCCCAGTCGCCGGCGTCGCTGTCGGACTTGTTCAGCACTTCCAGGTTGTCGTCGAACGCGCCCATCCACGGCGACATCTTTTCTTCCTCGGTGCCCGGCAGGAAGCCGATGTCCTCGCCGACCGGCACGGTCACGCGGGTAACGATGATCTCGTTGTACTGCTTGGTTTCCAGCACCTGGGCCAGGCCCGCGGCCAGGGCCAGCAGGGTCTTGCCGGTACCGGCCTGGCCGAGCAGGGTGACGAAGTCGCACTCCGGATTCATCAGCAGGTTGAGGGCGAAGTTCTGCTCGCGGTTGCGGGCGGTGATGCCCCAGACGCTGTTCTTGCTGTGGCTATAGTCGCGCAGCACCTGCAACACGGCGGTCTTGCCGTTGATCTCTTTTACTTGTGCCTGGAAGGGCGAGTCGTCGGATTCGAGGTAGACGAACTGGTTGACCAGCAGGCTGTTGATGAAGGGGCCGGTCACGCGGTAGAAGGTGGTGCCGTTGCGCGTGTCTTGCCACGACTCCATGTTCTTGCCATGCTTGTCCCAGAAATCTTCCGGCAACTGGACGATGCCCGAGTACAGCAGGTCGGTATCTTCCAGCACATGGTCGTTGAAGTAATCTTCCGCCGGCAAGCCCAGCGCACGCGCCTTGATGCGCATGTTGATGTCCTTCGACACCAGCACGATGGCGCGGTCCGGCTGCTCGGCCGCCAGCGCCTTGACCACGCCCAGGATCTGGTTGTCGGCCTTGCCGACCGGCAGGCCTTCGGGCAGGGTGGGGCCGTTCTGCAGTTTGGTCTGGAAGAGCAGGCGGCCTTTCGCATCCTTGTTGCCCAGCTTGGCCAGCTCGATGCCGGCCTCGATGGTGTCGTCGTCGATGTCGGCGATCAGGGCGTCCAGGGTGCGCGACACCTGGCGGGCGTTGCGCGCGACCTCGGACATGCCTTTTTTATGATCGTCGAGTTCCTCGAGCGTCATCATCGGCAGGTAGACGTCGTGTTCCTCGAAGCGGAACAGGCAGGTCGGGTCGTGCATCAGCACATTCGTGTCGAGTACGAAGACCTTGGTCTTGCCGGACCGGTCGGCCTTGCGGCTGGTGGAGGACTTGACGTTGACCTCGACCGGCTTGTGCTTGGCCGGGTGCGGCTCGTCCATGTCCGTTTCCTTCAGCTTGGCCAGCGTTTCCGGTCTGGCCGGACGCTCGGGCGCGGCGGCTGGCGCAGCGGCAGGGGCGGCGGAATGCGCCGGCACCGCGGTCAGCGGCGTGGCCTTGCCCTTGCGGGCGCGGGTGGTGGACTTGGCGGCAGGAACGGCCTTGCCGCTGATGAGGTCTTCGACAGGATCGGCCTCGATTGGCGCCGCGGCAAGCGCGCGCACGGGAGACTTGCCGGGTTCGGCCTTGGGGTATTCTTTTACCGGCAGCAGCGTGGCCGGCTTGCTCGGGATTTTTGGTAGTGGCATCAGGTTCTCAATCTAAAAAAGTGGAGGACGCTCGCGCCAGTGCGTTCTGTCACGCACTGCCGGGCGGGTTCTATGCACTGGAAAAATGTTGCGGGGGCGCGGGCCAAGGACTTGGAGGCGTCAAGCAAAAACGCGCCTTGGCAGGCAGCCAGATTGGAATGATGCTGAGATGAAACGGTGCGACTCAAAATAAGCGATAAGGGTCCAGCAGGTTGATCGACTGGAGCCATCCGTTCAAGGCTGGCTCTTCACAAATTCCAGCACTTCATCGACGTGATCGGCGACTTTCACGCCACGCCATTCTTTCACCAATCGTCCGTCAGCGTCAACGACAAACGTACTGCGCTCGACGCCCCGGACTTGCTTGCCATACATGTTCTTCATCTTCATGACGCCGAACTGCTTGCACACCAGTTCCTCGGGGTCGGAGATGAGCTCGAAGGGCAGGCCGAGCTTGGATTTGAAGCCTTCGTGCGAGCGCAGGGAATCGCGGCTGATGCCGTAGACCTCGGTGTTCGCGGCCAGGAATTCGTCGTGCTTGTCGCGGAAGGCGATGCTTTCGGTGGTGCAGCCCGGGGTATTGTCCTTCGGGTAGAAATACAGCACCGTGTACTTCGCGGGACGGCCGCCCAGCTGGAAGGTCTGGTTGCCGGTCATGGCGGCGCTAAAGTTCTCTATGGTTGCTGCGCTTGGGCTGTCGGCCACGTGAATTCTCCTGGACTGGTATCGGGCTGGAGCCCTCATCATAATCTGCGCCGCAGACACGTGGTAGTGCTGTTACGACGTTCGATGCACCAGATGAGGGCGAAACATTGCCTTTCAACCACAATAGCCGGAATTTACACGAGCGGGCCGGAGGAGGGGTGTTCGATTGACTTGCGGCTTTACCCGGTCTTACGCGGGGTCGATGATGAGCGCCAGCGTGACCTTGCGGCCTTCGCCCATCAGCACGTTGTAGGTGCGGCAGGCGGCCTGGCTGTCCATGCTTTCGACGCCGGTGCGCTTCTCGAGCAGGCTGGCGACCAGGCGCGGGTGCACGAAGCGCTGGCGCTCGCCGGTGCCGAGGATGACCACGTCCGGTTCGTCGGCGGCGATCTGCTGGAAATGCTCGGCGCTCAAGTCCTCGAAACGCGTTACGTTCCAGGGGCGCGGCGGCACTTCCGGCATCACCAGCAAGCTGTAGTTGAAGCGCTCGGCATTGATCTCGACGCCCGAGGCGTCGTAGCCGGTCACGGTCTGGTATTGCTGGTTGTCGTCGGAATGCAGCTTCATGGCGTAAAAAGTAGGGGAAACAAGTGTCCCATTATAAGCGTTTCGCCATCGAGACCGCTCCCGGCTCCCGCCCGCATGCGTCACGCCGGTGCGAGGTTGCTTAAATCTGGCGCTTTCGGCAGAATGGTATTTTTCGCACTGCAACATGCGGGCCAACTACAGGTGACAATTTGCGACCGATTCTGAAATCGAACAAGCTCGACGATGTCTGCTACGAGATCCGCGGCCCGGCGCTGCAAAAAGCGCGCGAGATGGAAGACGACGGCCACAAGATCATCAAGCTGAATATCGGCAACCTCGCCGTCTTCGGTTTCGATCCGCCCGACGAGATCATGCAGGACATGATCCGCAACATGTCCGGCGCCGCCGGCTATACCGATTCGAAGGGCCTGTTCGCTCCGCGCAAGGCGATCATGCACTACACCCAGCAAAAGAAGGTCGCGGGTGTCGGCATCGACGACATTTACCTGGGCAATGGCGCATCGGAACTAATCGTCATGGCCATGCAGGGCCTGCTGAACAACGGCGACGAAGTGCTGGTGCCGGCCCCCGACTACCCGCTGTGGACTGCCGCGGTCAGCCTGGCCGGCGGCGCTCCGGTGCACTACATCTGCGACGAGCAGGCCGACTGGATGCCGGACATCGCCGACATGCGCCGCAAGATCACGCCGAATACGCGCGCGATCGTGGTCATCAACCCGAACAACCCGACCGGCGCCCTGTATCCGCGCGAAATTTTGCTCGAAATCATCGAGCTGGCGCGACAGCACAGCCTGATCATCTACGCCGACGAAATCTACGACAAGGTCCTGTACGACGGCCACGTGCACGAGTCGATCGCCTCGCTGGCCGACGACGTGCTGTTCGTCACCCTGAACGGGCTGTCGAAGAACTACCGTTCCTGCGGCTACCGCGCCGGCTGGATGGTGGTGTCGGGCGAGAAACGCCATGCGAAGGACTATATCGAAGGCCTGAACATGCTGGCCTCGATGCGCCTGTGCGCGAATGCGCCTGGACAATTCGCGATCCAGACCGCGCTCGGCGGCTACCAGAGCATCGACGACCTCGTGCGTCCGGGCGGACGCCTGCTGAAGCAGCGCGACCTCGCCTACAAATTACTGACCGATATTCCGGGTGTGTCCTGCGTCAAGCCAAAAGCGGCGCTCTACATGTTCCCGCGCCTGGACCCGGCGATGTACCCGATCGCCGACGACCAGCAGTTCATCTGCGAACTGCTGGCCGAGGAAAAGGTCTTGCTGGTGCAGGGCACCGGCTTCAACTGGACTTCGCCGGACCACTTCCGGCTGGTCTTCCTGCCCAATTCCGACGACCTCACCGATGCTTGCGGCCGCATTGCCCGCTTCCTCGACGGTTACCGACGACGCCACGCGCGCTGAAACAAGACACACACTCCATGAAACCCATCAAAGTTGGCCTCCTCGGCATCGGCACGGTCGGTGCCGGCACCTTCAACGTCCTGCAACGCAATCAGGAAGACATCCGCCGCCGCGCCGGCCGCGGCATCGAGATCGCCATGGTTGCCGCGCGTAACCTCGAGCGCGCCGAACGCCTGACCAAAGGCCAGTGCGAGATCGTCGCCGATCCCTTCCTGGTGGTCGACAATCCGGACATCGACATCGTCGTGGAACTGATTGGCGGCTATGAATTGCCGCGCGAACTGGTGCTGCGGGCAATTGCCAACGGCAAGCACGTGGTCACCGCCAACAAGGCCCTGCTGGCCCTGTACGGCAACGAGATCTTCGCGGCCGCCCAGGAGAAGGGCGTGATGGTCGCCTTCGAAGCCGCCGTCGCCGGCGGCGTGCCGATCATCAAGGCCCTGCGCGAAGGCCTGAGCGCCAACCGCATCGAGTCGGTGGCCGGCATCATCAACGGCACCACCAACTTCATCCTGTCCGAGATGCGCGACAAGGGCCTGGACTTCCCGACCGTCCTGAAGCAGGCCCAGGAACTCGGCTATGCCGAGGCCGACCCGACCTTCGACATCGAGGGCGTGGACGCGGCCCATAAACTGACGATCATGTCGGCGATCGCCTTCGGCATTCCGGTGCAGTTCGACAAGGCCCACGTGGAAGGCATCAGCCAGCTGCAGGCCGACGATATCCGTTACGCCGAGGAACTGGGCTACCGCATCAAGCTGCTCGGCATCACCCGCCGCGTGCATGCGGAAGGCGTCGAGGGCATCGAACTGCGCGTGCACCCGACCCTGATCCCGGCCACGCGTCTGATCGCCAACGTCGAAGGCGCGATGAACGCGGTGCTGGTGCAGGGCGACGCCGTCGGCGCCAGCCTGTATTACGGCAAGGGCGCCGGCGCCGAGCCGACCGCGTCGAGCGTGATCGCCGACCTGGTCGACGTTACCCGCCTGGCCACGGTCGACCCCTACTGCCGCGTGCCGCACCTGGCCTTCCAGCCGAACCAGATGACCGACGTCGCCATCCTGCCGATGTCGGAAATCACGACCAGCTACTACCTGCGCGTGTACGTGAACGATCAGCTCGGCGTGATGGCCGACCTGACCCGCATCCTGGCCGACGCCGGCATCTCGATCGACGCCGTGCTGCAAAAGGAAACCCGCGGCGACGCGCGCACCGACATCATCATGATCACCCACCAGACGCGCGAAAAGAACGTCGACGCCGCCATCGCGCGCATCGAGGCGCTCGCTTCGGTGGTCGGAAAAGTGATCCGCATCAGGCTGGAAACCCTGAGCTGATCTGAGCTGGGCTGCAGGCGCCGGCCGCGCGACTCAGGCGGGCGGGCGGCCGCTGTCTGTCAGGCTCAGTTCGGCCAGGAATTCGTTATCGAACTCGTCCACGCTGGTGGTCGTGGTGGACGAGGCGCCATCGTCGTCGAGCGAGGCGGTGGTGAGCGCGAGCAGGTCTTGCTCGATGTCGTCGAGCAGTGCATCGGGTGTGCGCTGCTGCAGGGGCGGGAGCTTGGGCGAATTCATCCGAGCATTCTACTCACGCTGCACTGCACAACAAGCCAGACCGTGTTAGCGTTTGCGCTCGATCAAGCATTGTGCCGCGCTGTCAACCGAACTTCTTGTGCCGGTTTCACCACACGCGGCCACCGTCTCTCCCGGAGGTCAGGTTCGTGCTTGCTCGACCTCAATGCTGCGCATTGCCCCGTGGCAGCGGTATCGCGCGGCGCCACCAAAGGTATTACTATCGGCGGCTGCATTGCTACACGGGAAATATTTATGTTCAAGCCCCGCCAGGTATTGTAAATTACACACCGCCATCCGCCCCAAGCCAACGAGACCGAAGCATGAGCCAATCGAGCCAGTTTTCCCTGCTGTCCCAACGCCGCTTTGCGCCGTTTTTCTGGACCCAGTTCCTAGGCGCCTTCAACGACAATTTGTTCAAGACGGCGCTGATGGTGGCGCTGACCTACGACGCCCTGTCCTGGACCACGCTGGAGCCCGGCCTGCTGAACAACCTGATTCCCGGCCTGTTCATCCTGCCCTATGTCGTGTTTTCCGCCACCGCCGGCCAGATCGCCGACAAGGTGGAAAAGGGCAGGCTGTCGCGCTTCGTCAAGCTGCTCGAAGTCGGCATCATGCTGGTTGCCGGCATCGGCTGGATGACCCACACGCTGTGGCTCCTGATCGCCGCCGTGGTCGGCATGGGCGTGCACTCGACCCTGTTCGGGCCGGTGAAATACGCCTACCTGCCGCAGCACCTCAAACCCGAGGAACTGGTGGGCGGCAACGGCGTGATCGAGATGGGCACCTTCGTCGGCATCCTGCTGGGCCAGGTGCTGGGTGCGCTGCTCGTGGTGCACAAGCCCTGGGGCATCGAACTGGTGGCCGGCGCCAGCCTGGCGATGGCGGTGCTGGGGTTGCTGACCAGCTGGCGCATCCCGGCCTCGCCGGCGCCGGCGCCGGAACTACAAGTGAGCAAGAATTTCATTGCCGAGTCGATTCGCAACCTGCGCTTCTCGGCGCAGAACCGCACCGTGTTCCTGTCGATGTTGGGCAATTCCTGGTTCTGGTTCTACGGCGCCCTGGTACTCTCGCAATTCCCGCTGTACGCCAAGGATTACCTGCATGGCGACAACAGCGTGTTCGTGCTGCTGCTGACCGTGTTTTCGCTGGGTGTCGGCGCCGGTTCGCTGCTGTGCGAGAAACTGTCGGGCCACAAGGTCGAGATCGGCCTGGTGCCCTTTGGCGCGATTGGCCTGTCGGTGTTCGGCATCGATTTGTACTTTGCGAGCCTGGCCTACACCAACACCGCCACCGTCGGCGCGATGGCCCTGCTGCAACTGCCGGGCACGCTGCGCATCCTGGCCGACGTGGTGCTGATCGGCGTGTTCGGCGGCCTGTTCATCGTGCCGCTGTTCGCCCTGATCCAGACCCGCTGCGACCCCAAGCACGTGTCGCGCACGATCGCCGGCATGAACATCCTGAACGCCCTGTTCATGGTGGCGGCCGCAGGCGTGGCCATCCTGCTGCTGGGCCAGGGCTTCACGATTCCGCAGATGTTCCTGGTCACCGCCTTGCTGAACGCGCTGGTGGCGCTGTACATCTTCTCGCTGGTGCCGGAATTCCTGATGCGCTTCCTGGCCTGGCTGCTGATTCACACCATTCACCGCATCAAGACCGTGGACGTCGACCGGATTCCGGACGAAGGCCCGGCCGTGCTGGTGTGTAACCACGTCAGCTACGTCGACGCGCTGGTGATCGGCGCCGCCAGCCCGCGTCCGATCCGTTTCGTGATGGACCACCGTATCTTCAAGACGCCTTTCCTGGGCTGGATCTTCCGCACCGCCAAGGCGATTCCGATCGCGCCGGCCAAGGAAGACCCCTTCCTGATGGAGCGCGCCTTCATCGACATCGCCCAGGCCCTGCACGAGGGCGACCTGGTCTGCATCTTCCCGGAAGGGAAGCTGACACGGACCGGGGACATGAACGAGTTCCGCGGCGGGGTCTCGAAGATCGTCGAGCGCAGCAAGGTGCCGGTGATTCCGATGGCGCTGCGCGGGCTGTGGGGCAGCGTGTTCACGCGCGATCCAGGGAACGTGTTCGAGCGTTCCTTGACGCGCGGATTGCGTTCGAGGCTGGCGCTGGCGGTGGGCGCGCCGGTGCCGCCGCAGGAGGCGACGCCGGAGTACCTGTACGAACAGGTGAGCGCGTTGCGCGGCGATTGGAAATGAGTTGCAAATAGGTGTGACAAAAACCTAAGACAATTTTCTGTCTCTGGTATAATTGTTGGCTCGTCGGGGCGTAGCGCAGCCTGGTAGCGTACCTGCATGGGGTGCAGGGGGTCGGAGGTTCGAATCCTCTCGCCCCGACCATAGAATCAAGAGGAGGGCCAGCTTTCGAGCTGGCCTTTTTTCTTTTTCGGGCGCGTCTTACTTGAAGAAATTAGTCGGCGTCACGCCGAAATGCCGCTTGAACATGGCGGCAAACGCACTCGGGCTGGCATAGCCGCAGTCGAGCGCCACGTCGATGATCTTGTCGCCGTTCGCGATCCGCTGCAGAGCGTACAGCAGGCGTGCCTGTTCGCGCCAGGTGGCGAAGGTCATGCCGGTTTCCTTCACGAACATGCGGTGCAGGGTGCGTTCGCCGACGCCGATCGAGGCCGCCCATCCGGCTGCGCCTTTCGCCGCGGCCGGGTTGTCGCCCAGTTCGCGGCAGAGCGCCCGCAGCCGCCCCTCGTCCGGCATCGGCAGGTGCAGCGGCAGCACCGGCGAGATGCGGATCTCGTCGAGCAGCAGGTCGAGCAACCTGGCGTCGCGGCCCTGCGCTTCCGCGGCCGGCGAAATGCGGACCGCTTCCACCAGCAATTCCCTCAGCAGCGGCGACACGTTCATCACGCCGCTCTCGACCGGCAGCGTCGGCACTTTCGAGACGTCGATGTAGGCCGTGCGGATCAGCACGTCGCCGGACATGGTGACGTTGTGGCGCAGGCGCGGCAGCATCCAGAGCGCACGGTTGGGCGTGACGACCCAGGAACCGGCATCGGTGTTCACCAGCATCACGCCCTCGGTCGCGTACAGCAACTGGCCGGTCGGATGCGTGTGCCAGCCTGTGGAGGTACCACCCGGCCAGCGATTCTCCATTACCACGAGCGGGCGCGGCAGGTGGTCGAAGTGCGCGTGCTTCTCGGAAGGATGGGGCATCATGGCAGGAATTCTACAGGTGATGGCAGCTTAGCGGGAGACGGTCATTCCCGACTGCACTATGCTTGGGGTTTGCGCCGCCTTTCCCGTTCCAGCCGGGCACGGCGCCTTCCTATTTCTCGCTCTTTCATGACTGCCAAGCCTTCCCGATTCGGCACACCGCATGCCGCGCCTGCGCCACTGACCGCCGAGCAAAAGCCGCACGGCTTCCTGCTGCCCATCGTCGGCGGCGCCGCGGTGGCGCACCTGCTCAACGACATGATCCAGGCGATGCTGCCGGCGATCTTCCCGATGTTGAAAGCCAGCTTTGCCCTGGATTTCGGCCAGATCGGCATCCTGGCCCTGGTCTACCAGATCACGGCGTCCTTGCTGCAGCCCTGGGTAGGCATCTATACCGACAAGCATCCGCAGCCGTGGCTGCTGCCGTCGGGAATGGCGATGACGGCGCTCGGCATCGTCCTGCTCGCCACCGCCGGCAGCTACCACATGCTGCTGGTGGCGGCAGCCGTGATCGGCATCGGTTCCGCCACCTTCCACCCGGAAGCCTCGCGCATCGCGCGCCTGGGCTCGGGCGGCAGGTTCGGGACCGCGCAATCGACCTTCCAAGTCGGCGGCAACTCCGGCAGCGCCATCGGCCCGTTGCTCACGGCTGCGATCATCATTCCCCACGGCCAGGGCGCGGTGGCCTGGTTCCTGGTGGTGGCCATCGTTGCCATCCTGGTGTTGACCCGCCTGAGCATCTGGGGCCGCCACCATGGCGCGGCCAAGGCGAAGAGCCTGTCCCAGGGACAGGGTGATCTGCATCCTGATGTTCGCCAAGTTCGTCTACATCGCCTCGTTTACGAACTACTTCACCTTCTACCTGATCGAGCGCTTCGGGCTGAGCGTCCAGCACAGCCAGATGTTCCTGTTCATGTTCCTGGCGGCCGTGGCTGCGGGTACCTTTGCCGGCGGACCGGTTGGCGACCGCATCGGCCGCAAGGCGGTGATCTGGATTTCCTTCCTCGGCGTGGCGCCGTTCGCGCTGGCCCTGCCTTACGCCAATCTGTTCTGGACGGCGGTACTGGCGATCGCCATCGGCCTGGTGATGTCGTCGGCCTTTGCGGCGCTGGTGGTGTATGCCCAGGAAGCGGTGCCCGGGCGCGTGGGCATGGTGTCGGGACTGATGTTCGGGCTGATGTTCGGTATCGGCGGCATCGGCGCGGCCGGGCTGGGGGAATTGGCCGACAAGCACGGCATCGTCTGGGTCTACGGCATGATTTCCTTCCTGCCGCTGCTGGGGCTGGCAACGGCATTCCTGCCGAACGCGCGCAAGGCAAAAGGCTGAGTGCATCATCGATGCTGGATTGAAGCGGTAATATTTAGCCGCTTCAATAAAGTTCCCTTGGTTCATCGCTTTTCTGCGCAGGCTTCGATATCGCGCAATGTTGCTCACTACCTGTACCTTGTTCGCAACGGTCGGGCTCGCTAGATTGGGCGTTCCGCCGAAACAGCCGCATGCGCGGCGCTGGCGGCGTACCCAACAACGAGGAGCAAACATGAAGATGCAGTCGCTGTTCTTGTCCGACCCCGTTCAATCTTCGCCACGTTCGTCCACCCGGCTGCGCAGGCTGCTGGCCGCCGGTACGCTGGCGCTGGCCGGCCTGGCGCTGCCGCTGGGCGCCCATGCCGACCAGGGCCTGTGGGATACGAGCCAGCAATGGGTCGGCACCTGGGGCACGGCGCCCGCCGGGCCGCCGCTGCCGGCGCAGACCCAGACCTTCAACGACCAGACCCTGCGCCTGATCGTGCACACCAGCATCGGTGGCAAGCAGGTGCGCATCCGCGTGTCGAACGAGCTCGGCAGCACGCCGCTGCGCATCGGCGCCGCCCACATTGCGCTACGCCAGGCCGGCGCCGACATCGTGGCCGGCAGCGACCGCGTGCTGACCTTCAGCGGTTCGACCTCGATCACGGTGCCCGCCGGCGCGCCGGTGCTGTCGACCCGGTCGACCTGGACGTGCCGGCCCTGGGCGACCTGGCCGTCAGCCTCTACCTGCCGGGCGAAGTCCAGGCAACCACCATCCACGGCTCGGCCTTCCAGACGAACTACGTTTCCCTGCCGGGCAACTTCACCGGGTCGGCCACGCTGCCGACCGGGCGCACCATCACCGCCTGGCCCTTCCTGACCGAGGTCGATGTGAGCGCACCGGGGGCCGGCGCGATTGTCGCGCTGGGCGATTCGATCACGGACGGCGCGGTGACCACGGTCGACGCCAACCGCCGCTGGCCCGATCTGCTGGCGTTGCGCCTGCAGACCACGCGCGATAGCGCGACTGGCGCTGCCGGCGCCGGCACCGGCACCGGCACGGGCACCGGCATCAGTACCGGTACGGGCGCAGGCAAGAGCGCAAGCACGGGAGCGAGCGCGAGCGCCGGCAAGGGCGGTGCTTCGCAGGCTGCACCGACCACCGCTTCGCCGGCGTTGCGCGTGAACAGCCGCCTTGGCGTGGTGAACCGCGGCATCGGCGGCGACCGCCTGCTGCGCGATCCCGGCGAGCAGCCCTTGTTCGGCCGCGCCGCCCTGGTGCGTTTCGACCGCGACGTGCTGGCAACCAGCGGCGTGCGCCATTTGATTGTCCTGATCGGCATCAACGACATTGGCCACCCCGGCACCGGTACCATCCCGGTCACCGAGGCCGTGACGGCGCAAGACCTGATTGCCGGCTACCGCCAATTGATCGCCCGTGCCCACGCCAAGGGTATTCCGGTCTACGGCGCGACGCTGACGCCGTTCGAGGGCACCATCTTCCCCGGCTATTACTCGCCGGAGAAGGAAGCCGTGCGCCAGGCCGTGAACAACTGGATCCGCGGCAGCGACGAGTTCGACGCCGTGATCGACTTCGACCGTGCCGTCCGCGACCCGGCCAACCCGACGCGCATGCTGCCGGCCTACGACAGCGGCGACCACCTGCACCCGAACGACCTGGGCATGCAGGCGATGGCGAACGCGATCCCGCTCGACTTGTTCCGCAACAGCGGCGCGGCCGTGGCGCCGGCCGGGCAAAGGCAGCGCAAGTAACTGGCCCAGTGTGCCGACCAGGCAAGCGCGGCAAGCGCCGGCGCAAGCCTGGGGTGCAAGCGGGGACGGCGGGCGGCAGGGACATCACGCCATGCGCGCCCCCTTCCGCCTATACGGCTCGGTTTGCTTGAGCAGGCTGCAGACGGCGTCGACCACCTGGCCCGGCGCGAGCTTTTCCAGGCAGTCGTGGTGGCCTTGCGGACAGATGCTGCGTTCGCAGTTGCGGCACTCGACGTCGTGGTTCAGCACGCGGCTCGGTACGCGCCAGGGAGTGTGCTGGGGATTGGTCAGCGCGTACAGGTCGACCACCGGCGTACCCACCGCCGCCGCCAGGTGGGCCGGGCCGGTGTTGTTGCTCACCACTAGCGAAGCCTGGGCCAGCAGGGCGCCGAGTTCGCCGACATGCAGTTGTCCGGCGAGCGAGTACAGCGGCACGCTGGCGACGCCGATCCCGTCGATCAGTGCCGCCTCGTGCGCCGCGCCGGTGAATACCAGCGGGCACCGGATGCGTTCGCCCAGCTGGCGCACCAGCACCTGCCAGTGATGCGCCGGATAGCGCCGCGAGGGGGCGCTGGCGCCGGGATGCAGCACCAGCCAGCGTCCATCGGGATCGATGCCGAGCGCGTGCAGGCGGCTGCGCACCGCATCGATGTCGGCGGGCGCGGGCCTGAACGCGAGGCGCTCGTCGCCGATCTCGGCGCCGACGTGGCGCACCAGGTCGAGCTGGCGCTGCACTTCGTGGCGCACCATGGCGCCCGGTTCCGGGTCGGCGATCCAGTCGCTCAACAGCTGGTAGGGCTTCTCGCGGCAATAAGCCAGGCGCAAGGGAATGCCGGCCAGCTGGCACAGCAAGGCGGCCGGCAGGGCGCTTTGGCTGTAGCAGGTAAAGATCACGGCGGCATCGAAGCGCCGCTCGGCGAGCGTGGCGATCCAGTCGCGGTGCCGCTCGGGCAGCAGCGCGGCGCTGCTTTTCATCCACGGCGCTTCTTAGGCGATGACGGCATCGACGTCGTCGAGGTAGGGCGCGAGCACCGCCCCTGAGGGGGAAGTCAGCAGGGTCAATTGCCGCTCGGGGTGCTGGGCACGCAGGGCGCGCAGCGCGGGTGTGCACATCAGCACGTCGCCGAGCGCGTCGAGGCGCACGCACAGCAGGTGCCGGGCCTGGTTCCAGAGGTGTGTCATTCGTTGTCGTGGCCGGCAATGAGCACGGCGGCCGAGTACAGGTCGGGCGCCATGCGGGTGGGGATGCGGCGCGGTCCGAGGCGCCACTCGCTTTCGTTGCCGTTGTCGAGCAGGATGGTGCGGCAGCCGGCACGGTTGCCCGCTTCGACGTCGTGCAGGATGTCGCCGATCATCCAGGAAGAGCGCAAATCGACGCCATGCTCGATTGCCGCCTTCAGCAGCAGGCCGGGCAGGGGCTTGCGGCAATGGCATTCGATGGCGTAGGGCGCCACCGTGCCGCCGGGGTGGTGCGGGCAGTAGTAAAAGCCGTCGAGCATCAGGTTTTCGCGGAACAGCAGATCGGCGATACGGTCGCCGACGGCATGCATGGCGTCTTCCGGAAAGCGGCCCTCGGCGATGCCGGACTGGTTGCTGACCACAAACAGACGGTAGTCGAGCTTGACCAGCAGGCGCAGCGCCGGGCCGGCGCCGGCAGCCAGGCGGATGCGGCGCGGTTCCACGTTGTACGGCAGGTTGTCGATCAGCGTGCCGTCCTTGTCGAGAAAGATCGCTTTCATGTCAGGGCCAGGAGGTCTCGTGCATCGGCAGCACCGTCAGTTCGGCGATCACGGTCTCGGGCGGCATGCTCAGCACGGCGCGGATGGCCTCGGCCACGTCCGCCGGATCCTGCAGCAGCGCCGGGTCCAGTCCGGGAAAGCGGTCGAGCAGGAAGGGCGTGACATCAATCGCCTCGCCGATGGCGCGTTGCGCGGCCGGCGGGTCGGCCACGTCGAAGGCGATGGTGTGCGCACGCACGCCGAGCGCGCGCCACGCCTGCGCGTTTTGTTCGAGCGCTTCGGCGCGGATGTCGGTGGCGACGATACGGGCGCCGACACGCGCCAGGTTGCCGGCCAGTGCCGCGCCCAGGCCGCTGGCGGCCCCGGTGATCAGGACGCTCTTGCCGCGCAAGGTCGCGGCGCTGTCGTACGGCGCCGCGAACGCGCGCTGCGCTGCGTCCGGCGTGGCTCCCTGTTCTGCTCGTTGCGTTGCTCCCTGTGCTGCTCCCTGCGTTGCTCCCTGCGTTGCTCCATGCGTCACTGCCATATCTGCTCCTAGAGGGTGGAAAGGCTGCCCGGGTGGCGGGCCCGTGTTTCTTCGAGTACGGCGGCGTAGATCGCGGCGGCCTGCTGGGCCACGGCGCGCCAGGTGTAGTGGCGGTAGGCGCGGCGCAGGCCTTCCTCGCCCATGCGCCGCGCCAGCGCCGGGTTGGCCTGCAGCACGGCGAGCCGTTCGGCCAGTGCCTGCGGGTCGCGCGACGGGACCAGGAAGCCGGTCACGCCATCGACCACGGAGCTCTTGATGCCGCCGACCTCGGCGCCGACGACCGGCCGGGCGCAGGCCATGGCCTCGACCGCGGTGATGCCGAAGGGCTCGTACCAGGGCGTGGTGGCGAACACGTCGGCGGCACTGAACCAGTGGCGCAAGGCGCCGCGCGGCTGCTGGCCGACGAAGCGCACCTGCCCACCGATGCCGAGCTGGCGGGCCAGCAAGCGCAGGCGCGCCAGCTCGGGCTGGTCGCGTCCGCCGGGACGCTGGTGGTCGCCGCCGACCACCAGCAGTTCGGCGTCGACGCCGTGGCGCTCGCGCAGCACGGCCAGGCCCTGGATCAGGGTGTCGACACCCTTGCGCGGCACCATGCGCCCGAGTTGCAACACCACGAAGCGGCCGGGATCGATGCCGAGCCGCGCGCGCGCATGGCCTTGCGCCTCGGCCCAGAGTTGTTGCGGATCGAAGCCGCAGGGCGCCTCGCGGATGCGCCCGGGCGCCGCGCCATACAGTTGCTCCATGTCGAGCCGGTCTTGCGGACACTCGGCGATGATGCGGTCGGCCTGGCGCATCAACTGGCTTTCGATGTGCATGCGTTCGGTGGGAAAGGCGTCGGCCGCGCCCTGGGCCAGGCGCCGCACGTGGCCGAGGGCGTGGAAGGTGATCACGAAAGGAGTGCCGAGGCATTGCTTGAGCTGCTGGGCCACCATGCCGGACATGAAGAAGTTCGCGTGCGCGATGTCGTACGGGACCGGCTGGCGCCGCGCGAAGCGGGTGACGAAACGCGCGAACCGGTGGATTTGCGGCAGCAGCCGTTCCTTGGGGATGTGGCGCGCCGGGCCGGCCGGCACGTGCACCACGCGGACGTTGTCGCCATGGCGCACCAGGCTTTTTTGCGCCCGGGCGTCGCGCCGCGTGAAGACATCGACCAGGTAGCCGGCCAGGGACAGCTCGCGCGCCAGGTTGGCCACGTAGACGGTCTGGCCGCCGCAGTCGATGCTGCCGGGCTGGGCCAGCGGCGAGGCGTGGTCGCTGATCAGGGCGATGCGGCGCAGCGCGGCGCCGGGCGCAAGCCCGGGCCGGACCCCGGCCGGATGTTCGTTCAGTCTCATGTGTCCTCCCGCTAGCTGCCGGTGACCTGGCGCAGGGCGGCGTCCCAGTCGGCGCTGAAGCGCTCGATCGAGAAACGCTCCTGGGCGCGGCGGCGTCCGGCCTGGCCGATGTCGCGCGCGAGCGAAGGGCTGCGCAGCAGTTCGCGCATGCACTCGGCGAGGCGCTCGAAACGGGTGTCGGAATAGCCGTTGGCGCCGTCCTCGATGACGGTGGCCATCTCGGCGGTGGCAAAGGCCACCACCGGGATGCCGGTCATCATGGCCTCGATCACGGCCAGGCCCAGGCTCGAGTAGCGGATCGGGCTGAACAGGAAGCGGTAGTGCGAGGCAAAGGCCGGCAATTGCGCATGCTGGATTTCGCCGATGCCGCCCAGCTCCTCGGCCGCCATGCCGACCAGGTCGAGCGGCAGCCGGGCACGGGCGCGCAGGAACAGGTCGGGCCCCATGCGCCGGCCGCGCCGGCCCAGGTGGTTGCTGATGACCAGGCCTCGCTCGAGCTCGCCGCGGTAGCGCACGTTCTCGGGCACCAGCACGCCGTGCTCGATGACCGTGGTGGGCGTGCGTCCGTTGTCCCACATGAGCTCGTTGAACGGCGTGACGTGCACGAGCAGCACGTTCGGGTCGTCGACCGGATGCGGGGTATCGGTGGGGTGGGCGCGCGGCGGATCGTGTTCGAGGTAGATGCGCGGCAGCGCGCGCTGGGCGGGGCTGAGGTAGGCGTACTGGTCCTTTTCCCATTGGTGGTCGTCCTGGAACAGGATGCAGTCGAATTCCTGGCCGCGCACCTGCGCCACCGGCAAGTCGTGCAGGTTGTCGCCCCAAGGCATGTGGCCGCAGCGCCCGCCATAGCCGGGCGGACGGCCCGGCTTGGAAAGGACGAAGAAGTCGTGCGGCGCCTGCGACAGGTAGTACAGATAGCTGCCGTGGGTGTGCCAGGTCAGGACCTTGAGTCGGCGCATAGATACCTCAGGTGAAGCGGACGCGGTAACGGATGGCTCCGGCCAGGCGCCAGAACACCGCCAGCGGAGGGATCAGGGCCGAGGTGACGATCATCTCGGCGATGTGGGAAGCGGTTTTCGCGGTGCCGCGCAGGCGCTGCAGGCACAGGCGCGCGGTGAGCGCGAGCCAGGCCAGGCCGGCGACGCCGAACAGGGGCGCGCTGCCGGCCAGCCAGCCGGCCAGGGCCAGCAGCAGGGCGGCCACGGCCAGGTAGTGGTCCCAGCGCGGCGCAGGCTCAACCTTGGCCCGGTACAGGCCGGGATGCTTCTTGTAGAGCAGGGCGTCGAATACGGCGCGGCGGGTGTGCAGCAGGCTCACGCCCCAGGGCGCCGGGCGCAGCGGATGCACGACCAGGGCCTGCGGCGCGCGGGCGATGCGCGCCTCGATGCCGAGCAGGCGGAAGTGCAGGTCGGCATCTTCGCGGCAGGGTTCGGTGAAGCGCTCGTCGAAGCCGTCGAGGCGCTCGAGGATGCTCTTGCGGCAGAAGCAGTTGGCTGCCACGAACTCGGCGGTTTCGAGCCGGCGCGCGCTGCGCTGGTAGTCGGTGGGCGTGGCCGGCAGGGGCATTTCCACGCGCCCGCACAGCACGTCGACCTGCTCGCCGAACGCCGCCAACCCTTGGGCCAGCCAGGTCGGCGAGGGGACGGTGTCGTCGTCGGTGAAGGCGATGATGGCAGCCTGGGCGGCGCGCCAGCCGAGGTTGCGCGCCGCCGCCGGCCCGTGCTGGCCGGAGTTGGCGATGTACACCAGGCGCGGACCGCGCTCGACGGTGCGGGCGCGCCAGCCGGCCACCAGGTGCAGGGTGTTGTGGTTGGGCTCGTCGTCGACGACGATGACCTCGTAGCTGGCGGCCGGCAGGGTCTGGCGGGTGAGGGCGTCGAGACAGCGGTCGAGCAGGTCCATGCGGCCGCAGGTGGGCACCACGACCGAGACGCCGGTGGCGAGCCCGAGCGGCGGCCCGACACCGGTGCCGACGGTTCCCGCATTTGTTTCGTGCATGCTCGCCTCCCTCTGTTGGCGGATTGGTTTGGCGGAAGGCCGGGCGCATGGCCCGGCACATTCAGCGCGCCATGTCCTTGTCCATCCGCTGTTGCAGCAGCCATAGCCTTGCGTACATGCCCTTGCGCCGCAGTAGCTCGGCGTGGGTGCCTTGTTCGACGATGTGCCCGCGGTCCATGACGACGATGAGGTCGGCGTTGACGATGGTGGACAGCCGGTGCGCAATAATCAGGGTGGTTCGATTCCGCGACAAACGGTCGAGTTCCTGCGTGATGGCGTGTTCTGAATCTGAATCAAGGGCCGACGTCGCCTCGTCGAAAATCAGGATCGGCGGATCCTTGAGGATGGCGCGGGCGATGGCGATGCGTTGCTTTTCGCCGCCGGAAATATTCACGCCGCGCTCGCCGACCGGCGTGTCGCAGGCCTGGGGCAGCGAGGCGATCAGGTCGTGCACCTGGGCCGCGCGGCAGGCGGCCTCGACCTCGGCCTGGGTACTGCCGATGCGGCCATAGGCGATGTTGTTGCCGACCGTGTCGTTGAACAGCGCCGTGTCCTGCGGCACCACGCCGATCGCATGGCGCAGGCTGACGTCGACCAGCACCGGGCGTGCCGGCTCGTAGTGGAAACCGACGTGCTCGAACACGACGTCGCCCGGCCCGGCGCGCAGGGGCGGCGCCTGCGGCGGGTCGATTACTTCGGGCCGCTCGCGCAACGGCTCGAACAGGCGCTCGGTATTCACCCAGGCGTCGCGCGCCTCGCGGTAGACGAAGCCGAGGGCGTTCAGCGGCAAGCAGACCTGCAGGGCATAGGCGTTGATCAGGACCGTTCCGACTCGCGCGCCTCGTTGGTGAAGTACTTGACGGTGTCGTAGTTGATCAGGCTGTCGGCCAGGCGCCCCTTGGCATGGGAGTCGAGCTTGTTGACGCGGCGCTGGTAGACCACGCGCCGCGCCGTGAACACCAGGGTGAAGCCGGCGTACAGGAGGAAGGTGACGAGGATGATGCCGGCGAGTTCCGCGGCATAACGGCTGAGCATGATGGCCAGCACCAGGCCGATCTCGACCAGGGTGGGCACGATGGTGAACAGGCCGACGCCGAGCAGGAAGGAATGCCGCTGGTGCCGCGGTCGATGTCGGGCAGCAGGCTGCCGAGCTTGCGCCGCGCATGGAAGCGCGGGCCGAGCGCATGCAGGTGGGAGAAGGTCTTTTGCGCATAGGCCGACACCGCGGCCAGCGTGACCCGCGCGAACAGCAGGTCGCGCCATTCGTTGAACAGGGTCGAGGAAAAACGCAGCAGGGCGTAGCCGGCCAGGAGATGGATCGGTAAATGCGCGGGCAACTGCGCCGGCAGGCCGCCCTGCGGAAAGGCGTCGATGATGCGCTTGAGGACCGGCGGCACCGTCACCGTGGCCAGCTCGGCGCCCATACGCGCATTCCCGCCGTGCTGCGTACTGCCGTGGTTGACGCCGTGGTCGGCACTGGCCCGCATCGTTCGGGTCCCGCGTGGTGGTCGATGCGTGTTGGACCACGGCGGCACCGCCGTCATTGCACCCGATTGCTGTGATGGCTCAAATACTGTTCAGGTATTTCGGGGAACCCGCAATAGCGGGCGGGAGTCTGAAATTGGCATGACGGAGATGGCGAAACCCTTGCATGAATGCCGATCCAGTGCGCCGGCGACGCTGAGGCCACCTAAAAAAATTTCACAATATTTCTCCGAGTGAGAAAGATTTGTCCTACACCGGCGACACGAAAACACGGTCTCAACATTGATTCCGGATGCATGAAAGCTTGCCTCGGCGCAGGTTCGGCTGCGGGAGCGGGCATAAAAAAACCGGCCGCCTCGCGGCAGCCGGTCAGGAACCCCGGCCGTGGCCGGGGCTTATGGGAGCTGTTCCTTCGTTACCCGCGTTATTTGCGCGAGAAGCCGGTGTCGTCGTCCATCTTGCGGTCGCCCGCCAGGCGGTTGGCGCCGGCCGGGCTCTTCGGATAGCCGCCGGCGGCATCGTTCGACTGGTGCACCGGATTCGGTTCGTCCTTCATGCTGGCGCCCGGCTGCCAGCCCGGGTTCTCGCTGCGCGGGCCGCTGTTGCCGGGGCTGCGCGGCAGGCCGCCGGCGACGTCGTTCGACTGGTGGACCTCGGCGCCCTGTTCGCGGCCGCCGGCGCCGGTCTGGGAACCGGCGCGGTCGGTGCTGCCCTGCGTATCCCGTGACGACTGCTGCGGCGCCTGGCTATTGCCCGGCTGCTGGGTGGAAGCCATGCGCGACGGCTGTTCCGACTGCATCGACTGGCTGCCGTACAGTGGCTGGGCGGGCGGCTGGGCGACGCCATGGTGGTGGCCGAGGGAGCCGCCCTGCAGTTCCGGCTGGCGTGGATCCTGCGGGTTCATCCGCTGCGTGGCCTGGGTATTGCCGGCATGTTCGCCCTCGTGGCGCAGCAGGTCGGTGCCGCTGTCGGCGCGGCGGGCCCCGACCGGCTGTTCGATCTGGCCGTAGGCCTGGGAGCGCTGTTCCATCTGGCGCTGGTGGCTGTCGGTGATGCCCTGCTGCGGGCCGCTGCCGCCGCTTTGCTGGGTCTGCATCGAGCCGCCCGGCAAGTCCCAGCGGCTGCTTTCCTCGGTCCACGGGCCGGGGCCCATGCCGCTTTGCTGGGTACCCATCTGGTCGATGCCTTGGCGGCCCTGCTGCTGGGACGCGCCTTGCGGGTAGGTGTGGTCGAGCGGGGCGTCGGGACCGGTGTTGCCCTTGGCATTCGCGTTCCACTTCTCGTTGCCGCCGTTATTCGTCTGGTTGTTCATTTCGCTGCGTTGGTTCGCGTCCATGACATTTCCTTTCACAAGACTGGTTTGCTGGTGCGGCCGCCCGGCCATACGCCACTGGCGCCACCTCATCCTGCCATAATGCGCGCGCTATCCGATGTCCAGTATAGGAAGACGTTGCGGTAGTGTGTAGGACTACAACTGATGGGCATTCTTGCCTATTGACAGCACCTTTCGTAAGTGCATTTTCTCTTGCGTGTCGTCCTACAAAGTCATCTGAAAACGTCCTATACCCTCATCCAATCGCCCTGCCTAAGATGGTTTCAACCGAACACTCATCGGCGTTAGCGGATGGGCCTGGGCGGTAGCCTGCCGCAGGACGCGGCGGTTTCCACAAGTGAACAGGGAGAACACGATCATGGCTTCGAGCAACCAAGGTAACAAGCAAGGCGGTAACCAGTCCAACAGCCAGAGCAGCGGCACCCGCAATCGCGGTTTCGCTTCGATGGACCCGGCACGCCAGCGCGAAATCGCCAGCCAGGGCGGCAAGGCAGCGCACCAGAAAGGCACCGCACACGAATTCACTTCGGAAGAAGCGCGCCGCGCAGGCAGCATGAGCCACGGCAACCGCCAGTCCGCCAGCGCCGGTTCGGCCAGCGGCTCGCGTAGCTCGTCGAAGAGCCGTAGCACGAAGTAAGCGCGCAGGCCGACAATGACGCAAGGCGTCCCAGCCGCCGATCGGGGCGGTTGGCAAACACATGGGTGACGATGGAACGGGGGGCCGCGTGCTCCCCGTTTTCTTTGCGCGACAGTTTCTAGAATGCACACAATTGGACGATGGGATCAGGTAGAATCGCTGCGCCCTTTTTCCAAGCAAACTAACCAAACTGAGGAACTTCGTCGTGAAAGAAGCGGTCATTCGTCAAGTCAAGAGCATGTCCATGTCCTGCGATCGCGTGGGCAATTCGCTGCTCGCGAAATTTTCCGCGCATGGCGCCGGCGACGTCTCCCTGCATATTCCTGCGAGCATCGTGTTCTGGCTGAACAAGCACCTGCCGGTGAACCAGGACCCGACCCTGCAGGCGCCGCCGGCACCGCCGGCGATCACCCAGGATGACTGGAGCAATCCGAACAATCCCTGGGCCATGAGCGTCAATTGCCGCGAACTGCCGGGCAAGCTGCGCATGCAGTTCAACCTCGACCGCAAGCCCGACCTGGTGCTGGTGCTCGACCGCAGCAACGTCGAACTGCTGCGCCAGATCCTGGTCCTGTACAGCCGCGAGCTGATCGACCTCGACGCCTGACCGGCCAGGGTCGACCCGAGGTGCACCGCTGCGCTGCTCGGCAGGAGGGCGTGGCGCTGCGAATCCAGTATCATGTCCGACTTTGTGAACGGCCAAACAAGGGATCAGCCATGCCTATCAAAATCAGCCAGCATTTCGACTCCGGCGCCATCGAGGTGGTCGCTGCCGAAAACGCGAAACAGATCGACCTGAACCTGCGCCGCGACAACAACGCGGACATCCACCAGTGGTTCCACTTCCGCCTGCAAGGCGCGCGCGGCCAGGCCTGCACGATCCGTTTCCTGAATGCCGGACAGGCGACCTACCCGAAGGGCTTCGAGGATTACCAGGTGGCGGCCAGCTACGACACCGAGAACTGGTTCCGCGTGCCGACGAGTTTCGACGGCCAGGTCATGACCGTCAACCACACGCCGGAACTCGACAGCGTCTACTACGCCTACTTCGAGCCCTATACCTGGGAACGCCACCTGCGCCTGCTGGGCGAAGTGGCCGAGAACCCGATCGCGCGCGTGCATGACATCGGCACCACGGTCGACGGCCGCGACATGAACCTGGTCGTGATCGGCAATCCAAATGCCGAGAAAAAGATCTGGGTCATCGCCCGCCAGCACCCGGGCGAGACCATGGCCGAGTGGTACGTCGAGGGCATGATGGATGCCCTGCTCGACGACGCCAACCCGATCGCGACCAAGCTCTTGCAGCGCGCCGTGTTCTACATCGTGCCGAACATGAATCCGGACGGTTCCGTGCGCGGCAACCTGCGCACGAATGCCGCCGGCGCCAACCTGAACCGCGAGTGGATGACCCCGTCGCTCGAGCGCAGCCCGGAAGTGCTGTGCGTGAAGAACAAGATCCACGAAACCGGCGTCGACATGTTCTTCGACATCCATGGCGACGAGGCGCTGCCTTACAACTTCGTGGCCGGCAACGAGATGCTGTCCGACTTCGGCCCGGAGCGCCAGGCGCGCCAGGACGCCTTCGTGCAGCGCTACATGGCGGCCAGCCCGGACTTCCAGAACGTCTACGGCTATGCCGCCAGCAAGTACAACGAAGAACTCCTGACCCTGGCCTCGAAGTACATCGGCCACACCTTCAAGTGCCTGTCGCTGACCCTGGAGATGCCGTTCAAGGACAACGCCAACCTGCCGAACCCGCACACCGGCTGGAACGGCGCGCGCAGCGCGGCCCTGGGCGCGGCGATCCTGCAGCCTATCCTGCAGACGCTGGACTAAGCGGATGGGCGTCGAGATCGAACGCAAGTTCCTGGTCGTTGGCGACGCCTGGCGCACGCTGGGGGAATCGACCCTGCTGCGCCAGGGCTACCTCAGCGTGGACGCTACCCGCACCGTGCGCGTGCGCATCGATGGCGAGCACGCCTTCCTCACCATCAAGGGCAAGAGCGTGGGTGCCAGCCGCGGCGAGTGGGAATACCCGATTCCCGTGCTTGATGCCGCCGAACTGCTCGACACCCTGTGCCAGCAGCCGCTAATCGAGAAAATGCGCCACCGCATCGCCAGCGGCGCGCATACCTGGGAAGTCGACGCGTTCCTGGGTGCGAACGCCGGCCTGGTGGTGGCCGAGATCGAACTGGGTTCCGAGGACGAAACCTTCGAGAAACCCGACTGGCTAGGGCGCGAAGTCACGGGCGACACGCGCTATTTCAATTCCCAACTGATTTCCCATCCTTATTCGCAATGGAAGGACCCGGCATGACCCTGCTTTCCCGGCGCACCGCGCTTGCCCTCGGACTCGCGCTGTTGCTGCCGGCGCTCGCCGCGGCCGCCGACAAACCTGTGGCCCAGCCTGCTTACTTCCCGCCGGCTGGCGAATGGGCACGCAAGGCACCGGCCGAACTCGGCATGGACCCGGCCGCGCTCGCCGCCGCGGTGGCGTATGCGCAGAGCCACGAGACCGAACGCGCACTCGACTTTTCCGACCAGGACAAGACTTTCGGCACACGCCTGGGTTCGATGCCGACGCGCCGCGCCCACACCAACGGCGTGGTGATCTACAAGGGCTATGTGGTGGCCGAGTTCGGCGATACGCAGTTCGTCGACCCGACCTATTCGGTGGCGAAGAGCATGCTGTCGACGGTGGCCGGCGTGGCCGTGCGAGACGGCCGCATCGGCCCGCTCGACGAGGCGGTGGGCAAGCGCGTCAACGACGGCGGCTACGCGTCGGCGCGCAATGCCCAGGTGACCTGGAAGCAGCACCTGCAACAGGAAACCGAGTGGGAAGGCAGCCTGTGGGGCAAGAACGCCGACTTCGTCGGCAAGGAAGCATTCGGCGCGGGCGAGCGCAAGCCGCGTGCGCTGCAGGCGCCGGGCACGCACTACGAATACAACGACGTGCGCATCAACCGCTTCGCGCTGTCGCTGCTGCGCGTGTTCGACAAGCCGGTGCCGGAAGTGTTCCAGGAACAGGTGATGGACCCGATCGGCGCCTCGCACACCTGGAAGTGGGTGCCTTACACCAACAGCTACGTCGAGCTGAACGGCAAGCTGGCGCCGTCGGTGAGCGGCGGTACGCGCTGGGGCGGCGGCATGTGGATCAATTCCTGGGACATGGCGCGCTTCGGCTACCTGTGGCTGCGCGGCGGCCAGTGGAATGGCCGCGCCGTGCTGCCGGCGGCCTACGTGAAGGAAGCCCTGGTTCCGAGCGCCAACGGGCCGGACTACGGCTACCTGTGGTGGCTGAACACCAAAGGAAAGAACCTGCCGGGCTTGCCGGCCAACGCCTATGCGGCGCTGGGCGCGGGCAGCAACACCATCGTCGTCTCGCCCGACCACGACCTGGTGGTGGTGTGGCGCTGGCATGCCGGTAACCCGGCCGAGTTCGCCAAGCGCGTGATCGCGGCGATCCGCTAAGCGCCAGGCAGTGCACAAAAAGCATCGCCCGCTAGCGCCTCGATGGCGCTAGCGGGCGATGTCGTTGACAAGCCCGTTGTTTAGTGGAAGTGCTCGCTGCCGGCCGGGGTGTCTTCCGGCATCTCGGCATGCACCAGCTCGCCCGACGGATCGGCGAACAGCGGCGCGCCGCAGTCGTCGCAGTACTCGACCACGTAGCGCTCGTTGATGCGCTTGACGTGGGTGACGCCGGCTTCGTTCAGGTAGGCGATGATCTCGTTGACCGGGGTCAGCTGAGGGGGCAGGGCGCCGCCGAACGCGCCGCCTTCCATCGGCGTGCCTTCCTCGTCTTCCTGGCCGTACAGCGGCCAGACGATGCCGTACACCACTTCCGGGCTCTGGCGCAAGGTGAAGCCGACGCGGTATTCGTCGACCTGGCCATCGGCCGCTTCCTCGCCGAAGCCGGCGATCACGGCGCGCAGGTCGGACGGCTCGAGGTCGAGGGTGTTGGTGAGGTAGTGGACGGCGGCGCGGATCGAGACCGGGCGGATCAGCTTGTCGGCTTCGCGGCAGGCGACGTAATACGCTTCCGGCAGCAGCAGCTCGACGCCGCAGCCCGGCAGCAGGCGCGCCACGTTGGCCGTGGCCTGGTCGCGCCAGGCGTTCAGGGCATTGTTGCGCTCGGTGGCGAAGTTCAGCTGATGCTGGGCTTCCTGCCAGCGGAACAGCGGGGCGCCCGCCGGGGCCACGATGGCCACCAGCAGGTAGCGCGTGTCGGCCAGGAAGGGCGCGGTGTCCGGCGCGCGCACGGCCGGCTTGACGCTGCCGCCCTTGTGCGCGGCAGCGGCCAGCTTGTGCGTGAGCGCATAGGTTTCGGCATGGGTGCGCGGCAGCTGGTCGATCGCGTACAGCGTCGGCGCCATCGCCAGGCGCGTGCCCTCGGCCAGCAGGTGGGCCGAGAAGTGCGCCTGCAGCGTGCTCAAGAGTTCCGGCGGGATCGTGCCCGAGCCAATCGAAAAACGGGTCCAGGCCAGGATGGGGGCGGCCACGAGCAGGGCCTGCCAGGTGACGTCGGCCCCGTCCTGCTGTTCCACCATCGTCGACGATTCGCTGACCGCCTCGACGCCGTCCATCAGCACGTCGTAGGCAGCGAGCTCTTCCTTGAACAAGGCGTTGAGCGCGGCGTCGATGCTGTCCTGGTGGTTGGTCTTGAGCAGTTTCTGCAGTTGCGAGTCCAGTTGCTTTTCCCAAGTCCGTTCTTCGACGCGGCTGGCGGACTGCACGATGGCCTGGGCAATGCTGGAGAGACGCTGGCTTTCTGCGGAGAGTTTGTTGGAT
>Ga0308166_1000984_pt1 | contig 33024 bp, 28 predicted proteins | sample PhyCR2_2_FD_202137 | JGI IMG/M metagenome (GOLD analysis project Ga0308166, IMG submission 202137) | Phyllosphere microbial communities from UC Gill Tract Community Farm, Albany, California, United States - DLSLCC.R2 | ecosystem: Host-associated > Plants > Phyllosphere > Unclassified | place...
TGCGGCGCTTCGTTGTAGGTAACTGTGCTGGCTACTTGGCGTAGGCTCCGGTCAGCAGCACTGCGCCACCGTCAACACCCTTAGCACCTTGGACGAAGTCCAAGCCTGCGTCAGCTGCCGACGGATCAATGTTTTCAACCTGACCCATAACCCATGCGCCCATACCTGCCTTGTTCAGCAGCTGAACAGCACGGTCAGCCACGGCCTGATCAACGATGGCAACCATGCCAACGCCCAAGTTCAGGGTGCGCTCCAGATCCGGCTGTGGGACATTGCCCAGAGTCGCGATGGTGGAGAAGACAGCTGGCAAAGCCCAAGTGGAGCGATCCACACGTGCCATCAAGCCCTGTGGCAACACACGAGCAAGGTTGGCAGCAAGGCCGCCACCGGTCACGTGGCTGAAGCCATGCACACCGAAGTCCTCGCCGTTGTTCAGATCATCAATCAGATCCAAGCAGGCGGTGGTGTAAATGCGGGTTGGAACAAGCAGTTCTTCACCCAGGGTCTTACCGAACTCGGCAACCTCGCGGTCCAGTTCCCACTTAGCGTGGGCAATAACCCGACGCACCAGCGAGTAACCGTTGGAGTGAATACCTGAAGAGGCCATGCCGATAACAACGTCGCCGGCCAGAACACGTTCTGGGCCGAGCAGCTGATCAGCTTCGATAACACCGGTGGCAGCACCGGCAACATCGTATTCGTCTTCCGCCAGCAGGCCTGGGTGCTCAGCGGTTTCGCCGCCGACCAATGCGGTGCCAGCGAGCTTGCAACCCTCGGCAATACCGCGAACGATGTCCGCGATGCGCTCTGGGACAACCTTGCCGGTGGCAATGTAGTCGGTCATGAATAGTGGCTTGGCACCTACAACGACGATGTCGTCAACTACCATGCCGACCAGGTCCTGGCCGATGGTGTCGTGGATGTCCAGCTTCTGGGCGATAGCCACCTTGGTGCCCACACCATCGGTGGAGGTAGCTAGGTAAGGCTTTTTGTAACCGGTCAAGAAGGAGACATCAAAAAGCCCGGCGAAACCGCCAACGCCTCCGACGACACCCGAGGTGTGGGTAGCCTTGATCGCACCCTTCATCAACTCAACGGCACGGTCACCGGCCTCAACGTCAACGCCGGCACCGGCATAGGTGATGGAAGTTGGCTGATCATTGCCGCTCATGGCAGAGGTTTCCTTTTCTGTCGTGAGCACCGGTTCTCCGGTGCCGCTTGCAACGAGATGTGTGGGGAGGTCCCGGGTACTTAGCTGATGTTTTCGAATTCGGAATCTGGGCCGGGCTCGCAACCAGGCTGGTTAGCACGCTCAAGCAGATTCTTTCCCCGACGTTCTTCCTGCGGAAGCGCGATCGGGTAGTCACCGGTGAAGCACGCGGTGCACAGACGCTCGCGTGGCTGCATGGTGGCTTCGATCATGCCGTCTTCAGAGATATAAGCCAGCGAGTCAGCACCAATGGAGGTAGCGATCTGATCCACTGCTGCACCATTGGCAATCAGTTCTGCGCGGGAGGCGAAATCGATGCCGTAGAAGCAAGGCCACTTCACCGGAGGCGAAGAAATCTTCACATGCACCTCGGAAGCTCCAGCTTCACGCAGCATACGAACTACCGCACGCTGGGTGTTGCCACGAACGATCGAGTCATCCACTACCACCACGCGCTTACCGCGCAAGACGGTTTCCAAGGCGTTGAGCTTTAGCTTGATGCCCAGCTGGCGAAGGGTCTGCGAAGGCTGAATGAAGGTACGGCCAACGTAGGCGTTCTTCACAAAACCATGGGTGAATGGAATGCCAGATTCTTCGGCGTAACCAATGGCTGCGGGGGTACCAGATTCCGGAACTGGGATCACGATATCTGCATCCGCGCTGTTTTCGCGGGCCAGCTGGCGACCCATTTCTACGCGGGACTCGTAGACCGAACGTCCAGCGATGGAAGCGTCAGGGCGGGCGAGGTAAACGTACTCAAAAACGCAACCCTTGGGGGTAGCCTCGGCAAAGCGGGTGGAGCGAACACCATTCTCATCGATGGCGATCATTTCGCCTGGCTCGATTTCGCGGATGAACGAGGCACCTACGGTAGCCAAGGCTGGCTGCTCGGAGGCAACAACCCAACCGCGGTTCAATCGGCCCAATACCAGTGGGCGTACACCGTGTGGATCGCGAGCTGCGTAGAGGGTGTCTTCGTTCATGAAAACAAAGCAGAAGGCGCCTTCGATTTTAGGCAGTAGTTCCAGCGCGGTTTCTTCCAGCGACTGTCCCTCGGTCCCGGACAAAAGAGCGGTGACCAAAGCGGTGTCGGTGGTATTGCCCTGAGCGATTTCGCCGCGGACCTTGCCACCATCTGCCTGCTGCTTGGCAACAACCATGTCAGCCAAGTCAGCGGAGTTAGTCAGGTTACCGTTGTGCGCCAAAGCAACTGTGCCGGTCTGGGTTGGACCCAAAGTTGGCTGGGCGTTAGCCCAGTGGCTGGCGCCGGTGGTGGAGTAACGGCAGTGGCCAACAGCCAGCTGTCCGCTCATGGAGTTCAAGGTGTTCTCGTCGAATACCTGCGAGACCAGGCCCATGTCCTTGTAGACATTGATGCGTGCACCGTCGCTGGTCGCAATGCCAGCTGACTCCTGCCCGCGGTGTTGCAATGCATACAGACCGTAATAGGTCAGCTTTGCAACCTCTTCGCCCGGAGCCCAAACGCCGAAAACGCCGCATTCGTCCTGCGGCCCCTTCTCGCCTGGAAGCAGGTCGTGATTTAAGAATCCGTCGCCACGCGCCATGTCAGTTATTCTCTCATGTTCTGGTTTGGTCGACACCGACCGTTTGTGTGTGGTTGGTGGCGGCCAGGTGCGCGGCCGCCCGCTCTTCAGTGGAAGGGAAAAGCTGCCTAGCCATGTTGTCCCCTGGAGTCAGTGTCCTCGGCCAGAGGAACTGCCAGATGCTTAGTGGATTTTTTTGACGTGAAGCGATCAATGATCACGTACACCAATGCTCCGATACCTGCACCGAGTCCAGCACCGAACATCGCGAAGAATCCGGAGGCTGAAGCGCGGGTGTACTCCTGCGAAGGTTCGCCGAGCAAACCTGTGACCAGACCGATTAGCGCACCAAGTACGACAAAGGTCAAGATGAATGGCCAGAATTTGGGCGCCGAGTGAATTTGCACTTCGACACTTTGCTCTGCAGATCTCGGGGTAGCGGGGTGTTGCTCCATACCCTTAAGGGTACTCAATAAGTGGTAGGTGCGCGGACAAGTCTGCCCTAAGTCCAGAGGCGTGCAACTGGCCAGTTTGCTGTGCTTCACTCCAAGACGTTCGCCCGGTAGCTAACAAAAGCCAGAGTTCAGCAGGCATTTCGACTACATTGGGCGGTGTTCCACGGGTGTGCCTGGGCCCTGCTATGCACTGAGTCACACCGAAGGGTGGTACGCGTACTTCAACGGAATTTCCCTCGGCACGAGAGGCTAATTCTTCCAGCAGGTAGCGAACCGCCATAGCGAGGACAGGACGGGATATTTTTCCTTGTCCTGGCTCGGTTTGAGCCCACTCGCGCACTGCCGAGCGTCCAGCGGTTTCATCAACGCGACGCTTGATGGCCATGACCTATCTCATCTCTTTGTTTCGATGACGTAAAACTGTCATATTTGCCGGGGGAGTCGTCCCGGGTGGAAGTTGATCACTAAAAATCGGTCCCAGCTAACTGTAGATCAGCTGCTTGGGCACCAACTGTGGTGGCCGGCGGCTGAAGTTGCTGGTGCAATTTGCGATAGCTATTTTCATCGATGGCCGAGAACTTGTGCAGTAATGACAGAGCCAACAGATCGGTTCCTCGCGAAGAGCCATCAAGCATTTTTATCGCCACGGTGACCCCGTTGGGAGCGGCCATGGCCAGCACTCCTTCGGCACCTAACTTAGCGATGACACCAGCGTGTTTGATGACTTCGGTATTTGCTTGTCCTTCGCCCATCACCGCCCAGGGATGGTGGAGCATGGCAGTAACGGCTCGTTGAGCATCTGGATCTGAAGTAGCGAGCAAGTGATGGAAACCGCGGGCCAGACTGAGCAGGGACATTTGCACTGCTGGGGCGCCGCAACCATCTACGCCGGTGCGTGCCACCGGGCCACAGAACTCTTCAAAGACACGGTGAGCTGTTTGCTGCACAGGATGTGCCGGATCCAAGTACGTGTCGGTGTCAGCGCCTAGGGACTTGGCTGCATTCAGGAACCCTGCATGTTTTCCCGAACAGTTGAACGTCAAGCGCGACTTGGGAAGACGCTCAATGGTCATCTGCGTGCGAGTCGCTGAATCTACGGGCCACGCTTCGGGGCACTGCAAATCATCGGTACTCAGTCCAGCTGATTCCAAAATCTGTAAGGCAAGCTGCTGATGCGCAAAGCTGCCCACGTGGCTAGCGCAGGCCAGAGCTACCTGTTCCTCAGTTAGTTGTGCACCGCAGCGCAAGGAAGCGATTGCTTGGAAGGGCTTGAGTGCAGAACGCGGAAAGATCAGCGCCTCTGGGTTACCGAGAGCCAGCAACGAGGATCCGTTTTCTCCGAGCACCACGGCTACACCGTAGTGTCTAGATTCCACCGCGCCATTACGTCGCACCTGCACCAGCTGCGCACAATCGGAAATATCCACTGATCCATCCATCTGCCCAGTTTATTCGCGAACTGTGCGCACCAATGCTCAACGGCGTGCAGCAGGGTGATCCTGCGTCCAAATTCAGAGGATCTGGGGAAGTCATAGACAGCATCAGCTCCCAACTTCTCCGGTAAACTCGGCGGGGTGAAGGTACTGGTTATTGGCCCAGGTGGCCGCGAGCATGCAATTGTCCGAGCACTCAGTGCAGACCCCTACGTCAAAGAAGTTCATTGTGCACCCGGTAATGCCGGTATCGCACAGGACGTCACCACCCATCAGATCGATGCACAAGATCCAGCATCAGTGTTGGCGCTGGCCCGCGAGCTAGCTAGCGATCTGGTCGTTGTTGGACCCGAAGCGCCATTGGCAGCAGGCGTTTCCGACGCACTCATTGAGGCGGGAATCCCGGTCTTCGGCCCAACCAAAGCCGCAGCCCAGCTGGAGGCTTCCAAAGCATTCGCCAAGAACGTGATGGCCGCGGCTGAAGTTCCAACCGCGATGGCTCATGTGGCGACCAACCGTGAGGAAGCCGCCAACGCATTAGACGACTTCGGCGCACCTTACGTGGTCAAGGATGATGGACTAGCCGCAGGCAAGGGTGTTGTTGTCACCTCTGACCGTGATGAGGCCCTTGAGCACGCTGAAGCCTGCTTCGCAGCCGGCGGCACTGTAGTCATTGAAGAATTCCTTGATGGCCCAGAAGTTTCACTTTTTGTTATTTGCGATGGCAAGCATGCCGTTCCACTGTCGCCAGCCCAAGATTTTAAGCGCATCTTCGATAATGACGAAGGCCCAAATACCGGTGGCATGGGTGCCTACTCACCACTTGAGTGGCTTCCAGAGAACTTCGTCAACGAGGTTATGGACCGAGTCGCTTACCCAACTCTGCGTGAGATGGAAAAGCGTGGCACTGCCTTTACCGGTGTGCTCTACTGCGGTTTGGCGCTGACCAAGCGTGGTATTCGAGTCATTGAATTTAATGCTCGTTTTGGTGACCCTGAAACTCAGGCGGTGCTTGCACGCCTCAAGACTCCACTTGGTGGCATTTTGTTGGCCGCCGCCAAGGGTCAGCTTGATGATGATGAGCAGTTGAACTGGTCGTCCAAGACCGCAGTAGACGTAGTTATCGCGGCAGAGAATTACCCTGACACCCCGGTGAAGGGTGCGGTAATTTCCGGCCTTGACGCTGCCAACGCACTGGAAAACGTGCATGTGATGCATGCCGGAACCTCCGCGGATGCCCAAGGCAATGTCATTGTTGCTGGCGGACGTGTGCTGGCAGTGGTTGGTCTAGGCGATGACCTGAGCGCTGCTCGCAAGGCTGCCTACGCAGGCGTTGCACAGATCAGCTGGAACGGTGCCCAGTCACGCACCGACATTGCATTGAAGGCCGAACGCGGCGAAATCGTCGTAGCGAAGCAAAGCAAGTAAGGGACTAGGCAGTTATGGCAGGATTGAAGACCGAAGTTCTTGACCTTGAAGGTTGGGACCATTTCTACTCGGGCAAGGTACGCGACTTGTACGTGCCAGCCGGTGTGAGCTTCGAGGACACCGACCGCGTGCTGGTCGTTGCTTCGGACCGCATTAGCGCCTACGATTTTGTACTTTCCAGCGAGATCCCAGACAAGGGCAAAGTGCTGACTCAGCTAAGCCTTTGGTGGTTTGAACAGCTCAGCGACTTCGCCAACCACGTGATCTCCACCGATGTTCCAGAAGCTGTGGCCGGACGAGCCATGGTCTGCAAGAAGCTGGAAATGTACCCGATCGAGTGCATCGCTCGCGGTTACCTCACCGGTTCAGGGCTAGCTGAGTACAAGGTCTCCAAGACCGTATGCAGCCTGCCATTGCCTGATGGCTTGGTTGACGGTTCACGTTTGACCCCTGCACTGTTCACTCCATCGGCTAAAGCTGAGGTGGGGGAGCACGACGAGAACATCACTTACGAGCAGACCGTTGAGCGCGTTGGCAACGACGTGGCTGAGGCACTGCGTGAGAAGACTGTTGCGTTGTACGAACAGGCCGAACAGATCGCTCGTGGCCGTGGCATCATCTTGGCTGACACCAAGGTTGAGTTTGGGGCTGACGCAGCTACCGGTGAAGTTACTTTGGGTGATGAGGTGCTCACCCCGGATTCATCACGCTTCTGGGACGCAGAGGCCTATCAGCCAGGTCAGGCGCAGCCGAGCTTTGATAAGCAGTTTGTCCGCGACTGGCTGACCAGCGACGCATCGGGTTGGGACAAGAACTCTGACCAGGAGCCACCACAGCTCCCAGAAGAGATTATTGAGAAGACTCGCGCTCGGTACATTGAGGCCTATGAGCGTCTAACTGGCCTAAGCTTCAGCGCCTAGGCTAGTTGCACTCCAGGATAAAACCCCCTGTCGATCCGGAGTGATATTCCGGGCCGGCAGGGGGTTTATTCGTCGGTCGGCGGACCTTAGACCAATGAGTCTTTCCATGCCTTGTGTAAGGCGGCGAAACGTCCCTGACTGGCAATGAGCTCCTGTGGTGTACCGTCCTCGGTGATCTTTCCATCGTGAACTACCAATACCCGGTCAGCGATCTGCACAGTGGAGAGCCGGTGCGCAATGATCAGCGCCGTACGGTTACCCAGCAACGTCTGCAATCCGCGCTGTACAGCTCGCTCTGAAGGAATATCCAAGGAGCTGGTGGCTTCATCAAGTATCAACACTGCAGGATCTGCCAAGAACGCTCGTGCAAAGGAGATCAGCTGGCGCTGGCCAGCGGAGACACGGCCGCCGCGTTTGTTCACGTCGGTGTCATAACCTTCGGGCAGATCCATGATGAACTCGTGAGCTCCAACTGCGCGGGCCGCCGACTCAATATCCTTTAAAGATGCGCCAGGGCGGCCTAGAGCAATGTTCTCGGCCACGGAACCCGAGAAGAGGAACGCTTCCTGAGTCACCATCACTACGTGCTGACGTAACTCTTTGTTGGACAGTTCATTGATCGGAACCGAATCCAGTGCCAACGTTCCGGAGCGAAGATCATAGAAGCGGGCGATGAGCTTGGCCAACGTCGATTTTCCTGCACCGGTCTGACCCACCACAGCGACCGTTTGACCGGCAGGGATGTGCAGATCAAATTTGTCCATGATGATCGGTCCATTGCCATAACCAAATACCGCGTCCTTGAACTGAAGATCTCCGGCCACTGTGGTGATGGACTGAGGCTGCGCAGGTTCACGCACCGTTGGTTCTTCTTCAAGCAGACCCGAGACCTTCTCCAACGCCGCTGTTGCTGACTGCAGAGACGAGTAGAACATCGCAATCTGTTCTACAGGCTGAAAGAGCCGTTTTGAGGCCAAGAGGATCGCCACCATGGCACCGACGGCCATGGTCCCTGAGATGATTCGGAATCCACCGTAGGCTAAGAGAGCGGCCACAGTGAGGTTGCCAATGAGCACCAGTCCGGGCTGCAAAACACCAAACAGGTTGAAGGAGCGGACCGAATTATCCCGGTACTTTTCCGCAATTTCTTGGTAGTTCTCGTCGTTGGCCCGTTCTCGGCGGAAAGCTTTCACAGCGCGAATGCCGGTCATCGTTTCGACAAAGGTGGAAATCACCTTGGCTGAAACGACGCGGGATTCGCGGTACAGAACTTCAGAGCGGCGCTGGTACCAGAAGAACAAGATGGTCACTGGAATCGCGGCAACACAGACTACTAATCCACTGCGCCAGTCGAGGAAGAAAATCGAAATCAGCGTGAAGATAACAAAGACGCAGGAGGAAGCCAGCTCGGAGACTCCCTGATCAAGCAGCTCTCGCAGAGTTTCCAAGTCTGAAGTCTGTCGGGAGATGATGCGACCGGAGGTGTAGTTCTCGTGAAACTCAAGGCTCAGGCGCTGGGTATGACGGAACACTTGCTGTCGCAGATCCAAGAGCATAGCCTGCGAAATTTTTGCTGCAGAGTTGATGTACCAAGAAAGCAAAAAGCCACTGAGGATCGCGCAGATAATGTAGCCGGCGCCGGTAAGGCCCAAGGCTGACCAGTTGCCCTCACGTACTTGAGGTAGCGTCCAGTCGATAGCAAAGGCAATGATTACCGGCAGCAGAACGCGTGCTGCATTGGAGAGCAACACCAAAACTACGGTGAGGATAAAAAGCTTTTTCTGCGGCAAAGCCAGTGCCCCGAGCAATCGGAAGGACCGCTGGCGTACTACCTTACGATCAGCAGCGTTGAGTTTGATGGCGTCCTCGTTGGCGACGCCTTGTGTCTGGCTCATCGGGAGGCTCCCTCAATTGCTGATTGTTCTTCATCATCCAAACTGGCAATGACAAATCTGTAGTGTTCATTGGTGCTCAGCAGGTGGGTGTGACTGCCCACCGCGTCGATTCGTCCATCGCGCAGCAACGCCACTCGGTCTGCGAGCATCACCGTTGATGGTCGGTGAGCCACGATGAGCGTGGTGGTTCCGGCGAGAACTTCTCGAAGTTTCTCGGTCACCAGTTCTTCTGTCTTCACATCCAAAGCGGACAGCGGATCATCAAGGACCAGTACGCTCGGACGGGCCGCAATGGCACGTGCTAGCGCGATGCGCTGACGCTGGCCGCCGGAGAGCGAAAGCCCCTCTTCACCGATGAGAGTATCTACGCCGGCAGGCAGGTCATAGGTGAAGTGCGCTTGGGCTACGTCTAGTGCTTCGCTCAGCAGTGCTTCGCGTTGTTCTTCGTTTAGTTGTTCTGGGGCACCGAGCAGGACGTTCTCTCGAATGGTGTTTGAGAACAATGTGGTGTCTTCAAAAGCCACGGCAATTTCGGTGCGTAGCTGATCTAATTCCCAGTCCTTGACGTTCTGTCCATGGATGAGCACTTCCCCGGCCGTTGCATCGTGCAGACGGGGGATCAAGTTCAATAAGGTGGATTTGCCTGAACCGGTGATTCCCACCAAGGCCATCGTTTCGCCAGGACGAATGTCTAGATCAATGTCGGCAAGGATCGGGCGGCGTGTTCCGGCTACATCTGGGTAGGCAAAACGAACGTGACGTAGCTGCACGCTTCCGTCTCGCGTTTCAGGGACGGTTGGGTTGGCCACAGAGACAATGTCATTGGTCGAGTCCATGACCTCAAAATGCCGGTCCAGTGCAGTCTTGGTACTCAAGGTCATGCCCAAGAGCATTCCCATGCCTTCTACCGGGCCAGCGATCACTGCGGCGATGGCGAAGTAGGCAACCAGCGCGCCGACACTGAGCGTTCCATTGGCGACTTGAGCGATACCAATGAACAGGCCAATGCCCAAGATGGTTTCTGGCACCGCGACCACAGTAAGCAAGAAACTAGCCAAGGTCTTAGCTTTGGCAATTTCGGTTTCTTGGAGGGATTTGGCTTGAGTATTAAATCCTTCGTAGATGTGTGGACCGCGTCCAAAAGCCTTGATGACACGAATACCGTGCACCGATTCTTCCACGGCGGTGGCAAGGTCTCCGGCTTGATCCTGGCTGAGCCGGCTGGCCGCACGGTATTCATTGCGGAAGCGGTAAGCCTTGATGGCAATGGGAATAGAGCCAAGCAAGTACAGCAACCCCAAGATCCACGAGTGAGTGAACATCAGAATGAGTCCGGTGATCACAGTGACGGTCTCAACGACCAGCATCATTGCGCCGAAGGCCAGCCAACGGCGCAACAGCGACAGATCCGACATGGAGCGGGAGAGTAGCTGGCCGGAGCCCCAGCGCTCGTGGAAGGCAACAGGCAGCCGTTGAAGGTGCTTGTAGAAACGAATGCGCATCTGGGTTTCAAGCCCGGCGGCGGGATTGAGCACAAACTGGCGGCGCAGGAAAATCAGTAGCGCTTCAACAAATCCGAGGGCGGCAATGATGGCAACGGAAATCCAGACTTCGGAGGTGGCACCATCACGGTGAAAAACAGAGTTCACCAGCCACGCCAACACCTGAGGGATGGCTAGGGCAACAATTCCGGCACCGAGCGCACAAAGGAATCCGCAGAAAAGCCGAGGAAGAATCGGCTTAACAAACGGGTACAATCTCTTCAACGTTGCCGAGAGCGGAACTGGATCTTTGGTCTCGACCTTTTGTGCTTGCGCCACGGTACCCCGTATTCATCCAGAAATTCGACAGAGCTTCAGCTTACAGTCACTGGTTGGGAGAATTCAATCAATTTCTGAATTTGAGAAAGAAACGCTTCACATCGGAAATGAGGAGATCCCGGGACTTCGCCAGCTAGGGCGAAAATACCGGGACCTCAAGAACAATATTTAGTGTTTAGCTACGTGCCTTCAACGTCACGAGAATTGCTTCAGGTGGGCAAGCAAAGCGGATCGGGGCGAAGCGTGAGGTGCCCAAACCGGCCGAGACATTTAGCGGAACCGTGTTGCCTGCGTACTCCCAGTCGCTCAGGCCGCGAGCTCGCCAGGTTGGCAGATCGCAGTTTGAGACCAAAGCGCCGTAGCCAGGGATGCAGACTTGGCCACCGTGTGTATGCCCAGCGAAAATAACGTCTGCCTTTGCTTCGGTGAACTGATCTAAGACTCGCTGGTATGGGGCGTGAGTCAGTGCGATACGCACGTGCGGAGCCTGGTCGCTCGTGGATGAGCCACGGGTCCATCCGGCGAAGTGGTCCCGGTTGATGTGCGGATCATCAACCCCGGTCAGATCCAGACGCAGTCCGTTCAATACCGTCGAGTGGGAGCGGTTGGACATGTTGCTCCAACCGGCTGCACCAAATGCGCGGTGCATTTCTTCAAAAGGCAGCTGGTCCTTTGGTGACGGGTTAGGGGAGCCCTCGGAGCTGGAGAAGTATTTAAAAGGATTCTTCAGCTTGGGCGCGTAGTAGCAATTGGAGCCAGGAACAAAGGCTCCCGGGAACGCCATCAGCGGTTCCAATGCCTTGAGCAAAGATGGAACACCCTTGCGGTGGCTGAGGTTATCGCCGGTATTCACCACAAAGTCTGGCTTCAGGTCGGCGAGTTCACGGATCCACTGAATTTTGGTCTCTTGGCCCGGAACCATGTGAATGTCGGACAGGTGCAGGACCTTGATGTCGGCAGCACCTCTAGGCAGAACATTCAGGGTCTCACGGCGTAGTCCAAACTTCTGGGTCTCCAGCATGCCGTAGCCAATCAAGGCGGTGCCGAGAGCCAACGCTCCACCGGCCGCCAAAGCTGTTGTACCCGCTGCGTGGCGCAGCGTGGCGCCAAATGTATTGTGTTCAACCATGACTTTTCTGCCATCGTCCTTTCATGCCCGGGGGCTACTTCTCATGAAGTCCGCTATTGCCAATCTAAACCGAAAGGCCGCGTTCAACCAAAGTTGAACGCGGCCTTTGCTTGGCAGCTAGCTATTATTCGGACTAATCAGTGGACTTCGGCGGCTTAGGTTTAGACGACTGTGCCGCCTTCTTCCTTGCCTCTTCAGCCTTCTTCTTAGCTTCGGCTGCTGCCTTCTTCTTAGCTTCGGCGGCTGCCTTCTTCTTGGCAGCTTCAGCCTTTGCCTTAGCCTCGGCAGCGTCCTTCTTAGCTTCAGCCTTCTTCTTGGCGTCGTCGGCTTTCTTCTTAGCCTCGTCTGCCTTCTTCTTGGCTGCAGCATCCTTCTTAGCTTCGGCCCGATCCTCGGCAGCTTCCTTAGCATCAGCGGCACGCTGTCGAGCTTCAGCTTCTGCTCGTTGCTGGGCAGCAGCTCGCTTCTGTGCTTCGGCGGCAGCCCGAGCCCTAGCAGCGGCAGCCGCTGCAGCAGCGTCCTGCTTCTCGCCTTCGGTTTTTGCGCTTTCCGGAGTGGAAGGGATTACAGGTGCTGGACGTTTGCCCGGCTTACCAAAGCCCTTGCGCTCGTACTGAAGGACTGCATCCTTCATGAAATCGACCCACAACGGTGCAGCGTAGGTGGAGGAGTCAACCATTTCAGGTGCTTGCTTATCATTGATGATTGCGCCGTGCAGCGAATTCTGCTCAGTGGCAGCCTTGCCGTCCAGACGGCCTACCCACGTAGCGGTCGAGATGCCGGTGGTGAAACCAACAAACCAGGTCGAGGTGGCGTAGTTGTTAGTACCGGTCTTACCAGCGATTGGTCCCTCGACAACACCCTTAGAAACACGCTTGGTAGCGATCTTCTTCAGAGTCTTATCAAGATCGGCAACATAGGTTGGATCAACCTCTTGTGAGCAAGATTCGCCAGCGACCTTGTACTCGTTGTCAGCTGAATCGGTCACGCCGGTGATGGCGCGTGGCTTGCAGTACTCGCCCTTGTTGGCGAAGGTAGCAAATGCTGCTGCCTGCGACAGTGGGGTGATGTTGGCTGAACCAATGATGAACGATGGGTTAGCTGGGCTGATTGGACCTGGCTGACCATTATCAGCATCCTGATCCAAGACGCCAAGGCGCTTGGTGTAGTCAGCGATGGTGCACAAATCGGTTCGGTAGGCTTCCTGAACGGTCGCGGTGTTAATGGACCAGTACAAACCGGTATCAACGCTCATCGGGCGGTAGAAGCCCTTGGAAGCGTTCTTTGGTTCCCACTTGGTGCCCACCGTCGCGGTGCTGCCAGGCAGGCAGGAAGCGCGGAACTTCGTGCCAGGCTGGAAGACCTGCTTCTTCGCGTTGATGGTGTCGTTCATGCGGTTACCCTCGGTGAGCCAACCCAAGGTGGTGTAAGGCTTCATGGTGGAACCACCCTGGAAGCCACCGGCACCACCCTTGGAGCGTTCAACAGCGAAGTTGTAGTACGTGCTTGAGCCCGAGTCGTCCTTCTCGGGACCGTACTCGGTGTTCTGGGCCATGGTGAGAATGTTGCCGGTGCCAGGCTGGACCGAAACTACTGAAGAGTGAATGTCCTTGTTGGACTTGGCGTTCGGATCGATCGCCTCGCGAGCGTCGTTGGCAGCCTTTTCGTTCAGCTTGCTGTTCAGCGTGGTCTTGATGGTCAATCCGCCACGGTAGAGCAGACCTTCACGGTCTTCCTTGGTCTTACCGTAAGCTTCATCGCTCAAGATCAGGTTGGTGACATAGTCACAGAAGTAAGCGTTGTCCTTGGCCGAGGAGCAACCCGAAGGGGAAACACTTGGCTTGAGTTCGAGATCAGACTTCACAGCCTCGTCGTACTCTTTTTCGGTGATGACGCCGGTGCGGTACATGTTGCCAAGTACCTTGTTACGGCGGTCAAGCGAACGCTCAGGGTTGTTGATTGGGTTGTAAACGTTGGGCAGCTGAACCATGCCCGCAAGCATGGCGGACTGCTGGACGTTTAGATCCTTGGCATCAACCGAGTAGAAACGGTGCGCTGCGGCCTGGATGCCGTACTCGCGACCCGAGAAGAGCACCAAGTTCAGGTAGCCTTCAAGGATTTCGTCTTTCGACATTTCCTTTTCAATAGCTACCGCGTACTTCAGCTCGCGGATCTTTGCGGCGTAATCCTTCTGACCAGAAATGGTCGACTCTTCCGAGCCGGTGAGCTCCTGGTTGTTCACCAACAGGTTGTTTACATACTGCTGGGTGAGCGTGGAAGCACCGGAACGGGATGAGGAAGTAAGGTTGCCGATTACTGCGCGGGCGATACCGCGAGGGTCGACACCCTTATGCTCGTAGAAGCGCTCATCTTCCACCGACACGATTGCCTTCTGCATGTGTGTGGAGATGTCATCAAGTTTCACCGGTTCGCGGTTCTGCTGATAGAAGGACGCAATGGTCTTTCCGTCCGCGTCCAAGATCTTTGAAGGCTCCGAAATTGGGAGCTTTTCAAAGGTGCTTGGAAGTGCACTAATGACGCTGTTACCGGTGGTCAAACCGGTTTTCGCGATAGCTGCTACGGGTACGAGCATACCTGCTGCGAGCACACCACACAGGGCGCTGATTCCGAAGAACGCAACGACTTTCCCTAACGTGGTAGCGGTATCAAAAAAGGGGGACTTCTTGGCTGCCATACCTATTAGTTTACAAGGACGCGATAACGTATCCAGTATGACTAAATGGGAATACGCTACTTTGCCACTCTTGATCCACGCTACGAAGCAGATTTTGGACCAGTGGGGAGACGATGGCTGGGAGCTGGTAACTGTTGTTCCAGGTCCCAACGGCTCCTCGCCAGTGGCCTACCTGAAGCGCGAAAAAGAATAATAAATTAACACTTCCTAAAGGAGACAAAGCCCATGCAAGAAGCCACTTCTTCGCGTGTCGAAGCACGCCTAGCTGAACTCGGCCACACGCTGCCAGGCGTAGCGAAACCAGTTGCCGCGTACCTGCCGGCAGTAACTACCGGCAACTACGTGTACACCTCGGGTCAGCTTCCACTGATTAATGGTGAACTCTCAGTTGTTGGAAAGGTTGGGGCAGAAGTTTCAGCTGAAGAAGCGAAGGCTCAGGCGCAGGTAGCTGCGCTGAACGCTTTGGCTGCCATCAAGGCTGAGATCGGTGACCTAGATCGCATTAAACGAATCGTGAAGGTTGTCGGCTTCGTGTCGTCAGATCCTTCGTTCACCGGACAGCCTGGCGTCATCAACGGAGCCTCCGAATTCTTCGGTGCGGTCCTGGGAGATGCCGGCCTGCATTCACGTTCGGCCGTTGGTGTCGCCGTACTGCCGCTGGATGCGCCAGTCGAGGTTGAGGTCATCGCTGAATTTGAGTAGTTCATTTCAGTCGCCAGTTGCGCGGACCGCAAGGGCTTTTCCTTGTGGCCCGCGCAGCGGCATGGTGCGCCGAATCTTTGATGTGCCTCCGCACCAGATCCCTACTGCCGAAAATTGGTTTACCTTCGGCTCTCGCACACCTCGAAGTCCGCGCCGCGCATCCTCTGTTGCGCTGGTGCACGATTGCGCGAACGGTGTGGAAACTTACCTGACCTATCGGCCAGGCGGCTCACCGTTGGGCAACGTAGCCTTTCCAGGTGGTAGCCACGAGGCCAGTGACCGAGCAACTTACCAATGGTTTGGCCCAAGTCTTTCTCAGTGGTCCAAGCGCATGGACGTGCTGGATCAGCAATTAGTGCAGGCCTATATTGTCTGTGCCATCCGTGAGCTGTTCGAAGAGACCGGCATATTATTAGCCGGCACCGATGAGCAGTCTATTGTCGAGATGACCGACCCTGATGACTGGATGAGCGCTCGGGAAGCCATTGCGGTTCAGGACTTATCCTTTGATGAATTTCTTCGCCGTCGCGGACTGGGACTACGCACCGATTTGTTGCGCCCGGTCTCGCACTGGCTCAGCCCAAACTTTGCGCTGCGCAGATTTGATACCTGGTACTTCGCGGCTACCGTTCCCACTCGCCAAGAACCGACGTTGCTTCGTGGCAAAGGAAAATGGGCCCGCTGGAATGTTGCCAAACAAGTTCTCGCCGGCCGCGAGAGCGCCGCGTTGGGAGACCTCGTAGGCCAGCCCAACACCGTAGGGCTCAATCTTTCGCAGATTAGTTACCCCGCAGTGGAGCTGATCCTTGAGGCCATGTCGGATGCCAACGGAGTTGTGGCTTACCTTTCGCGGTCTAGGGCCCTGGACCTAAAACACCCAGACTTGCTGGTGCGCGATGGAATCCACTATCTGGAAGTGCTCGGCTCAATGAGCGCTGAGTCATCGCGTCCATGGCAGGCTCTGGCCGGTCACTAAAAAACTAGAGTTAAACACAAAGGCCGAATATCCATGATGGATATTCGGCCTTTGTACTAAGTGCGTTTAGCGTGAACGCTGACGCAGACGCTGGATGTCTAGAATCACGACAGCGCGTGCTTCTAGGCGGAGCCAGCCGCGCTGTACAAATTCAGCCAATGCCTTGTTTACGGTTTCACGCGATGCGCCAACCAGCTGAGCGAGCTCTTCCTGAGTTAGCTCGTGAGCTACCAGGATGCCGTCAGTTGCTGGGCGTCCGAAGCGATCAGCCAAATCCAACAGAGCCTTGGCAACACGGCCAGGAACGTCGGAGAAGACTAGGTCCGCTAGGGACTCGTTGGTGCGACGCAAGCGAGCAGCCAGAGCCTGCAGCAATTGGATCGAGACCTCAGGGGAGTTCAGGATCGCCTTGCGCATGTTCTCGTGGCTTAGACCGGCAAGTCGGGTTTCCGACACAGCAGTCGCCGTAGCGTTGCGTGGGTGTGGATCGAATAGGGCCATTTCGCCAAACAGTTCACCTGGGCCAAGAACAGCAATCAGGTTTTCGCGACCATCCGAAGAGGTGCGACCCAGCTTAATCTTGCCCGAAACGATGAAGTACAGACGGTCGCCTTGATCGCCTTCACGGAACACCGATGCACCGCGAGACAGATCAACCTCGGTCAATTCTTCGGTCAACGCGGTAAATACTTCATCACCAAGCGACGCAAACAGTGGCGCGCGACGCAGTACCTCGATATCCATTAAATCTCCTGTCAACAGTAGTAGGCGCTTACATCATTGTGCCGTATTCAGTAACAATGTGACAGTTTCCACACGTGGTTTTACCAAGAAAATGTTGAACGTCACGCTCATCAGGTCAAAACTCGCGGATATGCTCGCAGAAATCCATCAGCTTCTAAGGGTACCTTGGGTTAATACAAAGTAAATGAACGCATTGGAGTCTTGGTGCTCGGAATTTTCAGCTGGCTCGACATAGCCATCTGTGCAGTTTTACTGATCTTTTTCATCATCGGACTCCGCCGAGGTTTTCTTCTGACCGTCGGTGACATGGTGGGCCTCATTCTTGGAGGTGTTGCTGCGTTCTTTGCCATCCCCTTGGTTTCAACCTTTGCCACTAATCCGTGGTGGCGTGTTGGGCTGATGGTCGCCACCGCAGCGGTGCTGATCATCCTTGGCCAAGCTCTAGGCAGGGTTATCGCCACACGCATTCGGCACTGGATGAATGTCGATTTTTTGCGTTCAGCTGATCGCTTTGCCGGCGGTGTGCTTTCCGTGGTCATTAGCGCCACGATCATTGGTGGTCTGGCGTTTTCCACCTCCAGCATGGGCATTCCGCAGTTATCCATGGAGATTGGTAAGTCAGGGATGATTACCGCTATCCGCTCGGCGACTCCGCAGTTTGTGAACTCAGCAATTTCCAGCGCACGTTCTAAAGTGATCGCTGAAACCTTGCCGGCCTTCCTGGATCCGTTTGCACCGCAGGTTGATCAGCCGGTGGACCACAATTGGCAGGCCACTGACTTGCAGCGCGCCGCTTCCGAATCAGCTGCCAAAGTCTCGGGCACCGCAGTTCAATGTGGTGTGAACCTAACCGGCTCCGGGTTTGTCGTGGCACCAGAAATGGTCATGACAAATGCTCACGTGGTCGCAGGCTTGGGCTCAGCAACAGTAGAAACCGGTCGTAATGAAGTTCACCGCGGAAACGTCGTTTACTTTGATCCTGAGACCGATATTGCTTTGCTTTATGTCGAAGGTTTACAGACCCCGGCCATCGACTTGGCACCTGATGAGCTCACTCGCGGCGACGCCGCAGCCTTCATCGGCTACCCAGCCGGTGGTCCGCAGCAAATCCGCAGTGCCGTCATCGCTTCCCGAGCCAACGTGTCTATCGCGAATATATACGGTGAAGATCCAGGACGAATCTCTGTCTACCAGCTCAGCGCCCAAGTAGCTCAGGGTAATTCTGGCGGACCTCTGCTAGACGAAGAAGGCGAAGCCGTTGGCCTGATCTTCGCTAAGTCACGCAGCGATGATCAGGTCGGCTTCGCACTGAGTCTGGACGAAATGGAAAACGCGATGGAGCTTGGCGGCTCGAATCGAACCTCAGTGAGCACCGGGGACTGCATCGCCAACTAGCCTTGTTTACTTGCTCAGGAGGTGCACCAGTTGCTCAACGGCCAGCTTGTAACCATTAACGCCGGCTCCCACAATGATCGAGCTTGCTACCGGTGAGATGTAAGAGTTGTGGCGGAATGCCTCACGCTGATGCACGTTGGAAATGTGCACCTCGATGGTTGGAAGCTCCACACCGCTGAGTGCGTCGGCAATGGCTACCGAGGTGTGGGTGAAGGCGCCAGGATTCATGACGATACCGGCGGCAGTGCTGCGTGCTTCGTGGATCGCATCGATGAGTACACCCTCATGGTTGGACTGCAAGGTGCGCAATTCATATCCGTGGGCCGCCGCGGTGTCGCGGGCCAGCTGTTCAACGTCAGCCAAGGTGTCGTGTCCGTAAATCTTGGGTTCGCGAGTACCGAGCAAGTTCAGGTTTGGTCCGTTGAGTAGCAAGATGGTGCGCGATGCGTTGTCAGTCATGGACTCAAATCTATTACATCCTCACGCATTCGTTGCCCAACCTTTATTGATGAACGAGAAAACGCCACCGCCGTGGAGAACAATGTTGTTGTTCTCCACGGCGGTGGCGTCGAAATATTTCTGGATTACTTACCCATGGACTGGGCGATCTGACTCATGACGGTGGAATCCGAGAGAGTTGTTGCATCGCCAACTTCACGACCTTCGGCCACGTCCTTGAGCAGACGGCGCATGATCTTGCCTGAACGTGTCTTAGGTAGTTCAGGAACCACCAACACGTGCTTCGGCTTGGCGATCGGTCCAATGTCCTTACCAACGTGGTTGCGCAAGGTAGCCACAACGTCTTCACCTTCAGCAGGCTCGGTTTGCAAGATGACAAAGGCAACTACAGCTTCACCGGTTGTGTCATCCTTAGCGCCAACAACAGCTGCCTCAGCCACATATGGGTGGGCAACCAAGGAAGACTCGATCTCGGTGGTGGACAGGCGATGTCCGGACACGTTCATCACGTCATCCACGCGGCCGAGCAACCAGATGTCACCGTCTTCATCCTTCTTAGCGCCGTCGCCGGCAAAGTACATGTTCTCGAAGCGGGACCAGTAGGTCTCCTTGTAGCGGTCCATGTCGCCCCAGATGCCACGCAGCATCGATGGCCACGGTTCGCGGATGACCAAGAAGCCACCCTCGCCATCGCCGACCGATTCACCGGCTTCATCAACTACATCAATGCTGATACCTGGCACCGCTACTTGAGCCGAACCTGGCTTGGTATTGGTGACGCCGGGCAGGGGAGCGATCATGTGGGCGCCGGTTTCGGTCTGCCACCAGGTGTCCACGATCGGCGTTGGGTTTTCTTTGAGTTCACCGTTTTTGCCGTTGTTGGTGCCGATGACCTCGCGGTACCACATCCAAGCTTCTGGGTTGATTGGTTCACCAACCGAGCCCAGCACCCGCAGCGAAGACAGATCAAATCCATCGGGAATGGAACGACCCCACTTCATGAAGGTACGGATAGCGGTTGGCGCGGTGTAAAGAATGGAGACCCCATACTTTTCCACCAGTTCCCACCAGCGACCCTGGTGCGGAGTGTCCGGGGTGCCTTCATACATCAGCTGGGTGGCACCATTGATCAGCGGCGCATAGGTGACATAGGAGTGACCGGTGATCCAGCCAATGTCCGCGGTGCACCAGTACACGTCAGTTTCTGGATGCAGGTCGAAGGTATCGCGGTGAGTGACCGCACCCTGGGTGAGGAATCCGCCCGTGGTGTGCACGATGCCCTTTGGCTTGCCGGTGGTGCCCGAGGTGTAAAGCACAAACAGTGGGTGCTCGGAATCGTGTGGCACCGCGGTGTGCTCGGTGGAGGCCTCGTCGACAACTTCGTGCCACCACTTATCCAGTGGGCCAAACTCCACTGGTTCGCCGTTGCGCTTAACGACCAAGACGTTCTGCACGGTGTGGCCCGGAGCAGTCAGTGCACCGTCCACGGCAGGCTTCAGTGGGGAAGGCTTGCCACGGCGCCAGGTGCCGTCGGCGGTGACAACCAATTTTGCGTCCGCGTCATCGATGCGGCTGCGTAGCGCGTCGGCGGAGAATCCACCGAAGACCACTGAGTGGATTGCGCCGATGCGTGCGCAGGCGAGCATGGTGATGACCGCTTCAGGGATCATCGGCAGGTACACGGCAACACGGTCACCCTTGGCAACACCCAAGGATTCAAATGCGTTGGCAGCCTTTTTGACCTCTTCGGTCAGCTGGGCGTAGGTGTAGGTGCGGGTGTCGCCCGGTTCGCCTTCAAAGTAGATGGCCACACGATCGCCCAGACCGTTTTCGACGTGACGGTCCAGTGCGTTGTATGCCGCGTTGAGCTTGCCCCCGACAAACCACTTGGAAACCGGTGCTTCACTCCAGTCCAAGGTCTGCGTGAAATCGGTGTCCCAGGTAAGTACCTTGCGCGCCTGATCAGCCCAATATTGCAGGCGGTCAGCGTTGGCCGCCTCATAGCTGGCCGAGGTGGCTACGGCTTGGTCACTGAACTCTTTGCTCGGAGCAAAGGCACGGTCTTCGTGTGACAGGTTGTCTAGGGTTTTTGAATCGCTCACGGGCTTCGTTTCCTTCCGTGTAAACATAAATATTCTCTGTGATCAAAGTTACATCCTTATAAGGCTTTGGAGGTGAATTGTGTTCTCGAACAGGGAGAAAGAGTGTGATTTCTGCGCTCAACGGTCAGCTCACAGCGATGAACAGCAACTAACAACGGTGTCCCACAGTGAAAACACGGCCCGCACATGACACGATCTATCCGTGGCGAAAAAACCAAAATTGGAAACTGAACTGGGGCTCAAGCGTCGAGCGCGCAAAATTAATCGGGTGCTGGCGCAGACCTATCCCTATGCGGTCCCGGAACTCGACTTTGAAAACCCCTTCGAGTTGTTGGTGGCGACGGTGCTCTCAGCGCAAACCACCGACGTGCGGGTCAACGCGATCACCCCGGCGCTCTTTGCACGTTTCCCGGATGCGCTGGCAATGAGCCAAGCGGAGCGAAGCGAGATCGAAGCGCTGATTAGGTCCACCGGGTTCTTCCGGGCAAAAACCGATTCCTTACTGGGGCTTTCCGCGGCACTGGTCGAGCGCCACAGCGGACAGGTTCCACCCAAGCTCGAAGAACTCATCAAGCTTCCCGGAGTCGGACGTAAGACCGCCAACGTGGTGCTAGGCAATGCCTTTGGCGTGCCTGGAATTACCGTTGATACCCACTTTGGTCGTTTGGCCAACCGCTTTGGGTGGAGTGACGAAACCGATCCAGTCAAGCTGGAACAAGCGGTAGGAGCACTCTTCGAAAAGCGGGACTGGACCATGCTCAGCCACCGCGTAGTTTTCCACGGTCGGCGCATCTGTCACGCTCGCAAACCCGCCTGCGGAGTATGCCCGGTGGCGTCCTTGTGCCCCTCGTATGGAATCGGCGAGGAAATACCCGCCAAGGCTAAACAGTTGCTTAAGTATGAGCTCGCACCGGGGCGCGAAGACCTGCTGGCAAAGATGCAGGCAGGCGCCACTCGCCGGCAGCTGCGGGAGCAAGGATATGGATTGGACGCATGAGCGCACGTAGTGAACTGAAGCAGGTTATTGCCAAGATTCAAGCCAAGGTTGGTGCGGCCCAGAAGCTGCCCAAGGAATGGATTGAACTTGATCTTGGCGCCGGGCCTGCCCGCAAAGCAGCGGTGCTAATTCTTTTTGGCGCCACCGGTGATGGTTCTTTAGCGCAGAACACGAGCGCTAGGGATCTGGATCTGCTTTTTGTTGAGCGGGCCACCACCTTACGCAAACATGCTGGACAGATTGCCTTCCCAGGCGGTGGCATTGATCCTGAAGATTCGGGCGCCACTGATGCAGCTTTACGCGAAGCGTGGGAAGAGACAGGGGTAGATACTAGCGGCATTGAAGTGTTGGGAAACCTCGCAGAGACCGAACTGCCGGTCTCAAACTTCTTAGTCACCCCGGTGATCGGTTGGTGGCATGCCGAGTCCAAAGTTCACGCAGTAGATCCTGGCGAGAGCGCTGGTGTTTTCCGTGCACCGGTCGCCGAATTACTGGATCCAAAAAATCGGCTGACTGGCGTGGTTCAGCGCGGAGGACAGAAATTCAGCTCACCGGCCTTCCAGTTTGGTGAACGGATCATCTGGGGCTTCACCGCTATCGTCTTGGACCGACTGTTCACAGACCTGGGCTGGACCAAAAACTGGGATACCCGGCGCGAACTACAAATGAACTAGCGGCTCAACCTTTATTTGGCTTCCCCGTAGTTGGCATTAATGGCCACGCTGACGGGGAAGTATGGTGAAGCGGATCCAAACAGGGTACGCCCTGCGAGCATCGCAGCGTGCCGGACCAGCTCCTGCAGCTGGTCAGCCAATTCGACCGGGCATTCAAAAACGATCTCATCGTGAACAAAAAATACTTGTTTGCATACTGAATCCCAGCCGGCGGTGTGGATCAGATGACGGGCATGACCCATCCACACCAGCGCCCATTCGGCCGCGGTGGCCTGCACTACGAAGTTTCGGGTAAATCGGCCCCGGGAGCGAGCAGCTGCGTCGGCTGCACGTTGTGAACCTTCATCAGCGGTATCTCGTTGCGCCCGCATCCACGCATCATCGGCCGGTGGGCAACCACGGCCCAAGAAGCTGCGCACACCTTGGCCCTGTTCGCCGGCTTGGGCAGCCTGCTCAACAAATTTCATGGCGGTAGGAAAACTGCGGGTCAACGCCGCACCCACGGTGCCCGAAGCACCGCCGCCGCCACCATAAATGACCGAGAGCATCCCCAATTTGGCTTCTTGGCGGGTGGAGACCAACTTGGCATCAAGCAACCATTGGTACAGGTCATCTTGCTGCCCAGCCTTTTGCAACTGTTGATCGTTGGAGATCGCCGCCAAAATACGTGGTTCCAGTTGCCGGCCATCAGCCACCACAAAGGTCCGGCCCGCAGTGGTTCGAACGACCTGGCGGATAGCGTGGGGAAGCTGCAAAGCTCCGCCACCTGAAGCAGCCCAGCGCCCCGAAGCCACAGTGCCAAGAACATAATGTGGATGGAAGCGAGAGTTTTTCACCCACTGATCCAGCCACGCGTCCCCATGGCTGCTGGCGAGTCGAGCCAGTTTTTTGTATTCCAAAACCTGGCTCATCAACGGGTGATTGATCTGCTCAAGTTCCCAAGCCCGCACCGAACGCACCGCAAATCCAGCCTTGTGCAATGCGCGCAAGAGTTCTTGCGGGGAGTCAGGATTGAGCCCCGGGGTGTTCAGGGCAGAAGCCAACTCCTGAGCCTTGGCCGCGAGCTTTGGCGGGCGCGAATAGTCGGTGACCCGTTCGCCTAACTGTTCACGCAATAGTGCACGGTGTTCGGACTCATCCCATGAAAGCCCTGCTGCTTCCATCTCGCAGGCAATCAGCGCACCCACCGACTCAGCGTGAACTAGTAGTTCAAGGCGTCGTCGGGCACTAGGATCAGCTGGCATCGCTTGGCGTTGCTGGGTGTAGAGCGCGATGAGATCTTCCAAAGACTCACCGGAGGAAGGAGCGGCAAAGAGCGCGTCCTGATTAAAGCGGTCGGAGGAAGAAGGCGGACGTTCAAGATCAAAATCGGGGATAACTTCAGAAGCTAGGGGAGTGCGGTGCATGATGCGCTGCGCCAAGGAAAGGATGTACGCCTTAGCCAGATACACCCCGGCGGCCACCAAAGGTGTCATCCACGGATCGGTGCGCAGCATGGCCCAGCGCGGTTGAAGCTCGGCCTCGGTAGTAGCAATAACGCTGACAAAGTCTTCACGAGTGACCGCGGTGGTTGGCTTGAGTGAGACTCCGGTTTCGGACTCACGGATTTCAATCAGGGCGTAGCCTTCAGGATCGGAAGCAATAAAGGCGATGGCACTCATAGCTCCATTGTGCCGTGCCAGCATCAGATATCCCCAGTTGGCTCCGGGGCTTGTACGTACTTCTTTGCCTGATGCCACGCTCGAAGTATGAAATGGCTAACTGACACCACAGTGGGACCCCAGTCTCAACGAACTGATCGCTTTGTGATCACCAAGCTTGATAACCCGGTGGGAACACTTGCCCCTGAACCAAGCCAGCTACCTGACATCAATAGGGGCAACGAACCGGTGTGCACCATCGTGAGCAACGATCCGAAAATTATTGAGATCTGTGCGACCATCGCCGTCGGCGCGGCCGTGCGCATCATTCAATGTACGGAACCTGCATCGCTATCTCTGGGGATCGCGGGCCCGGTGCTCTGGGGTAGTGATATGGCGATAGTTGCCGGCCACCAGAATTATTCGGTTGATGTTTTGGTGGGGCTAGAACCTGATGCATCCCATCTGTGGGCGCTAGCAAGCCGCATTCCCAAAGCCCGCGTTGCGCTGTTGCCCTCGGCCGGTCAATGGCTCGGAGAGTATCTAGGCTTGTGGGCCATGCGCGCCGGTCACGGCCACACCTTGGCTGTTTCCGCCACAGCTGGGGGACTGGGAACAACCACGCTGGCCATGTTATTGGCTCACGCTGGAACACTGAGCGGATTACGTAGCGTTTTGATTGATTTAGACCCACATTCACAAAGCCTGTGGCCATGTATTACCACCAGAGCGCCAGTAGGGGTTGGGTGGGAAGAATTGGTGAAGTCCGGCGGAGCACTCGCTGCCCACCAGCTTGCAGAGACGCTGCCAAAACTACGCGAGACTTCGGTACTCACCTGGTCACAGGCTAATGAACACGAAGTATTGGAAGAACAACTACTCATCAGACTTCTCGCCGCAGCGCGCCAAGGGTTCGACTTTGTGGTGCTAGATACCGGCCGGGCGGTTCATCCTCAGCAAGAGATTATCAACCAATTTCTAGACCGCCACGTGTTTGCTGCCAACAACACCACCATTCCCAAAACGGGGGAAACGGTGCTGTGCGGTGAGTCGCGTTTGCGCAGATCTACAGAAGATCACGCGCAGATACTCGGATCGTTCCCCCTCAATAGCAGGATCATCAAAGCCACTGGGCGCGGGGAACTACTTGATTGCTTCAAATCCCGCACCTTGCGACAAGGACTAGCGGATTTTTGCTTGATCCCACAAGTTCAGGAGCAACGCTCATGAGTTCAGGACGCCACAGCAAAGACGGCATCATGGTGGCCACCGGCCATGTGTTGGATGCAAAAATCCTTGAATCAGTACGCGAAAGGGCGCTGCTCTCCGGTGGACAACTTGATGCCATCGCGTTGGCCGGTGCAGTTCATGATTCGGGAGCAGCCTTGGGTGCACAAGGTGCAGCGCAGTCTTTAGAAATTCTGCAACACGAAGTTGCCGGACTGTCGATTCTTGAACCATTCGCGCGCATCCCGGATGTCACCGACGTTTTAGTAGACGGACAAGGCCAGGTATGGACGGATTCCCCACGAGGCTTAGAGCTCACCGATTTTAGCTTCTCTTCAGCTGAACAAGTCCGTGAGCTTGCAGTTCACTTAGCTACCTTGGCTGGGCGGAGACTAGATTCGGCCAGTCCGTTTATGGACATGAGCCTGAAAAACTATCGCGTTCATGCAGTGCTTCCACCTATCGCTGCCGCGGGACCGCTGATTTCAATCCGTGTAAAACACAGCACACAGCTGGGGCTGACCGAAGTGCTGCAACATTCTCTGGGCTTCTGGGATCCGCTCTTGCGTGCCATCGCCACCCAACAAATGAACTTCTTGGTCACCGGAGGAACAGGTAGCGGAAAGACCACCTTGCTTCAGGCAATGCTGGCCGAGGTAGGAGCACAACAACGCCTAATCATAGTTGAGGACTCTCAAGAGCTGCAGGTGAATCATCCCCACGCAGTCTCCCTACAAACTAGGGCAGCCAACGTGGAATCGGCCGGACTGGTAGAACTCAAAGATCTGGTCATCCAAGCACTGCGAATGCGTCCAGACAGATTGATCGTAGGGGAGTGCCGCGGCGAAGAAATCAGAGACTTCCTCGCAGCAATGAATACCGGACATCAAGGAGCCGCTGGCACCCTGCACGCAAATAATCCAGAGTCGGTTCCTGCCCGCTTGGCAGCACTGGGAGCCCTGGCTGGGTGGAGCGTTCAGGCAACCTCACTTCAAGCGTCCAGTGCATTGGACCTGATCATCCATCTCAGCCGAGGAGAGCACGGACGCCGTGGACCAGTGGCACTAGGAACTCTAGAAACCGATGAGTCAGGACGCATGTTCATGCACACCCTGATTGATCTGCACAGCACCGACCCCATGCCAGAAAAGGCTCGGGCGGTGCTGGAGAAAAAGTTCGGAGCTAAGCTCATGTTCAAGATCTGCGCGGACTTGAATCAGTCCATGGCTGTAGGGCAACGGCCATGCTGATCCTTATCTGTTGCGCCATGGCGCTGGCCCTAGGGATTCCCGCACATCAAAGTGAGCATCATCAGCCCGCTCAATTCTGGAGAAGATGGAAGAAAAGCAGCCAAGGGGCCCATCAAAAGAATCTGGCCTTGAGCGAAGACGCGCGCGTTATTCGAGAACTCTCGGCACTGCTTCGAAGCGGCGTGGGTTTCTATCCAGCGTTGGAGGCCCTGCTTGAAGTTGAAGAAAACACAGGCAATATTGCCCAAGCGTTGAAGGGCTTGCAGGCAACTCATCGGTTGAACAACCAGCCCGGCAACGAATCCGTATCGCTCAGCCGAAGTGGGCATCCGGCGGTTCAACGATTGCATTGGTGCCTGAAAATTTCTGAACGCAGCGGCGCTAGTTTGGCCGAAGTCCTTGAACGGCTAGCCGAGGATCTGGAATCAGCGTTGGTAGCTCAGCAATCCTTTGATGCAGCGATGGCCGGACCGAAAGCCACCACCAAGTTACTCACTTGGCTTCCCTTGGTTGGGTTCGGCTTCGGGTTACTCGTAGGCATCGACGTGATCGGAACAATCACTTCCTCATGGGCAGCCCAGTTGAGCGTAGCCGTCGGCGTAGGGCTCTGGGTTTTGAATAGATTCTGGTGTCAACGACTCCTGCACTCAACCTCAGCGCAGGCACTGTCATGAACACACTCATCTTGTTATCCGCAGCGCTCGCCGGACTTCTTAGCCTCGGCACCGGGATTACTGCGCGAATGTCTGCTCGATTGATACCAACAGAAGGGCCATCCAAGCGTCGTGACGCCCAGCAGCCCATCGAATTCGTCCTTGATTTGAGCGCCAGCCTGCTGGATGCAGGCATGCCTATTACGGAGATCTTGGACTTGCTTGGCAGCAATATAGAGCAGTGCACCGTTTTGCGAAGCGTCGCTCGGTGTCTGGAAATGAATCTCGCGTGGGATAAGGCATGGGAAGCCGCACCCCAATGGCTTGCGCCACTGCGCAAAGCACTGCTCTTCGCCCATACGACCGGTGCTCCGGCAGCTAATCTGCTGCGTAATACTGCCGCCCTTCAACGTCGAGAACACTCGCAAAAGGTGGCACGTCTCGGAGCACAGTTCGCGACGAAACTTGTTCTGCCCCTGGGTGCCTGTGCCTTGCCCGCTTTCATTGCGTTGGGCGTTGTGCCTCTGATCATCGCGCTGTTTCCCAGCCTCTAGATTGCCTGACGAGATGTTCATAAGAGTTATACCCAGATCGTTTGCAACTAGCTCAAGAACTTTACCGACTAGCTGAGAGTGAAGATACACCGTTGGCAGCGACAAAGCCGCCAACAACTAACACTGAGAAAGGTGAAAACAATGAACGGACAGTTCCGCGAAATCATGGACCAGCTGAAGGACGAGCAGGGTTCCACAACCGCCGAGTTTGCTATGGTCACCCTGGCCGCTGTGGCATTCGCCGGCTTGCTGATCAGCATTCTATCCAGCGGCGATGTACGTGGAATGCTGATGGGTCTGATCAGCAAAGCCCTGTCGCTGTAGGCCATGAAACTCAGCGATGAATCAGGAAGCAGCACCGCAGAATTTGCGGTGCTGCTTCCGGCGGTTGTGTTGATGCTCTCGCTCTTGCTGTGTTTAGGAGTCCTTGGGATCCAACAAATTCAAGTTCAACAGGCAGCCGGGGCCATGGCTAGGGAATTGGCCCGCGGCGAAGATGGATCAACAGCAAGAGCCAGCGGAGTCAGGTTGGCTGGAAATCAGGCCAGATTCACCATATCTAGTGGCGGTGGATTGTCGAAGGTGACGGTCAGCAAATCGGTGCAAATCCCCATCGTTGGCAGCATGCAGATTCATGGCCAAGCAAGTGTTGCCGTTGAAAGAAGTAGCCAATGATAAACATTCGAGATGAGCAAGGCAGCGGCGCTGTAGTGACCACGGCATTGGTGATCATTGCCTTGCTCCTGACTGGGGCGCTACTGACTTGGGTAGCCGCCGTCCACGCGGCAATGACTGCTGCCTCGGCCGCTGATCTAGCTGCCTTGGCCGGGGCCGATACGGCGCGAGGACTGCGCCCGGGAGATCCTTGTGGCGTTGCAGGAGAACTGGCAAACGCTAACAAGGCCCAGTTGGAATCGTGCCTGGTTGAAGCCGACGGGCAAACCGTGATGGTCACTGCCAAAGTCCCCATCGCTTCCCAAATTATGGGCTTCGAAATCTATGCGGCGAAAGCCACGGCCCGCGCCGGAGCACCACCACTGGATCAGCCCTAAGCAGAGGGGAGAGACATGAGCCGGGTACTAGCGGTGGTGTCGAGGCTCGACATCGTCCAAGACGGCGCTGAGCAGCAAGATGGCTCCGGCCTTGTCCAAAGGGTTATTGCGATTGCCGCACTTGGGGGATTGGACGCAGCTCGGGCAACCATATTGGCATTCGCAAGCATCAATAGCTTCTCTGGTAGCTCGAACCCAATCGGTGAACCGTTCAAATCCGCGCTCGGCAAATCCTGCCCCGCCAGGCTGAGCATCATAAACAAAGATAGTCGGTTCACCGGTGTCCATATGCAGGGCAGTAGAAACTCCGCCAATATCCCAGCGATCACTGGTGGCCACCAGTGGCAACAAACCGATCATGGCGTGTTCTGCGGCGTGAAGTGCACCGGGAAATTGATCCACGGTTAGACCAGCGCGCAGCAGTCGTTGCTCGGTCAACGTGAACCAGATTGACTTGGTATTCAGATCACGGGCTTCAAGCTCCAGAGGTTCTTCTGAAAGAACTTCATTAGATGCCACGGACTTTCTTTGGAATGAAACGACCTGGGTGGTCACGGTGACTTCACCAAAGTAAATGTTCAGCTCACGATGGCTACTTTTACGTTCTTCAGAATCGATGGCAACCGTAGTGAGGTCTCTCGCCGTGGTGTAGTAATCCGGGTTTACTCTGCTAACGACAACAACATGATTTTGTTCATCGAGTTCTTCCACATGGTAGCTGGCACCTTGATGCACATAGATGGCACCGGGGTGCGCCTGATAGTGCGTCTGAGGAGAATCCATGGTTCCCAAAAGTGCGCCAGTTTCAGCATCAATAATGTCCACCGGCCCGCCACCGTCAGCGCGAATAGAGAACATCGCGGCCGCATGCTGCGGGTGGGTCCAGAACCAGCCGGCAGGTCGGCGCCGCAAGTAGCCTCGCTGAACTAAAGATTCGAGAAGTTCTTCAGTCTTCGGGCCGAAAAGTTCCAGCTCTTCGGGACGCAACGGGGATTCTTGGGCGGCAGCACACAAGTGTCCGCTCAGTACGTACTTATTGTGTGGATCAAAAACTGTAGCTTCGACACCCAAATCAAAGATGGCTTCCGGATGATGAGCAAGATAGGTATCCAACGGATCTTCGGCGGCAACAAAAATAGCCAAGGCATCTTGACCCGAGCGGCCCGCTCGACCAATCTGCTGGAAGAACGATGCTCTGGTACCTGGCCATCCGGCAACGACGACCGCATCAAGACCTGCGATATCGATGCCGAGCTCCAAGGCCGAAGTTGAGGTGACTCCCAGAAGCTCTCCACTTCGTAACTGCCGCTCAACTTCTCGACGTTCCGTCGGTAGATAGCCCGAACGATAGGCAGCCAAACGAACCGAGAGCTCTGGTGCGAAGCGTTCAAGGTGTTTACGTGTCAGTGTTGCTATGGTTTCGGCGCCACGTCGAGACTTGATGAAAACGATGGTGCGTACGTGATCTGCCATCAAGTCGGTGAGGATTGACGCGCTCTCAGCAATGGCAGTTCTGCGAACCGGGGCACCGTTTTCACCCTTATGCTCGGTCAACGGAGGTTCCCACAAGCCGATGACTAGTTCGCCACTGGACGAAAAATCATGGACTACCGCCTTGGCGGGTGCCCCGATGAGCCGCCCAAAAGATTCTTCTGGATCGGAGCTTGTTGCCGAGGCACCGATGAACACCGGTGTGCTTCCGTAGTGCTCACAGATTCGACGCAAACGGCGTAACAGGTTAGCTACATGGGCTCCGAAGACGCCGCGGTAGGAATGGGCTTCATCGATCACGATGTAGCGCAGACGCTTGAAGAACCGTGACCACGCTGGATGGTTGGGCATGATCCCGCGGTGCAACATATCAGGATTGGTGAAAACAAAATTGGCATGCTGGCGAACCCAAGCGCGGGTGGCCTGATCAGTATCGCCGTCGTAGGGAGCTGCGCGGACACCGGGAACATCCAAAGCTTGAACCGCGGAGAGCTGATCAGCCGCCAAGGCTTTGGTAGGGCAAATGTAGAGGATAGAAGCGGCAGAATCAGCATCATTAAATCCGCTGTCTCGCGCCTTGAACAGCACGTCCAAACTTGGCATCAGGTAGGCCATCGACTTACCCGAGGCGGTGCCGGTCGACACGATGGTGTGCTGCCCCTCATGAATGAGGTTGGCAGCTTGCGCTTGGTGCAACCACGGCTTTTGAATGCCTAAGCCTTGGAAAGTTTCGATCAGTTCAGTGCTGAGCCATTGCGGCCAGTCGCTGGTCACTTCATCTTTGGCTGGCCTTGAACGACGATGAAGAACCGCATCCGGATCATTAGTCCGGTCATACGGATCCAGCAGGGAACGCACTGACTTCACGTGGACGCCTTTCGGAACCAAAAATTGCTGAAGTTAAAGACTATCGCCGTACCCAACACTTTGATGCGTCGGATACGGCGAAAGAAAAATACTAGATAGTTCAGGCTTTGAACATGACAACTTTGCCTAGGGAAGTCCAGCCCAGTGAAGCGTAAAGCTGCTGGCCGTCAACCGAAGCAATGAGCAGGCCTTCGTCCACGTCGTGTTCCTGAGCCAAAGAGGCCAGAGCGCGCATGATCAAGGTACCCAGGCCAAGGCGACGGAAGTCTGCACCGGTGATGATGCGGTCAAAAATTGCCACACCGTTAACGGCCGACACGTGACCTGAGGCGGCCACTACTTCTTGGTTGCCCTCGGGGTGCAAGGAAACATAAGCGTGGGTGCCATCGCGTTCAATCTGGAAGACAAAGCCATCAATGGGCAACGGTACTTCAACGTCGTGCACGGCAAGTTCAGTCACCATGAGTGCTTCGTCGTCGGCAGTAACCTGTAGGCCAACCTCGCTGGCGATGGCGACCAAATTTTCGGCCGAATCATCAAACGCGGTAAGGCGACGGTTAGGGTGTTTTTTTAGAGTTTCGGCGACTGCAGCCAGTTCCTCTTTAGAAGGGCCATAGATCACGTATTCCCAGTCTTCGGTGGTGTCATGACGCAGGGCAGCATGGACTCGTCCCTCATTGCGAGTTTCGTAGCCACGGGCGCCAGCCCAGCCGGTGACCCAGGTGCCGATCAGTTCATCGCTTGCGTTTGATGCCATAATTTGACCCTACCTTGTCTTTCCTAGGAATTTGCTGATGTCGACCTAATCGTTGCCTAGTTGAAACTCTTGGACCACCGGACCACTGGAAATTTCGCGACGAATCAGTGTGACGTTGCTCTTTTACTCGGCGTTTCGCGACCAAAAGCTACTAATATTGTATGGTGGCCATTCATCGCATAGTTCTGTATTACGCATTTACTCCGCTTCCTGACCCAGAGGCAATTCGCCTGTGGCAACGTTCACTGTTGGAACGTTGGGGACTACGCGGACGCATCATCATCTCCAAGCAAGGTATTAACGGTACCGTCGGTGGCGAGATCTCGGCTGTTAAGGCTTACGTCAAAGCCACCCGCGAACTTCCTGCCTTCAAAAAAATGGACATCAAGTGGTCCGAAGGCTCCGCAGAAGACTTCCCACGTATTTCGGTCAAGGTCCGCGACGAGATAGTCACCTTCGGTGCGCCCGGCGAACTGGAAGTAGACGAAAACGGTGTTGTTGGCGGCGGAACCCACCTGCGCCCCGAGGAACTTCACGAGTTGGTAGACACCAAGAAGAAGTCCGGCGAAAAGGTGCACTTCTTTGACGGACGAAACGCCTTCGAAGCGCAGATCGGTAAGTTCAAGGACGCTATCGTTCCTGAAGTTGATACCACGCGTGACTTTGTAGCCGAACTTGATTCGGGCAAATACGACCACCTCAAGGACCAGCCGGTAGTTACCTACTGCACCGGTGGCATCCGTTGCGAAGTACTCTCAGCGCTGATGGTTAAGCGCGGCTTCCAAGAGGTGTACCAGATGCAAGGCGGCATCGTTCGTTACGGCGAAAAGTATGCGGATGAAGGCCTGTGGGAAGGATCCCTCTATGTCTTCGACAAGCGTATGCACACCGAGTTCTCGGAAGATGCCGTAACCATCGGCAAGTGCGTTGGCTGTCAGGGACCAACCAACAAGTT